>OFMQ01001516.1_pt1 | contig 11637 bp, 7 predicted proteins | sample 1541851 | NCBI WGS metagenome assembly OFMQ01 (sample SAMN04209227, study PRJEB22552) | human gut metagenome | biome: gut; material: feces | host: Homo sapiens | place: USA: Oklahoma | reverse complement strand
GCATGCTGCCATACCATAAATAACTTCTCCAAATCTTCTATTGATTTTACAGTATCTTTTGTCACTGTGAATTTTCCATTCTGTTCATTTTTCTTTCGGAAATCTCTGATTTCTTTCTGCGTATACAGTGGTTCCAGGACAAATTCTGTCATATTCTCTTCCTGTGATTTCTCAGGTGTTACCGCCTGTGGAGTGAACTTTTCCTTCTGATTTTCACGTCTTTGATACAGACTCTTCTCTGTCATAATCTTATATGGCTCCGAAAACCTAAGTTTTGAAGACAACTTCTCCAGAATCTCTTCCGACTTGCCACTTTCATTGATCAGATTAATCAGTGCGACTGTCTGATCTTCTTCCATTACACCTTCCATCATAATGTACCGGATTCTTGCTGCGGCACGGCTTGCAAATACTGTCTTTTGTTCAATCAGCTTATTATATCTGCGCTCAATCGCATCAAACTCTCTCGAAATCTTATAGAGCATATCTGTCGCCTCTTCACAGATCTCGATCATTCTTCGCAGACGGTAAGATTTTCTCGTATTTTCTTCTTCACTTAAGAGTTCTGTTTCAAATGAGTATTTTCTTGCTTCTGTCTTTTCCAGATTTTCTTCGATCAACTCTTTTACAGCTTCTTTGTATCGATAAAAGCTGTCTGTTGTAGTCAATATCGCATATTTTTTGCTATCACTGTTATTGATCTCTTTCACAAGTACTTCCTGGATTCCTCGGAAACTTCTCTGCTTTGACAGTTCATCGAAATAACCTCGCATTCCCTCCTGCATGTTCGCGAGCATCTGCAGAAGTGCTCTTGATGTATGAAGCGCACTTTTTAAAATCTCATTATTCTTCTCTTTGTCTAAACTGTAGGTATAGAGATGACTGTATACCGTAAGCACACTCTCTCGTTCCTTACCGTCATTTTCACTGTATAATTTCTGAAATAATTCTACAAACAGCTGACTGTATTCCGGAAATGAAACGACATAACTGTTCAACGTTTCATCATAATCCCTTCTAAGCCATCCCCAGTCTTCAAAATGCTTCAGACTGACTGATGCCATGTTGGCTCTGGTGATCAGTTCTCCTTCCTCATCGACTCTTGCCTCACTCCAGTCCAGTGCCATCTTCGCCAGTCGTTCATTCATGATCATCTGACACTCTCGTTCCGTAAGCCCGAGAAGAGAATAAGACTGACTGCTCTCCTCATAAAGCGCTACCAGAAACTGCATATAGAATTCCATATATTTACTTCCAAATATTTTATATAGATCCTTTGGAACTTTTTCGACCAGTTTCATGTTTTTTCTTATGTCTCCTTTTTATTCCTATTAAAGTTTCTTTTACATCTTTTTCTTTTCTTATAACATCTTCTCTGCTTCAAAAAACTGAGAAAAATGTGCAATGACCGGACATTTTCCCTTCTCTGCCTGAAGCCACTCGATCTCATTCACATTTTCCTTCGGCCGATACAAGATCACCGGCATTCCTATATTCTGTGCTCCTGTCACATCATGTGCGATGCTGTCTCCGATAAAGATACTTTCTTCCACCATCACTCCTGCTTTTTCAACACAGAGATCAAAAAGTTTTCGATGCGGTTTTTCCTCGCCAGCCTCTTCACTTGTCACAATTCCATCAATATACTTACCTAATCCAAGCTTTAATATCTTCCGATACTGGACGTCTGAAGTCATATTGGATCCTATACCGATATAAATGCCTCGCTGTTTCAATTCTTTCATCAACTCTTCAATTCCAGGAGATGGAATAATCTGATCGATCAATGTATCCCAGTACAGATTATACATCTCATACGCATATGGGAAAACTGGCTTTCCAAGTGTCTCCAGCATACACTGAAATCTCACCAGGCGATTATGGTTCACCGCATAATCTCTTCCGGCTCTGTCATCTGCCTTCACTCTTGCCTCGGCAACATATTTCTCCAAGTCTTCTTTTGCTATGCCTAAATTCTCATATGCCCATTCTTTCATCACCGGCATCGTATTATTATGCGCTCCAATATAATCATAAATGGTGTCATCTATATCAAAAAATACTGCTTTTGTCATCCCAATGTCTCCTGTTTTTTTGCTACTGTCTTGATTGATGTTTTGCATCTTCTGTGCCTTGCAATATACCCTGGCACATTTTGCCTCATTTCATTATAACATGTTTTCATCAAAGAAAAAGAGTTTCGCAAATGACTTTTCCTATTCATCTGCGAAACTCTTAATGCTGATAATCAGCTCTTACTCTGACTTTTCTTCTGCCACCGTTTCTTGTGACTGTATTTCTGTTGCCTGTGTTTCCGGCTCTTTTTCTGTTTCCGGTTCTTTCACTGTTTCTGGCTCTGCTGCTTGTGTCTCTGTCGGCTTCATCAGGATTCTTCCGGACTCCTGCTCTTCTTTCTTTTCTCCATCTGCTTCTTCCGGTTCAGGGATTCCCTTCACTTCACGGAAGATCTTCATGAATTCCTTACCTGTGATCGTCTCTTTCTCGATCAGGAAGGCTGCAATCTTATCAAGAGCATCTCTGTTCGCACTCAAGAGGCGTTTTGCTTCTTCATAGGAAGCTTTGAGCATCTTCATGATCTCTTCATCGATCTCCGCTGCTGTCGCTTCTCCACAGTTACGAACTGCACGACCGTCTAAGTACCGGCTCTGAACAGATTCAAGTCCCATCAGACCAAAGCGCTCTGACATACCATACTGTGTGATCATCGCTCTGGCGATCTTCGTTGCCTGCTCGATATCATTCGATGCACCTGTCGTAACAGTGTCAAATACAATCTCTTCTGCTGCACGTCCACCTAGTGCAACAACGATCATTGCTTCAAGTTCTTTCTTCGTATTTAAGAACTTCTCTTCCTCCGGTGTCTGCATTACATAACCGAGTGCTCCCATTGTTCTAGGAACGATTGTGATCTTCTGTACCGGTTCTGTATTCTTCTGAAGTGCTGTGACAAGCGCATGTCCGACTTCATGGTAAGATACGATTCTTCGCTCTTCTGCACTCATGATACGGTCTTTCTTCTCTTTACCTACAAGTACAACTTCCACTGCCTCAAAGAGGTCTTTCTGGCTGACAACCTGTCTGCCATGCTTAACTGCAGTGATTGCAGCCTCATTGATCATATTGGCAAGATCTGATCCAACTGCTCCTGAAGTTGCAAGCGCAATCTCTTCCAGATTGACTGTCTCATCCATCTTAACATCCTTCGCATGAACCTTAAGAATCTCGACACGACCTTTCAGATCCGGCTTATCTACTATGATACGGCGATCGAAACGTCCCGGTCTCAACAGCGCCGGATCAAGTACCTCCGGACGGTTTGTTGCTGCAAGAACAAGTAGTCCCTTATTCGTATCGAATCCATCCATCTCTGCAAGAAGCTGGTTTAATGTCTGCTCACGCTCGTCATTACCGCCACCGCCAAGTGCGCTGTCACGGCTCTTACCGATTGCATCGATCTCATCGATAAATACGATACATGGAGCCATCTGCTGTGCCTGTTTGAACAGGTCACGCACACGGGAAGCACCTACACCGACATACATCTCTACGAATGCAGATCCTGACAAGGAGAAGAACGGAACCTTCGCCTCTCCTGCAACTGCTTTCGCAAGAAGTGTCTTACCTGTTCCCGGAGGTCCTACAAGAAGTGCTCCCTTCGGAAGCTTCGCTCCGATGCCTGTATATTTTCCAGGATTATGCAGGAAATCAACAACTTCCTGCAAAGACTCCTTCGCTTCATCTTCACCTGCAACATCTAAGAATGTCACACCTGTCTGCTTCTCCATATACATCTTGGCATTGCTCTTACCGATTCCCATCATGCCGCCGCCCTTAGACATCTTCTTCATAAGGAAATTAAACATGAATACAAGAAGTACGATCGGAAGGATCACTGTGATGAAGACATCCATGATCAGTGAACTTGCCGTATCCGGAATCTGGGATTTAAACTCTACCCCTGCCTTATCTAAACGCTTTACAAGTGTGTCATCTGATACATTTCCTGTGTAATAATCCGGTTCCTTGCTCTTGGAGCTACCCTGCATCTGACTGATCTGGCCAAGCAGACTGTCCATAACATTTTCCTGATCTTCGCTTTCCTTAGAATCTGAACTATCACTCTGGTCTGCAGAAGCTTTCTCATTATCCTTTACTTCTGTAAGTTTTCCCTCTGCCTTTTCCTTTCTGGCGTCATCTGTCAAAACGATATTGATCCTTGAATTGGTAAATGTGACAGACTCTACTTTTCCATTATCAACTAATTTCAGAAATTTATCATAGCTGATCTCAGAAGCGCTTCCGCCCTGCATCATAGAATATAGGCCCATAACAACAAAAGTAACCAACAAGGTAGTGAACAAAATAATTCCCCACCCCTGTCGGTTCTTGTTCGGGCCTTTGTTTTTATTGTTATTCTCCATTTTTTGCCTCCAAAACTTAAATAGTGGTTATTTTCCAGCAAATCTTTTACCTTATTTGTAAAAAAACAACTACTTCCTACCATTATAAATAGTGGTTTTCCATAAATCAATAAAAAGATTATGAAAATATTGTAAAAACGTGCCGTTTCATAGTATACTAGAAAAGTAATGCCTGTTTATAACAGATTTATCTGTTAATAATAGTAATAACAGTTCGGCAAAATTTATAGTAAGGAAGATAAAACGATGAAAATTGGATTTGATAATGACAAATATCTGAAAATGCAGTCCGAACATATCCGCGAGCGTATCGGAAAATTCGGTGGCAAACTCTATCTTGAATTCGGTGGAAAGCTTTTTGATGACTATCATGCTTCCCGTGTACTTCCGGGATTTGAACCTGACAGCAAGCTGCGTCTCTTAAAGGAGCTCAGCGACCAGGCTGAGATCGTCTTTGCAATCAGTGCAAAAGACATTGAAAAGAATAAGATTCGTGGGGATCTTGGTATCACTTATGATTCAGACGTAATCCGCCTGATCGGTACTTACCGTGAGCAGGGACTTTTCGTTGGAAGTGTAGTAATCACACAGTTCTCCGGACAGGAAAGTGCACTTCTGTTCAAAAACCGTCTTGAGAACCTTGGAATCTCTGTATACATTCATTACAACATTCCGGGATATCCGTCCAACATTCCACTGATTGTCAGTGAGAATGGTTACGGAAAGAACGATTATATCGAGACTTCACATCCGCTTGTTATTGTAACAGCTCCGGGACCTGGAAGTGGAAAGATGGCTGTCTGCCTGTCTCAGTTATATCAGGAGCACCAGCGCGGAATCGAAGCCGGATATGCGAAGTTCGAGACATTCCCTATCTGGAATCTGCCGCTGAAGCACCCGGTAAACCTCGCTTATGAGGCTGCTACAGCTGACCTTAACGATGTAAATATGATCGACCCATATCATCTTGAAGCTTATGGTGTAACAACTGTAAACTACAACCGTGACGTAGAGATCTTCCCTGTTTTAAATACAATCTTCGAGAAGATCTACGGTTCCAGCCCATACAAATCACCTACAGACATGGGGGTAAATATGGCCGGAAATTGTATCTGTGATGATGAAGCCTGCCGTGAAGCTTCCCGCCAGGAGATCATCCGACGCTACTATGCAGCACTCAATGCGCTTCTGAAAGGTGATGCTTCTGAGAAAGAAGCTGAGAAGATCGAGCTTCTTATGAATATGGAAGGAATCACTGTTTCTGACCGAAAAGTTGCTGTCAAGGCACTGGAGCGTGCTCAGCAGACAGGCGGACCTGCTGCCGCACTGGAGCTTGAAGATGGACGCATCATCACCGGAAAAACTTCCAACCTGCTCGGTGCGAGCGCTGCCCTTCTTGTAAACGTACTGAAGGAACTTGCCGGCATCGACCACAATGTCCATATCATCTCTCCGGAAGCAATTGAACCGATCCAGAAATTGAAAGTGGATTACCTGAACAGCAAGAATCCTCGTCTTCACACAGACGAGATCCTGATTGCACTTTCCGCAAGTGCTGCTGTCAATCCGATCGCTGAGCTTGCACTCTCCCAGCTTCCAAAACTGAAAGGATGCCAGGCTCATACTTCCGTAATGCTTTCAAGTGTTGATATCAAGACATTTAAAAAACTTGGTGTACAGCTCACAAGTGAAGCTGTGAACGAACGTCAGATTTTAAGCTAAAGACAAATCCTTACCAATACAGAAAGATATCACAAAAACCTCTCTGCAGTTTCAGGTATAACCACCTGCTGTCTGAGAGGTTTTTTTCTGCATTTCTCCCATTTTACAAAGCTTTTTTGCCTTCACTTCTTTACATTACTTCGTCAAAATCACTTCATCCCATCTTTTTTCTATGTTTTTCTCAAAAAAGTATTGTAATTTTTTTCTGAATAGGTGTATACTTGGAAAGTATTTTTTTTGATAACAACTATTCACGGAGGAGGAAAGACACTATGGCAGTAAAATATGTATTTGTTACAGGCGGAGTTGTATCCGGTCTTGGAAAAGGAATTACAGCTGCATCTTTGGGACGACTTTTGAAAGCGCGTGGTTACACTGTAACTATGCAGAAATTCGATCCTTACATCAATATTGACCCAGGTACGATGAACCCGGTACAGCACGGAGAGGTTTTCGTTACAGATGACGGTGCAGAAACTGACCTTGACCTTGGTCATTACGAAAGATTTATCGATGAAAGCCTGACAAAGAATTCCAATGTTACAACAGGAAAGATCTATTGGTCCGTTCTTCAGAAAGAACGCCGCGGAGATTTCGGCGGAGGAACTGTTCAGGTAATCCCTCATATTACAAATGAGATCAAGAGCCGTTTCTACCGTAATCCGGCTGCAACAGATACTGAGATTGCTATCATCGAGGTCGGCGGTACAGTAGGTGATATTGAAAGCCAGCCTTTCCTTGAATCCATCCGTCAGTTTCAGCATGAGCGCGGAGCAGAAAATGTTATCCTGATCCATGTTACGCTGATTCCTTATTTAAGAGCATCTCAGGAAATGAAGACAAAACCGACACAGGCAAGTGTAAAAGAACTTCAGGGAATGGGAATCCAGCCGGATATCATTGTCTGCCGTTCCGAATATCCACTGGATGATGCAATGAGAAACAAGATTTCTCTGTTCTGTAATCTCCCGGCTGACCATGTACTTCAGAACCTGGACGTAGAATATCTCTACGAGGCACCACTTGCCATGGAGAAAGAACATCTGGCACAGGTTGTATGCGAGTCTCTGCATCTTGACTGCCCGGAACCGGATCTTACAGACTGGACTGAGATGGTTGAAAACCTTCGTCATCCAACACAGGAAGTGACTGTAGCACTGGTTGGAAAATATATCCAGCTTCATGACGCATACATCAGTGTTGTAGAAGCGTTAAAGCACGGAGGAATTTACACACACACAACAGTAAATATCAAATGGATCGATTCCGAAACTGTAACAGAAGAAAATGCTGAAGAACTCTTCTCTGACGTAAGCGGTATTCTTGTTCCTGGTGGATTTGGCCATCGTGGTGTAGAAGGTAAGATCACAGCGATCAAATACGCCCGTACACACAACGTTCCATTCCTTGGTCTCTGCCTTGGTATGCAGCTGTCTATCGTTGAATTTGCAAGAAATGTCATCGGTTACAAAGATGCACACAGCATGGAACTCAATCCAGATACAACTCATCCGGTCATCCACATCATGTCCGATCAGATTGGTATTGAAGATATTGGCGGTACTTTAAGACTTGGTTCTTATCCATGTGTACTTAAAGACAACTCCCTTGCTTATAAACTGTATGGAAAGAAAGAGATTGAAGAACGTCATCGTCATCGTTATGAAGTAAACAATGACTACCGTGAAGTTCTTGAAGAAAACGGAATGTCCCTTTGCGGACTTTCACCGGACAGCCGTATTGTAGAGATGGTTGAGATTCCTTCTCATCCATGGTTTATCGCAACTCAGGCGCATCCGGAGCTGAAATCCAGACCAAACAGACCGCATCCACTGTTCAAGGGATTCGTTGAAGCTGCACTGGAGAATCAGAAAGAGAAAAATAAATAGCAAAATTTTAAAAGTCACACTCTAAAGTGGACTCAAAAAAGGATTTGATCGTATCTGGCAAAACCCAGATGAATCAAATCCTTTTTCTATCTGACGACAGGTTCTTAAATTCCTGTCCTTCACTTATTATCAGCAGATTTCTTTTTCTCTGCTCTCTTTTTCATGATCAGCTCTTCAATCTTCCATCCTGCCCAGCCCGAGAATAGTCCGACGATCAATCCGCCGAGAACGTCAGTCGGATAATGTACCCCTACATATAATCTCGATAATGCGATCAAAGTAGCCAATACCATTGCCGCAGTTCTCCATTTCTTCGGAAACACTTCCTTGCACTTGTAGATTGCAAATGCTGATGCAAAGGATGCACATGTATGACCGGAAGGGAAAGAAAAATCCTTCTGTTTCTCAATCATAATTTCTAATTCCTGTATCACTTCATACGGCCTTATTCTGGCAACCACATTCTTTATCGCCACATTTGTGATCAGTGTTCCTATAATAAGTGCAAGCGCTGATGCAAGCCCGGCCTTCCTCGTCTTCTTAGGAATCAGTAGAACAATCGTTAGAAGAATCCAGAAGATTCCAAAATCTCCAAGATGCGTGATCCCTTTCCAGAACCAGTCCATCCAGTCATGACGGATATATTCCTGAATAAAAAGCAGAATGTTCTGATCTAATTGTAAAATAGTGTCCATTTCCTTTTTTCACCTCTTTCAAATCATTTTCCCAGAACGGTTTCTTTCAAAAACAATTCCTTCACTACAGATTCATATACTACACATTTCTCGCATTTCTTAATCTTCTTGAAATACTTCCTTCCATCTGTAAAGATGGGATGAAGATAGAACCACATTTCTTTCATCTTATAGAGAATCGTCCGGTCTCCTGACATTTCTTCACAATATGCCGCATAGAGAACATCATGGAATTTCTTTAGCTCTTCTATCGTTGCGGCACTTCCGCCTTTTAGCTTTCTTCCAAGTGCCGGATCGGCCAGCACGCCGCGCCCCATCATCACAGTATCTGTCTGTGGAAATCTTATTTTCAACTGTTCCATGTCCTCCACAGAACAGATATCCCCATTATAGCAAAGCGGATGTTCGCTATGTTCCACTGCCCAGGCATATGTATCAAGCTTTGGTGTGTTCTTATAGAACTCCTTCTGCACACGCGGATGAATGATCAGCTCCTTCAGCGGATATTTATTATAGATAGGAAGGATTGTCTCGAATTCCTCCGGATCTTCCATTCCGATTCTTGTTTTGATTGAAATTTCCAGATTACATTTCTCAAAAACCACATCCAGAAATCGATCCAGCTTCTGTGGCTCATCCAAAAATCCCGCTCCTCTTCCCTTCGTCACAACAGTTCTAGACGGACATCCAAGATTCAGGTTCACTTCCTTATATCCATAATCTCCAAGCTTCTTTGCTGTGCATAAGAAATCTTCCACATTATTCGTAAGGATCTGCGGCACCGCATACATCCCCTCATTGTTCTCCGGCATCACATCCTTCTTCTCTCTTGTGCTGAAATGTCCTTTCTGATTCGGACTGATAAACGGAATAAAATACTTATCGAATCCGTCAAAGCACTGATGTAATGCATTTCTATAAATATGTCCTGTGATCCCCTCCAATGGGGCAAGATATAAATTCATTGATCGTTCTCCTGACTTTTTCCACTTCTTTGCATTGTTTTTAACAGTAATAACATTTTTATCATACCCCGACTTTCTTGTCAAGAATATTTACTTATGCTAAACTAATGTATATAAGAAAAAATACGAAGGAGGATTTATTTGTTTATGAATACACTAAAAAAATTCATCCACTACTATGGCCCGTACAAAACGGTCTTTTTTATTGACCTTCTCTGTGCAGCCATTATCAGTCTTGTGGATCTTGCTTATCCGCAGATTCTACGAAGTGCGACCAAGACACTTTTTACTCAGGATAAAGCAATTATCCTGCAGGCGCTTCCGTGGATCGCGATCGGACTCTTTATGATGTATGTCATCCAAAGCTTCTGCAAATATTATGTCAGCTGTCAGGGACATATCATGGGCGCTAAGATGGAGCGGGATATGCGTCAGGAACTCTTCGAACACTATGAAGAGCTGTCCTTTTCCTATTACAGTCAGAACAACTCCGGTCAGATGATGAGTAAGCTGGTCAGTGACCTGTTCGACATTTCCGAGTTTGCACACCATGGCCCGGAGAACTTATTTATCTCATTAGTTAAGATCGTCGGATCCTTTATTTTCCTTTTCTTAATTAATAAGAAGCTGGCTCTTCCGCTGATCGTACTTGTGATCTTGATGTTCCTCTTCTCTTTCCGACAGAATCAGAAGATGCAGCGCACCTTTATGGAAAACAGAAAAAAGATCGGTGATGTCAATGCGAGCCTTCAAGATACTTTATCCGGGATCCGCGTTGTCCAGTCTTTTACAAATGAAGAGATCGAAAAGGAAAAATTCCAGAAGAGCAATCACGCCTTCCTTGTCTCCAAGAAAGACAATTACAGATGCATGGGCGAATTCATGAGCTCCAATCTCTTTTTCCAGGGAATGATGTATCTGGTCACACTTGTATACGGCGGCTATCTGATTGCCAACAATGAAATGTCAGCTGCTGATCTTGCGATGTATGCTCTTTATATCGGAATCTTTATCAGCCCGATCCAGATTCTCGTAGAGCTGATGGAAATGATGCAGAAAGGACTTTCCGGTTTCCGCCGTTTCCTTGATGTTATGGAGACAGAACCTGAGATTCAGGATGCACCGGATGCAGTAGAACTCAAAGATGTGAAAGGCCGTGTCTGCTACGAAGATGTCTCCTTCCATTACAGCGACGATGAAACGACTGTTCTCTCTCACGTATCGATCGAGATTCCTGCTGGGAAGTCAGTTGCATTGGTCGGTCCATCCGGCGGTGGAAAGACAACAATCTGTTCCCTGTTGCCTCGCTTCTACGACGTAACTGGCGGACGCGTCACAGTAGACGGACAGGATATCCGCTCTCTTACATTGAAGAGTCTTAGAAGCCAGATCGGTGTCGTTCAGCAGGATGTCTACCTCTTCTCCGGTTCCATCCGCGACAACATTGCCTATGGCAAGCCGGATGCGACAGAAGAAGAAATCATCGAAGCAGCAAAATGTGCAAACATCCATGACTTTATCATGGAACTGCCTGATCAGTACGATACATTCGTCGGCGAGCGCGGCGAAAGACTTTCCGGTGGTCAGAAACAGCGTATCTCGATTGCCCGTGTCTTCTTAAAGAATCCACCGATCCTGATCCTTGATGAAGCAACCAGTGCTCTTGATAACGAGAGTGAACGCTGGATCCAGCACAGTCTGGAAGAACTATCCAAGAACAGAACGACTATCACGATTGCACATCGCCTGTCCACGATCAAAAATGCAGACGAGATTATTGTTATTACAGAAAATGGTATCGCAGAGCGCGGAACACATGAAACTCTGCTTGAGAAAAATGGTATTTATGCTGGATATTATAATATGACATAACTGTTCAGAGCCAAGCAAAATTTCATAAAACAGGTGTAAAATGCTTGCATTT
>OFMQ01001515.1_pt1 | contig 11653 bp, 8 predicted proteins | sample 1541851 | NCBI WGS metagenome assembly OFMQ01 (sample SAMN04209227, study PRJEB22552) | human gut metagenome | biome: gut; material: feces | host: Homo sapiens | place: USA: Oklahoma | reverse complement strand
CTTTACATATAACATCCGAGAAACTATCATGGCCAACATACCCAAGAACAAATCCCCCAATATTAGATTTAATACTGCCATCGGGCAATACATATAGAGAGCCGAAATTGTTTGCATTCAGTTTCTGGTTGCGAAATATTTCCCTCAGACTTAATTGCGTATGCATAAGTTCATTCTCTGTCATATACACGTTTTTCTCAAAGAAACTCTTATTTTCTCCCGTATAAAAAGGATAAAGCTGATATCTGAGCATATCATAATCTCTGACAAGCTCTTCTATGACACGAATATCTCCTTCCTGCTCTACGACAAAACAAAAAGACACCTTTGAATCACGAAGACTTTCATATACATCTAACAAACGCGCGGTATCAAAACCAGCAGGAATCAACAGACATATCTCCTGACTATCCACGAATTCGTTTTTCTGATAAACCTGATAATGCACATAAAACCGGAAACGCATAGACAGACGACAAGATGCATCTCTTATCGTTTTAACAACCGAAGAATCGTAAACATCCCCCCCAAAGATATTTATATGATTCAGTTGAAATATACTGGCTTCTTTCAACACTGTAGTTAACTGCAAAGGCGAAAGAGCGGCCTCACCACTCTGACCAAAATTACAACAGAATGGAAACTGTTTACAGTACTCTCCACATTTCGCACATGAACATCCACAACCAGAATTCACATATATATTTAGATTACTCAAGAAACGTGTTATGATTTTATCAAAAAGCAGAGGCAAATCCGCTTTATTTTTGATTTTATCCACATCTTTATTCAGAGAAAGTAACGGACGTAAGATTACTGGGCGATTAACCATGCTATCATAAAGAAACGTCAGTGCCATACCATCATCACATGTCATTAGAATCCAATGCTGGACAGATGACGGCTGTCTATCCCAATCAACCAGAGTACACCCAAGCGAATCCTCCCCATCTACCATTCCAAGGAGTCCCAGAACATGCCTATCTTCACTAATCAAGACACGTTTTCGTTCCGTATCATAAACCAGGGCCTTATCTTCACAAAGATGAACATAGACCTCCGACTTCAAGCCATACCAAAATTTACTTCCCGCTTCAATCATAGCACATTAAATCTTACTTTCAACAATACATTTCGCGGTCTCAATGCATATTCAAGATGATACATATCCATGTTGTCGTTGCGATTCATAACATATTTTTTTTGGTTGAGCAGATTATTCCCTTCCAATTCCAACGACATCTTTCTAAATGAATATTGTATCCCTGCATCGCTAAAATAACGATAATGATTTTTGGCATTCCAGTTGTCGTAAGTCCCTTCCGCACTGACATTCAGTGTAAGCTGCTCTATAGGGCATAGTTTTAAAGAAATGCGCCCCATATAATCTTTGACCATATCGGACACAGACCGTCCACAGGAGGTTCTGCTCACCATACCGCCAAAACTCGCCACAAGTCCAATCCATCGAAGAGGGGTGATAGATCCTGCCACGTTAATTCTACCCAAATTTCCGCTACAGGACATCAGATTTCCGTCAATCAGACGTTGATATTCATTGTGACTGTACCCAACATTCAATTTTACATAACACTTTTTCCAAGAGAAATTCTTGCTCATCCCAATCCCTGTAAAAACAGATGAAGAGCCATTTTGCAACTCATGTATTATCGAAGTACAGTAAATTCCGTCATAGACAAGGGCATCTATCTGGTTGCGCCAAGTATGGCTGTAACCAGCATTCGCATTAAAAAAGAACTGTCGCAACGCATTAGAATGCTGATAATTTCCAGACACGTTGATATTCTTGCGTGTAAACATGTCCTTCACTTGACTGCGTAACACGGTTCTGTAGTCTTCCATCACATAGCCATGAAAAAGAGAATTAAAATCCCCCACTTGCTGTTCAAAATGCAACTTTCCCTGCAACGTATTATAGACCTTCCAATCATAGCTTACAGAAAGAGAAGGCTGTATGATTGGACGGAAAAACACATGTCTGTTATGGCGAACCATGTCATTAGAGGATTGGGCATCCAGTGCTACCGGCAATCCTAACTTGATATCGCCACGCTTGTACATATATGTATAATCTTGAAAAACGCTCACTCTGTATATCCCATACCACATTCGATTACGGCAATCCTCCGCATTCAAGTCTGCATGCCCCATTAGCATGCCTTCCTCACCATAAATAGCACTGCGACCATTGAAGCCATATTCCCCACGGACATGATGAAACTGCTTGATATAGCTGGTAAACGCCCCTAATGAAATCGTGCGTGGCATCAACTCCTGCATGCGACAACTATCCTCATGTTCAACCACACGTAGTTTTTGGGATGACTGGGCGTATCCGCCAAAAACATTGAACCGTAGCACATCGTCACCCATACGCCTTTGGATGATAAACTTATCGTAAAATCTCAATGGGGTGGAACGCATCCTTTGTATGACAATGGAATTATAATTCTGGCTCCAAATTTGCCCATCAACCCTGTCATCATTCCACGAGACATGCGCAGAAAGGGCATTGGACGTATAGTGGCGACTTGAATTATCTGTGTACCTGTGAGAAAGGTCAAGGCTGTGCGACCTATTTGTTGAAAACTGCGATTCATGCAAGCGAACAGCATCGGCTTCTGGACGATACCATTCTGTATAAGTATATCCTTCACGATTCTGAAGGTCATGGCTATAGACAGCATTGAAAACCATCTCTTTGTCCTTATCCAGTCTTTCCAGCCAGTTGTGCGACAAAGCATGTGTCTGATTATCCATGTAACGCTTTTGCGGAACTCCAGGTGTCCCTGGTCCTGACACGTGCACACGTGACACAGGGGCTAAGCCTGCGCTTCCATATTGGTTAGAGAGTTCTGCCAGTATATCATCGCCCGAATTATTCCCTTTGTATGTCTGCATGGTCTGCCTTTCCTTTCCGAAATACATACCGACAAGTTCCTCGTTCCACAATCCCCTCACACCTTTTCCCTGCCTTTCGGAAATACCCGCGCCCAGTGCCGTTGCAAGCACATAGGTTCCTTTGGCCTTTTCTTTGAGTTTTAAGTTTATGGCCACCTCGTCAGTTCGACCCATACCCTGTAGCATCTTTACAGGTTGATGGTGCTCCATCACCTGCACCTTGCTCACGGCATCCGCTGTAATGTTATTCACTGCCAGACCATATCTCCCCTGCAACATATCCATCTCCTCCACATAGAACTTGCTTATCGCCTTTCCATTATAGGTAATTTCACCACTTTTTGATACTTCCACACCCGGCACTCTCTTCAGTACATCACCTATTACACGGTCGCCCTGCTGCTGGTATGAACTCACCAGATAATCCGTCGTATCACCCTTTATGGTCACGGGGTCAGCCTTGACATCCACTTCCTTCAGATTTATACCTTTGACTTCTACCATGAAGTTCAGAGTTTGCGACCTGTTGGCAACCACTTTGCTATAATTTCCTATTTGGAATCCCGACACACGTATGCAAATGCTGTCAGCACTCCCATTATAGTCAAGAGCATACATTCCTTCGCCATCAATATCCGCAAAAGAAAGTATATTGGACTCCCCAGGGATGTTCAATGTCACAAAACCCTCCATCGCATGCCCGTCTTTATCAGCCACGCGTCCTGTTATCTTTGTCTGCGAAAAACTTTTCACACAGACAGATAAAATAATCACGACAAGCAGAAAATACCGCATACCAACTAGTCTCAACTGGAAATAACCTCACTCATAATCTTCCTGTACAACGAAGGACTCTGGCGGATAAGCAACATATTACTTTCACAATAGGAGCGAAAGGCCGCTTTATCCATGAAGCCTTGGCATTTAGGCGTTTCATCTATCCCTTCCAGATTATACATGCACTGAGAACACGCTTTTTTGTTATAACAAGCAAGACAACGCTTTTCCATGCGAGCGAGACGCTTATTACATTCCCTTGCAATATGTTCCACATCAATTAGCACCTCTGAATCAGTAACACTCCCCAATGCAAACTGTTGTCCAATACGCTCGCAGGGGAGTATTTTCCCATTTACAGAAAGATAAAGTTTGCGCGTAAAAGGAATGCATGTTCCAGTAGGAATAAATGGGGGGTTACCTTTGTCAAAAAGGAGGTCTGTATAATCATCAAAATAGAAACCGCTGTACCCACGTAAGAAAAGAGCAAGGCTACGATAATCAGAATTCCTCATAAAGAGTTCCTTAGCCATTTCTTCCTTCTTTTTAGACTCATTCATACTATCCCTGGAAGATATGAACATAGATTCAAACTCCTGCCTCTTTTCTTGTTTTACTCCCACATTATTCAGCTCACTAATGTTTGGAATTTTGCCATATTGTCCACGAACAAATTCATAAATCTCTTCTACAGAATTCCTATCATGTAACACAGAATTAAAATTCACATTCTCAAAAAAATAACTTGGGTACCTATCCCTCAGCAGATTCAAATTACGAATTACCCTATCAAAAGAAGGATGCCCCGAGCAATCAATACGGTAACTGTCATTTCGAGCATTTCCGTCCAAGCTTATGAGCAAAGAGAACTCGTGTTTAACCAAATAGTCCATGTATTTGTCCAGCAGCAAGGCATTGGATGTCATTGAGAACCTAATATGACGACGAGGAATCTCTAAAGCTCGAACATATTCCACAACCTGCTTTATCATAGGCATGTTCATAAGCGGTTCACCTCCATAGAAAGATACAAAAAACGTCCCTTTAGATACGGCGTACTCTTCAGATGTCCAAAATCTGTATAGATAATCTATCAAGCGTTTAGCCATGGCAAAGTCCATTTTGTTGCCATCACGTTTATCGTAGTCTTCATAGAGTTCCCCATAGGCACAATACTTACACCTTAGATTACAAGCATCCGTTACCTCCAAAACTAATTGCGGGAGATTGGCCAAGGCTCTCTTTATATATTCTGACCGTATATACTCTTTCATCGTACAATGCATATTTAGTGGTTACTATTTTCCATGCCACGTTCCCGAGAAGTAATGAACAGCGTATGCACAACTAACACGCATTTCCATCTCCTTGGACATGTTGTTCTCTATGACAAATTTAGCCTCCCCCTGCCGAATCGGATACAAATACTTGGAATCAACTATGCGAATTCTCTCTTTTGACAAGAAATCATTATACACATCCGTCAAAAGAAAGGGGCCTGTAGAATCCACAATATCTCTTCCATGCCTAACATTCCATCCAAATGGGTGGTTCTGCATACGTTGAATAACCTGTTGCAAAAAGGGATTACCTGGCGTAGAAGCCATGAGAGCATTGCAAATTATATATTCCCGTCCATATCTTTGAGCATGACAATGCGGTTCCTTTCCTGCAACAAAATCCACATCATCAAAAAAAGTCAAAATTTTAGAATCAAGACATTCAAAGTCTAAATCCACATACAGCCCTCCATAAGTCTGCAGAAGCAAATATCTAATAGCATCAGCTCGTTGAATAGCCTTTGGATAAGAATCAAACTTTTGAAGGAAGTGAGGATAATAAACCCGCACAAAGTCCCGATTCATGTCATCTGTCCACAGATGGTACTCCCAGTCTGGCAACACATTGCGCCATGTTTGAGACAGGATCTGAAAGACTTCAGGCAAATGGTCATCTTTCCATGTTTGATGAATTATTTTGGGTATCCTTATCATTAGTCTTTGATTTATAATTAGACAATACTGCACACAAATAAAGCTACTTTATTCTCAGCCCCCTTCGCCATGTTCCCGTATGCAGATGCACCGCGTATTTGCCAAAAAGGCACGACTCTATGCGGCCATCTGGCAATTCACAATAATGTCCAGCATTGCGCAGCAAAGTAATGTCAGGGAATTGTTTTTTTGTTTCCCAGTAAGAGTCCGTGAGCAAGCCTGGACCTGTAACATCCAAAACCTCCTGCTGCGTTTCCACTTTAATAGTAGATCGCAATGCCATAGCGTCCAACACGTAGCGTAAGAACGGATGCCTAGCTTCACCTCCGAACATATAACTTGCAATCCGAACCCGATATTTCAGTGATAATTTCTGTTGCTCTGCTTTATCAATAGTTTTCTCTTCTGATAAAACCAGCGAATGACCGAGTAATCCATCCAGTGGAAGTATTGGTACCATGTCCAAATCCATATAGAAACCTCCGAACACATAGACAAAAGCCAGACGCAGGAAATCTGTGCGTTGTACATCATAGGGAAACGACTGATAAGCCTGCAAATATTCAGGAAAATATTTCTCAACAAATTCAACAGAGGCAGTATCATCCCACAAGACGACATCCCAATCTGGATGTGTCTCACGGATGCACCGCTCACACTTTGTAAATAAAGGCGGGATTACTTCGTTCCAATGAAGGAGAACCATATGTATTCTTTTGGGGATACTCATAGATTCAATCAGTTTATGCTAACTATGTATATTTAAAACTATTTAAATGGAAACGTAAAGCTATATAACACCATACACGCTTTTCCATTCCACTATGTCTAGCAGAGACTTTCAAGAAGTTGGGCAGACAATTTTCTTCAAGCATATGACGCATCATTTTTCCATTTAGCCCCCTGAGGGGGTCATTTTGTTTGCAAAGGACGCGAAAACAATCATTTGTTGCAAACAAAGTTTGTCATACAAAAGTATATTTTCTCATTTTCTATTTAGTATTACACAAAAAAATGCAAACGGACGATGTTCCTCCACAAAAAAAATGATAACTTTGCCACATATACTAACCCATAAAAGCGAAAACACATGAACGAGCTGAACTTAGAAACAACACATCCCATGGAAAACCATGGGGAGGTTGCACTACCAGACTCTTTGCTTGAAGGCATCAAAGTCACAGCAAGACTGACCAATGTCACTTGCTTCGTGATAGAGACAAGCACATACAGGGTTCTGCACAAGACAAGTGGAGTGCACCACATTACCGACACAGATTACTCAGACCTACCATGGCATTCCTGCAATGCCCTATGGCCTCAAATCTTCAAGGAAACATTGGGGCGTTTGAAGTCATCACAGGAAAAAAGCCCCTTGCACCATGCAGACGAAGAATGGGATGAGCATATATGTATTGAAGATTACCCTATAGAAATCAACGGACGTGTTTTCTGTATCAACCTGCAGTTCACCCCAATAAAGCTGCAGGACAGGCAAATCGGTTTGATTATTATCCAGCCATCAACATGCAAACAACCAAAAAGCCTTCTGGTCACATCATCCGGGAAAATATGGGAGCATAACCTCAAGAAGGACAAGTACTGCCTGAAAGAAAACATCAAGATTACACCTACGGAGATGTCTGTTTTGGTACTTGCAAAGGGTGGCTGGCCAATAAAGCTTATCGCACTCTGGATGAACGTCAGCATAGCAACTGTCAAGACTTACAGGGCAAGAGCATTCAAGAAACTTGGGGTGACCTCCATCACAGAGGCACTCGCTGTGATGGAAAATTACCATTGGGGATAAGGCTTCCCCTGTATGGAGACACATACACAGGAGGGAGGACATCCATTTTATCAGCTACTCAAAATTACATGAATTAATCAACGAAAGGATGACCTATTCTCGTTTCGTCATCTTTTTGCGTTCACACAGCGTCTTCATTAGCCGACAGATCACAATACGACCCACACCAGACACTGCCGCCTCCATCCCGCCTCCATGATGCCTTATGCCCGTCGGGAAGCACAAAGTCACATGACCAGCTATCCCAACGTCTGTTTTCTCGGACGTGCCATTTGGATTTAATCCGAGGAAAACATCCTCATTACTTCGCATAAGTCCATTTTTATCCCTACCTTTGTACAGTCCGTCTGTGAACGAAGAACATTCCTTCACCGTCCAACCCAAGGCTGGACGGTCAGAGAAGCTTGCTTCATACGGCGATGCAATATAGTTGCTCGCACCGTCCAGCCTTGGGTTGGACGGTGAAGCACTCCGCTGCGGACGGAAAAGGAACTGATTACAAACCACACAAAAACTATCTGACGATGCCCATAGACATAGAATGGCAGCAGATGCCACCACAGAGAAACAACAATGACAGCGAGCCTCGGCTCTTCCCACGCATAGCCAACAGCCCCGTCGTGGAGGAGGAAAAACTGGCCGAGATGATAGCGGCCTACGGAGGAGAAAGCTGTGGAACGGCCAAACAAGTGTTGCAGGACTTTGCCGACGTGCTGGCCAGGCTGCTGTGCGAAGGCAACGAGGTGCGCCTGCCATCACTCGGCACCTTCAGGCTGACGGTTGGCACAGACGCGGCCGTACACCGCAACACGAAGGGAAGCATACGCTCGGTGGCGGTGCGCGACATAGCCTTCCAGCCCAGTGAAGAACTGCGCACAGCCGTGGGCAAGCCGCACTTCCGCGAGGTACCCCGCAATGCCGCACTCGTGGCAGGCAAGTCTGCCGAGATGGTTCCCTATCTGGATGCCTACTTCCAGAGCCACAGCAGCATCACCAGTGCCGAGTTTGCCAAGCTGTTCAGCCTGAAGCGGAGCACTGCCCACACACGCATAAAGGAGCTTGTAGCACGGGGCGTTCTGCGCCAGACAGGACATAACAAGGACACCAGATACGAGAGGGGGAACTGAGCACCACAGCCCCCTCCCCGGCCATCCGCAAGCACACCCATAGACTATACAGTAAGTTGACTCTACAACAAAAATGATCTTTTTTGTTTGGCGGAGCAAAAAGAAACATCTACATTTGCAGCAGAGCCAACTAAAACAAGAAGATCACATGAAAACAACACATTGTCTTTGACGTAGGAGAGCTAACCCTACACAAAAGGATTCTGGCTGGCCGCACGCAGAATACAACCTTGATGTCTTAGGCACTAAGCTGTAGTTCTTCATGCAAGTACTATCATGCCCCAAAAGCATGAGTTCACTTATCATCGGTTTAACGATTACATATATACGGCTAACGAAGAACACTGGACATAAAACATCAGATACATGACAAACAAGACACACTGCCCCAGGGGCACAAGCAAGAGGTGGGCATACTGCCTGCTGGCTCTCTCATGTGCGCTCACCGGTATAGGGAAGGTGCAGAGCAAGAGTCTCCCCGTACAGGATTCAGCCACATGCCGCATCACCAATGCTGCCACAGGCAAGGCACTGTCCCTCGCGATGATGTCATCCGGCGATGGCTGGCACGCATGGACGAATGAGGAGGGAATGTGCAGGCTACCAACAGGCGAGACGGTACAACTGTCGTGTGCCGGCTATGAGAGGCGTATGCTCAAGGCTGGCGAGATTGCCCAAGAGGTGGCACTAACTCCCCTGCACGAGAGTACGGCCATCACCGAGGAGGCCACAGCGGAAATCCTGCACAAGGTAGCCAGCCAGATGCAGGCCGAACTGAAGCAAAACAGGAAGTTGACATCGGAATACTTCATACGCCAGTACAATGAACTTAACGGCAGCAGCCATCTGATAGAGGGTGTGTTCTCTGCCAGGAGCGCAGTGTGTCTGGCCAAGACGAAGATGCAGTCGGGAATCCATTACTGCGGCGAGCAGGATTGCCAGCCACTCAAATACTCAAACCTTCACTATACGCTCTCACTGGGACCAGTGGCCAGATGGGGTGACCTGTGGAATAATCTGTGCCTGCCCTTGATGACCAAGAGCCCCAAGAGCAAGCACTTTCGGTATGAAACAGACTATCATACGGAATGTCACCTGATGACATCGGCAGATGGTAGCCAGCGCCTGTACCGCATACGACTGATCCATAACCCGCGCACTCCCGCTCTGCGTTTCCTGTATGGGACACTCTGGGTGGATGCCCAGAGCACACAGCCCGTATGCTTCGACGGAGAAACCGAGGGACTGGAGATGAGACTACACAGTCACACAGGATGGCGCAACAGTCCGATGACAGCCCGCGTACACATCAACTATACCAACAGAAACGGCCACACCGAAGTGGAGAGTATGTTCACCTGGTGTACCTGCGAGGATGTCACCTGCACCACATCCGTCATGCAGGCGCAGGGAAGGGTGTCCCCCGAAAGGATGTTCCCCAATGACCGAACCAACATGCTCAGCCGACACGTCTATACCAAGGAATCAGACTCCGCCAGCATTGCACTGCCCATGCTGAGGACAGAGAGGCAGAAGGCACTGGTGCAGAAGGGCGGCAAGAACTGTGCAGCCAAGACCTTCACACGCTTCTGACCAAAGGGAGCACAGAGGGAGGCAAGTAAGATGCCGCACCAACATGCTCACTGCCATTCCCTATGGCTTGCCCGGATGCGATGCAGGCCAGGCACACAAGCCTTGGCTGCAGGCTGCATCCACCAGCTCCAGCCGCATGAAATCCTTGGGGCGGTCAAACTGACGGAGCAGGCGTACACAGTCGGGCAGGGAGGCATAGCGGATGCCGTCGGTCAGACACACGTGCTCCACCTGCACAGGACTCCACTTTCCTTGGGTGAGCAACTGCAAGTCGCCACACAGGTCTATCTCTACATCTCTTATATATACACGCGCGTGAAGGGAGCGGAAGCGGCTTCCCGGACGGTCGTCGGTGAGCAGACGGGCCTGAGGCAACTGCTGCATGAGGCGCTGCACTCCACCGGATGACAGGAGTATATCCACATCGTGTACATCTACACCCGGCACGCCGTTGAGAGCCAGCGCACATGATCCATAGACACACCACATGGGGTCGGCCTCATGAAGCAATGGGGCAAGACGGAGGAGCGCACTCTTCATCTCCCCGCTCAGCAGTTGATTGTGTAAGAAAGCCATATCGTAGGTAGCTAAAAGACTTCACCCCGGCAACCCAGACCATTCTGGACTGCCAGGGTGAACTGTTTCTGCCTGCAAAGATAAGGGCTAAAGCCTCATCGGGCAAGCATTTTCACCGGGAAAGTGCATTATCCTCTGCCCTTGGCACAATACTTCTTGCCGCCGCGCACATATATGCCGCTGTCGGGCACGGACTTCAGCTGCATGCCCGTGAGGTCGTAGATGGCACCGGACTCCACCTTGACGGCAGGAGCCACAGAGCCTACTCCATCGGGGGTGGAAGCCGCAAGGGGATGCAGCGTGATGCGGTCGAAGTTGGGTCCCCACATGTCGGTATAGCTCTGCAGGGTGATGGTGTTGGTACCTGCCTTCAGCTTCACAGGAATCATCTTCCAGCCCATTCCCTCGGGGTTGAAGGTCTTGATCATATCATGGTTGCCATGGAACTTAACGGTATCACCCACCTGCTCGTCATTGACCATCAGTTTGCATACGCGCAGGCCTTCGGTCATGTAATAGATGGTGAGCAGATAGTCACCTGCCTGGCTGACCTCCACATTGTTGAACTGCAGTTTGTTGCCCAGTCCCACATAACCCACGTAACCGCCACCCGAGGCATGCAGTGAGTTGTAAGTATAGCGCTTGCCATTACCAGTGAGCGTATTGGCGGTAGCCTCTGCCTCGTATACAGTCCTGTCGGCAGGAACAGGCAAGTCATCACGCGGAGATACCTGCATCAGGAAACCGCCCTCGGAGAGTTCCTTCAGGCTCACCGAACTGTCCTTGGTCACCTGCATCTTCTTGAACTTAAGTTCGGTCCTGCAATTACCGTCATAATAGATATAGGCAGTGTA
>OFMQ01001481.1_pt1 | contig 11895 bp, 9 predicted proteins | sample 1541851 | NCBI WGS metagenome assembly OFMQ01 (sample SAMN04209227, study PRJEB22552) | human gut metagenome | biome: gut; material: feces | host: Homo sapiens | place: USA: Oklahoma | reverse complement strand
CTCTCGTAGTATTTCAGATATAAGGTTCTTTTGCCCTCCGTCAGCTTACGTTCCTTGATTTCTATCTTCATTGTATTACATCTGTCCGTAGTACAAGTGACAGTAAGGCATATTCTACTGACTGTCTCATTGCTGTCCTTACTTCCCCAGATACTTCTTGCCGTCCTTCAGATAGGTGCCATGTGCGGGGGCGGCAGGCAGTTTGCGTCCCTGCAGGTCGTAAATGGCAGAGGCTGGGGAGATGGCCGACGGAGTGCTCTGAATGTGCGCTACCAGTTCGCCCCTGGCATTTGGCCAGAGGTCATAGAGCACCTCTCCATTCCTTTCAAAGCGGGCAAGGATGCACCGGAAGGCATCGGAGTACTCATCCGGGCAAGCAGGAGCCAGCAAACAACTGCTGCCGCACCAGGCAGTGATGCCAATGCCCTTCAGCAACTTGGCCTTCATCCCCAGCGGGCGGGCTGTCCTCTGTACAGTTGCATCTACTTGGGGAGTGTATGTGATAAGGCTGTCCACTTCCACATACTCCAACGTATGGCTTGTACCGAAGGTGGCACTGCTCACCTCCTTCAATACACCAAAGGAGTAGGTATGGGTAGGGAAACATGTGGTGGCAGACTCATACATATCCTGGAACCAGAAGTTGTGACCAGTGCGCCAAGCGAAATCATAGACCACGGCAGGGTAATGGAAACGGAAAATCTCCATTCCATCCAAAGTCTCATAAAACGGCTGAGTCACCATCACCTTATTGGCATCTTCGCAAATGACAAATGCGATGGAATCAGGTTTTCCCTCCATGTGCCGCCACACATACCTATAGGTAAGCACTTCATCCGTGCTGTCACCCTGCACATAGTACTCTATCTGCTCATAGTTGGGCACAAGGACACTTCCTCCATCCCTCTTCTCCTCGTCACACCACGTCTGATGCTCCCGTGTATCCAGGCGAAGCTCCGTCCACCGAGTCCCTTCCGGGAAGAAGGCTTGGGCATCCGCCCTATTTGCCATGCATAACAACGCCATGCATGCGAATAAAATTTTCATCTTCATAGTTCAATGTTTTATTATTTCATAACCGTTGAATTCCTAACTGCAAAGATAGCACCTTTTTCTATGACTGTATTCCCAACAATCCTAAATTCCCCTGATTTTTCTATTGCTGTATTACTCCCCGAGACAAACTTCACTGCATCTCCTGTATTTTCCAACGACCCAACAAAAGTGTCCGTCGAAATGATGTTGTTTGTTCCAGTTACTTCTATACCCTTAAGAACTATAGGCAGAATCTGAGGCAACCAATTACGTTTCATGAGTGTTAAGACACAGTTGTCCGTACCATCAATTAGAGTTCCACCAGAAGAAAGAGTACACTTATCAATACGCGAAACTCCATTCCTCAAGTCATACCTGCCCACATAAAGCCATTCCTCTGTCGAAGAATCCAATTTCGAGCCAGATAATACAGCATTGAATCTTTGAGGAATATCCGTCCAGATATTCAAATCAGGAGTACCAATGACGTTAACTACAAGCGCATGGTGATGTCTGTCATTTGAATTTGACAACTTGGCTAAATTTAGAGCTTCCCCAATTGAATGAGTTGGAAAAAAACGATTAAACACCATTTGCATCTTATAGGATGTGCCTACCCACCCGACTCTAGTATTACCAATAAGTGCAGGCCCACCATAATCCTTTCCTAATGTAAAAGACTGCCCCATATTCGTTTTGTATCCATACCTTTTTTTATATATATCAAAGGGGGTTATCGAACATGAGATAGAATAGGCAACCATCGGATAGTCTTTGTTGCCCAAACTATCCAAACCATTGCACGTTTCCTTCTCTATCCATGGGATATCACCTGTTACGGAAGACAACCCATAAGGGTTGCGTCCTATAGTGTCGGTTTTTACGGTTACTGTCATAGGATGACCATGATTAAACCAGCTTACAAAACCAAAATGCTTTTTTAGAGTATCCACGACATCGTTTCCCGTTGGATAGGTTGTGATTAGTGCATCAAACGAAGGTTTTTCGGAGACAACTGTGCTGTTAGGAAATACCTCTTTCAAATCAGAAGCAATTTGCACCGCCTGAGAATACTTTTGCATTTGATCTGCCTGCGAATAAAAAGCCTTACGCAAATAAGAGAAATCCCCACGCCCAGGATACAATTCATAGCGCAAGAGTTTGTCTGTATAATTATCTATGTCTTCAGCTTTTGTACATAGAAGACGCCCAACTTCCAATTCTGCAGCATAATCTTCCAAATCCACAGGCTCACCATAGAAACTATCCCTATCCTTATTCCAATTAGAATTAAGTTCCGCAAAATAGAAATCCGAAGGGATGTGCAAAGCCTCTGCGTCATTTTGGTATCGGTATGTGTTATTCATACCTGTACCATATCTAATAGGAACGATACTATCATTCCCTCCAAAAAGAACATAATGGGCACCACCATATTTGTAAGCATATTGAAGATATTGACGTATCTTTCCCGCGTCATCATATATATTGGAAACGGTATCTCCTTTTATCGAAACGTCAGACAAAATATCTTCAGTACACACGACGCCTGCATTCAAGCCTTTCTGTCGCTCCCATCCAACCAGTCTATCAAATGACTTCTTAAACTTCCTAGGAGTAATCACACAATATTCATAGAAAGGCAAACTTGTTGGCGGGCATTCTATGATAGGCAATCTGGCCGCAGCCTTTTCCTTTCTCAAAGTATAAGAAATACGAATAGAAACAGATTCTATAAGTTCACATTTGTTCTCCGTAGGATAATAGATAATTGGTGATACATTTATGCCGACAAACTTTTCTTTATTCCCGAGACATGAAACATCTGTCAATGCGACAACAGAACTTGGATACTTTTCAGAATAAGCAATGGAGTCACCTATACAAAATTTTGGCTTTTCATACCCAACACCAGTTGCAATTGGATATTGTACAGGGAGGACTGGATAATCCAATGCCAGAGTTTGTACACGACCTGCATCACCAGAGACCTTTACATTCTCCACATTGTGTGACAATGGGACCGTAATGTGGAACACTGGAAGTTCTGGGCAACCTGGCGTTTCCACGTAGCTAACCTGCCCCTGCTTCCCTTTGTGGCGTATTTTTACATATGACCCTACATTCTTTTCATGAACACTAACACTTTCAAATACAAACTCATTGCTATCAAATGTCAAGATGGTATCTTTTACGTTAGCCCTTGCCCACATATTCAAGCAAAGGAGTAGTATTAGCCCAAGAAACAGTCTAATTTTACTCATAGTTCAACGATTAAATTTGCACATTATTTTCTTGTCACCACCATTCTTCTTGTCGCGACCACAGCTCCGTCTGTCACAAGCGAATACAAGAACATGCCTTCGGCTAAATCTGACGCATAAACTGTTACATCCGTCTCACCACGGTCAACCAAATTGATAGTTTTTACCAATTTCCCAGACTGATCATATATATTTATGATGGCGCTTTTCGTAGATTCTGGAACATTAAGCTTTATCGTGCTACATTCTGCAAAAGGATTTGGAGCATTCTGGCTCATCTTTACTACATCCATTCTTTCTGCATAATTCTCAATAGACATGGCCTGTGAATTACGTTTTACCACGGTATTGTTACCTTCCAACTCCCTTACTCGTGATGACAGTTCACGAATACTCTGCAGCAAAAGAGGAACCATCTCTGAATAATTGATATGAAAATTGCCGTGTAAATCCTCATCTACCAGCTCTGGGAATTCATTCTTCAGTTGCTCTCCATCGATACCGTAATGTTTTACCAATTCTGTCTTTTCTTCCTTTGCAACATTTGATGAAAAAGCTTGATTGTTCAGATTTTCCACACACTCCGATGTAGTTCCTAACTGACAAGGCACAGAACGAGCGACCTTCTCCTCACACACAAATTGCACGGGTTGCAGAGATAAGAGTTTATCACATATAGATTCACCTTCTTCAGAACTCAGAAGTGGAGTTTGTACGCTTTTGGCAGAAGACAACTTGGGGACACTTGCCAAAGAATAAACACTGCCATAAATTTTCCCTGTTGCTAAAACCGGTCCATCAAAATAACCAGCATATGTACCTGGATAATCCAAGTTTTCAGGATAGACAAACGAAGTTGTACCATAAATTCCAACAGAGCTTCGTCCTTTTAACAAATACATGGCAGAACCCATCACACCGATATTACAGTTTGCCCCAATACCCTGACCAAGTAAGCCATAGAACTTTTAGCAGTTACATCTATACCGACTACACCTCTTCGCAATTGAGCAACACCAGCGGCCTTTGCCTGCTTACTTTCATTTGCATACACAGATAATTGAGATAAAGCATTTGCCTCTCCAACCAACACTCTGCCAACTGAATCCACAACAAGTTGAGCGTTAACACCTGACGCAAACACGCCCAAAACTAAAAACAAAAAGAAAATACGTTTCATACTTTTTTTATTAAAAGATTAAGTTTCCACAATACCATATACCATTCACACACATATATAAACGGCACTCTTCATACAAGAAGAATGTATTAAAATACACATCCTTGTCAACATCCGCAAAAAGAGACACATTCCCGCTCTGAACAACGTTTCCCTTTTCATCTTTTATGCAATAGAAAACCTGCTGGTCACAAGCCATTTTGATAGTTATAACACCCAACTCTGGGTCAAACTCCACGAAAGGAGATTCTTGATGTCGAAGAGGGCTCTTAGCTCTACCATGCTCGTCTTCTGGCAACTTTTCATGCCAGAGAGAATCTTTCGGCATACCCATATTTACAGGTTTTCTTTCCGCGAAGGCGCGATGCCGTACAACAAACACAGCAAAAAACGCCATAAACAAGAGCAAAACAAATCTTTTCTTTTTCATTTTTCAGAATTCAAACATAATAAAACAACACAAAAATTACATTGCAAAATTACAAGCAGTTATACAAGCACAAACAAATAAGCATCCCAAGTCATCCCAAATGGGACAACTTGGGATAAAATGCTTTGTTTTAAGACCACAATACCAGTTGAGCCCAACTTTCCATCCAACAAAATTGCATCACGCAACACAAACAGCAAATAAAAGACATCAAAACAATTAGTTTTTCATAACTTTGCATAATGTTGATAAAGGAAAGATATGAACCAACACAAAACACAAGTATGGCTGTATGTCATTCTTGCAGCAATCATCACTTCATGCTCTCCAGTAAGCAGAAGAGAAAAAGACAACCTCCAGAAGATAGATGAAGCGTGGGATATGAGCGACCACAACCTGGACTCATCCATCATTCTATTCCAAAACATACAAAACAGCGTCTATCGCTCTACAGAGTATGTAAGGATGAAATACGATTTACTTGGCATCAGACTTAGAGACAAAAGTTATATGATGCCAACCTCTGCCGATTCGATAAAAAGAATAACCGAATTCATGGAGAAACACGGCTCCAAGAAAGACTGCATGCGAGCTTACTACTACATGGGAGCTACCTACGCAGATCTGAATGACAGCCCGCGAGCCGTGGAAAGTACACTAAAAGCGCTTTCCTACAGAGAAGGAGAACAATCCTGCGACACAGCCATTGCCATCAAATGTTATTCGCACTTATCAGACATCTACAGAAGGCTGTACAACTCACAGGAATCCATACACATGGCAATGGCAGGTCTGGAACTTGCCAAAGAAGCAGGAATGGCAACAAGCTGGTACACTATGGATGTTGCCACATCATATAACATGGCAGGAGACAGAAAACAAGGAATGGAATACTGTCGAAAGGCTTATGAAAGGCTCCTAGAAGAAAAGAATTATGCGGTAAACACCACCATTGCAGCCGAAATGATGTATCTCTTTGCAAAAAAACGAAGAGTACGGAAAAGTAGATACACTGGCAGAAATACTGGAGAAGATTCCTGGGCATGAGCATTCATATAATTACAATTACGCCAAAGGAATCGTGTATGAAGCCAAGGGAATGATGGATTCCGCTGTAACTTACTACACCAAGGACATCAGCATCCCGTCTCCCCACAAAAGGCAGGCCAGCCTGACACGTCTCTTCCTCTTCCAATATAATCAAGGGAACTATAAAGAAGCTTCAGAATATGCCCTTAAATACCTGTATGGAATGCGTGCCGAGAACGACAGCAAAGAAATGGAATGGACGCGGAACTCCAAAGGGATGTATGATTATCAGAGAGACAAGGAGCTGGAGGAGACGCTGGCCAGGGAGAATGAGTTGATGAGATTCTGGGGGATAATAGGTTTCTGCGTACTCCTTATTATAATAGCCGGACTAGCTGCACTGCACTTCTACAAGGAGAAGAGGACAATGGAGAAGACACTGGGGAAGGACAAGAAACTGGCCGAAATGCAATCGGAACTGCAGAAGAAGATGGAGAAAGTGGCCCAGATGGAGCAGGCATTGAAGGAACTGGAAGCACATTCCGGCGAACTGGAGGCGGCTCTGACGAAGAAGAGAGCACAACTGAACGATATGACAAGGGCTTCGAGCCTGAGCAGCGCAAGGGTGGCTCTGGCAGATACCATGAATATGCTGGAAGACTATGTGCGCCATGGCAAAAGCGTACCTGCAGACTGCTGGAAGCAGATATGCTCTGCCATTGACAGCGAATACCCATCCTTCAGAGCGGAAATAATGGAACAGATACCCCGCATGAAGGACCACATGCTGTGCACATGCTATCTGGTGAGGCTGGGAATGAAGAACCAACAGATAGAGATACTGACCGGCTGTCCACATCAAACGGTGTGGAACAGGGTGAACAAGATAAAGGAGGCATTGAACAGAATGGATTCTGCCTCAGCCTGAACGAGCCCAATCGCCCAAGACAGGCAATCCTGCCGATTAAACCATGTGATTTCACCGCTCAATGCAAGCGTGCCCGCGCAGCCTCTATCATGCTGTCCTTTCCCTGGAGAGCAAGCGTGCTGTCGAGCGCACACTGGATGTCGGGAGCTATGCCTGCCTCTATCTGCTGCATGTTCACATCATAGGAAGGGCAGGCGCTGAAGCGTACCGACCATCCGATGGGCAGTTCGCTGCTGAAAGGCATTCCGCTGCCACCGCCCGTGCTGTCGCCCATGATGACGGCCTGAGGCATCTGCTTCATATCCCGCACAAAGGTGTTGGCTGCGCTGAAGCAGGAGCGGTTGACCAGGACAACGACCGGTTTCTGCCAGCGCACACGGTCCATGGCCGGACTGACGTACTCTGCCCTGGGCTTGGAGAAGTCATTGTGGCCCTTGCCTGTCTTGTGTGAGATGTAGCCCACCAGCGTGCGCTCATTGGTGAAGCGTGCAGCCAGGCGCTCGACATTGGTGAGCAAACCGCCCGAATTGCCGCGTATGTCCAGTATGAGGCCGTCACACAGCCGTAGGTAATAAAGCACCTCGTCGAGGTTTCCATCGCCCAATCCATCGGAGAAACTCTCATACACCACATAGCCGATATTGTCATCCAGGATGCGGTACTTCATGCCACTGGCTATGCCGTAGTCTGTACCCAAGTACTTATCACGCAGTTCGCGGTCGAGATTCTCGGGATAATCGTCCTTCCATGACCAGTTGCGGCCCACATCCATACTGCTGTAGATGTTGACATGACCATCCTTGAGCGTGGAGAGCATGCGGCAGAGCACCTCGAAGAGCTGCGAGCGGCTCATGCCCGGACGTACCATACCCAAGTACTCTTCGCGCTTGCCGGCCCAACTGAAGCCCAGACTCTGCTCCTTATAGTCCAGAAAACAATAGTGCTCATCTATCATGCGCCACAGAGCCTCCACATTTGCCTGCGGCGACTCATCGTACTCATCCACCCCGCGCTGGCAACCGGCAAAGGCCAGCAGGAGTGCCAGAAGTCCCATGCAACAACGTATCTTCATCATTTCTTACGCTTTAAGGTTTGGAAGTGGCGCACATAACCCAGCATGAGCGAACGGCTGATGTCGTGCACCCTTATGCCATTGACGTGGCTCTGACGGATGTCGCTCAGGTAACCCACCCGCAAGGTGGTGCGCGCAAAGCAGAAATCAAGGCTGAACAACTGGCGCAGGCTCAGTGCATTGGCCGGACTGGTGAAGCGCACGTTGCGGTCTCCGTAGCCCTGGTAAATCTCGTAATAGCTCTGTCCGTAGCGCGGTGAGAACATGCAGCCCATCACCGGGAGGTGGGCCTGATAGTGCATCTGCATGGGCAGATGCCGTATGCGGAACTCGTAGGAACCTCCTGCCGAGAGCGAGATGTCGATGTTGGCACGTGCCTGTGCGGGGTTGTTGCCGTTGCGGGAGTTATAGAGAAAACCCACATCAGTTCCCACCAATCCACCGGCCTTCAGGCTGAGGCGGCTCACGGGCTTCCATACATAATGCCAGCCGGCATCATAACCTATCCTGCCTCCCAGCTCGTTGGCGTTGCCGGCAGGGTTTTCGGTGTAGGACAAAGCTCCCTGGAACATGCTCTGGAAGGCGATGCGCCCGCCAGCCATACCCGTCATGCGCTCCCTCAGAGTGAGGAAGGACAACTGCGGACCGCCGTATTCCATGGGCGAGAGATAGGTGTCCAGCTGGCTCACATGCCCGATGCCCACCAGGATGGAGCGGTCAATCTGCCTGCCCGCAGGCTCATACTCCACCGGCAGCAGCGGCTCACGGGTCTGCCCGCAGCACTCTGCCCCACCCGCCATGAGCAGTAGCAGCAGAGCCAGCAGCCCCATGCGCAGGCGGCAGGAGTCCATCTTCATCTTCGTCTCATCATGTTCCTTGTACATAGGCCAAAGGGGTTCAGTCGTCGAACATATGCAGCTGACCGGTCATTTCATCCAGCACATCCTGCTGGCTCTCCTCCCTGTCTTCGGCGTTGTCGGCACCTTCGGCATCCCCGTCGGTCTCCTGTCCGCCACCGGCAGCCTCATCATCATCGTCCTCGGGAGCCGGCATGCGGGTGGGTTCAAGTTCCTCCACACGCTCTACGGCAAAGGTGGTCACACGCTTGCCACGTGCCTTGAAGCTCTTGACACCCACAAACTCCTCGGCTTCCATATCGATGGGAGCGCGGAAACTGTCGGTTCCGCCCATCGTGACCAGCAGGTGCGGGAAGGGAGTATCGGTGAGGAGGAGAAGCTTGTTGGCGGGATTCTCGCCCAGATAATTCTGATGGCGGGCAGTGGCCTCCAGCTTGAACCGCTTCACATACAGGTATCCTCCCTGCTCTTCATCGAAGAGAGCGGCTGTCCACACCTTGTCGGGGTCATACTTCTCAATGCGTGCTATGTTGTCCTCATAGTGGTTGTTGGCATCAAAGTTGGTGATGTAGAAGTCGGCATTGTCCAGTACCACCAGTATCTTGTCGTCATTGTTGAACTCGCCCAGATAGGTTCCCTGCTCGTCGTAGTTGAGACGATGCACGTCGAAATCGAACCATACCTTCCTGCCGCCCAGCGTGCTTCCGCCGTGGCTCTTGAGTGTGATGCGGCTCACATCCAGCTTGGTGAGCAGATTGCCCATGCTCTGACGGCCCTTGATGGCCAGCAGACTGAGGTCGCGATCAAAGAAGATCTTCTTCACCTTGGGGTTGGGCTTGAGCACCACCTTGATTGTCTCGGCCTCTCCATTGGGGTTGGCTGTGAAGTAGAGCACACGGCTCCCGGGCTTTCCTTGCGTCAGGTCATACTCACGGTCGCGGGTGATGCTGGTCACATTGAAGCGTTTCATGTATGAGGTGCCAGCCTTGCCGTCGCGATACACCACATTGTAGATGGTGCGCGAATCGCCCTTACGGAATACGGCAATGTGTATGATTTCGGCCTTCTTCTTCTCTGCCTTGCTTCGCTCAGTCTCTCCCACGAAGAGTTTGTCGGCTATGCGCACCACCTTATATGTGCCGTCGCGGTAGAAGATGATGACATCATCGATGTCAGAACAGTTGCTCACGAACTCGTCCTTCTTCAACGAAGTGCCTATGAAACCCTCCTCGCGGTTGATGTAAAGCTTCTCGTTGGCCTCCACCACCTTGGCAGCCGATATGGTGTCGAAGTTCTTGATTTCGGTCAGACGCGGGTGCTGCTTGCCGTACTTGCCCTTGATGAACCCAAACCACTGGCATGTGACTTCCACCATATTGGCCAGCTCGTGGTCTATCTGCTCCACTTCGGCGTTCATGCGGGCAATATTCTCCTCGGCTTTCTCCTTGTTGAACTTCAGTATGCGGCCCATCTTGATTTCCATCAGACGCAGGATGTCGTCGCGTGTCACCTCCCTCACCAGCTTGGGATACCAGGGCTGCAGGCGGCTATCCACCCACTCGATGGCGGTATCCATGTCCTTTGCGTTCTCAAACTGACGGTCCTTGTAGATGCGTTCCTCTATGAATATCTGCTCCAGTGAGGCAAAGAGCAGGCTCTCGAGCAGTTCGCCCCTGCGTATGAGACGCTCCTTGCGCAGAAGCTCCAGAGTGGTATCCACATTATTGCGGAGCACATCGCTCACCGTGAGGAAACAGGGTTTGCGGTCATCTATGACGCAGCAGTTGGGCGAGATGGATATCTCACAGTCGGTGCAGGCATACAGTGCATCGATGGTCTTGTCGCTGCTGGCACCGGGAGTCAGATGGATGAGTATCTCGGCCTTGGCGGCTGTGAGGTCCTCCACATTACGTATCTTTATCTTTCCCTTCTCGTTGGCCTTCAGTATGCTGTCGATAAAGGTGCTGGGCTTACTGGCGGTGCCTGTGGTCTTGCCGTAGGGTATCTCGGTGATGGCCAGTGTCTTGCTGTCGCGCTTCTCTATCTTGGCACGCACGCGCACAGCCCCTCCGCGCTGTCCGTCATTGTACTTGCTCACGTCGATACTGCCGCCTGTGGGGAAGTCGGGATAGAGATGGAACTCCTGCCCATGCAGGTAGGCGATGGCTGCATCGCATATCTCTCCCAGGTTGTGGGGCAGTATCTTGCAGTTCAGACCCACAGCGATGCCTTCGGCACCCTGCGCAAGCAGGAGCGGGAACTTCACCGGCAGGGCGATAGGTTCCTTGTTGCGCCCGTCATACGACAGCTTCCATTCGGTGGTCTTGGGGTTGAAGACAACATCCAGAGCGAAGTTGCTCAACCGGGCCTCGATGTATCGGCCAGCCGCCGCATCGTCTCCTGTGATGATGTTACCCCAGTTGCCCTGGCAATCCACCAGCAAATCCTTCTGCCCCAACTGCACCAGCGCATCCTTGATGCTGGCATCACCGTGGGGATGGAACTGCATGGTATGGCCCACGATGTTGGCCACCTTGTTGTAGCGGCCGTCATCCATGCGCTTCATGCTGTGCATGATGCGTCGCTGCACGGGCTTGAATCCGTCGCCTATGTGCGGCACTGCACGCTCCAGGATTACGTATGAGGCATAGTCCAGGAACCAGTCCTGGTACATGCGGTTGAGATGATGGGTGATTCCATCGGTCTGTGTCACGTCGTTTGTCATCTTCTGTCTTTAGCCTTCCTATTATGCACCGCGTACGTCTGTACGCTGTCAACTAACCTACAAAGATAGTAAGAATCTGCGTCATAGGCAAGCGCGCCGCTCACCTTTCGCCTCCGAAGGACCGAGAAACACGCAATCTGCCCCCTCACAGGCACCTCCACAGGCATCCCAGCGCTCCTGCCCAGGCCGGATGACGCTCCACACCGCCGCATGGCTGTATTCCCGGGCAAATGATGCGATGCGGTGCAACGGCCATCGCAGCACGCTGCACCGGCCATCGCAATGCGCTGCGCAGGCACACGCAGCGCGTTGCGCTTTTCATCCGCCCCAAGTGCCATACCCACCGCTTCGGCCTCCACAGGGGCATTTGCCCTG
>OFMQ01001432.1_pt1 | contig 12191 bp, 8 predicted proteins | sample 1541851 | NCBI WGS metagenome assembly OFMQ01 (sample SAMN04209227, study PRJEB22552) | human gut metagenome | biome: gut; material: feces | host: Homo sapiens | place: USA: Oklahoma | reverse complement strand
GTCTTTTTCCTGTGCTCTTCTAATATTCATTTTTGAGAATCATCCTTCCTGTTGTGGTTTATATGTTGATCTACTATAAATCAATTCAATGTTATATCTGATTACATTTCGGAATAAATCCAGCATATTATCGAGATAAATGTGCTCTCTGACATGTATCTGATACGGTGGCTTCGTCATATAGTAAAGCAGAAATTCAAGTATCATGACACTTCCAAGCCCTCTGCCCTCTATTTTAAAATTGCTAAAGCCCATTGGCAGATAAGTGTTCTTTATATCATCTACTCCTATAAACACCGATTTGTTCAATTCATATCCGAATTATATCATAAAAAATAACGACACTGTATATCACTTTCGCAACATACAATGCCGTTACTTTTATTTTCTTCGATACACCAAACAAAACGTATTCCTGTATACGATAATATCACATACAGAGTTCGACATGTTCAGCCTGAGTGGACCTGGCGGGAATCGAACCCGCGTCCAAAAACCTGTCCCATGTACTTCTACTATCATAGTCAGTTATTTGACATTCCCTCTGCCGTACGAAAACTAACATCCTTACGGGTTTAGTAGCTTCATAATACGCCTGACAGCTCAAAGCTTTGCCGTCATCGTTTCTCACATAGTCGGTGCCAGATTCCTAAAGTGTGAGTGCTTCAGGGCTGACATGCAGCATTTAGGCTGCAGCTAATTCGAAATTATCGTTAGCGTTTAATTTTAAGTTTGCGATTTAACGCATCAGCCTACGGATAGCTTCTCCATCTTCGAGATCCCTGTCGAAACCAGTACAAGCCCTGATCAGGGTAGAGTAATGAATACTCTCTACTGTAACAGACACATTCTCTTGTGTGCTGTACATACTAATATAGTAAAAAGAAATATAAATGTCAAGTGATTATTGCGTTAAAAGAAGTGAAAAAGCAGTAAAAATTTAGCATTTTTAATGTCATTTCACATATTTTTTATAAAGATAATTACTGTCAGACAGGGAAGAATGTGTTAATATAATAATATGAGTAATTATAAATCTTAACAAGAAAATTCGGAAAAAGGAGAGGTTTCTTATGCCAACAACATACGCACATTATAAATTCGGAAAAGAGGTGCTCAGCGCACTTCCAAGACCCCTTCAGAATTCTATAGAAGCGCATAGAGAGTTGTTTGATATTGGGTTACATGGACCGGATATCTTATTTTATTATAATGCATTAAAGAAAGATCCGGTGAATGAACAGGGGCATACACTTCATGAACAATTTGCCGATGAGTTTTTCCATCATGCTGTTGAAGTGATTGAGAAAGCAAAAGATCCGGCAGCGGCGCGTGCATATATTTATGGATTTATCTGTCATTTTGCTTTAGACAGTGAATGCCATCCTTATGTTGAAAAAATTATGCAGGTAGGAAGAGTTTCACACAATGAGATTGAGATGGAACTGGATCGAATGATGCTGACGGAAGATTATCATGATCCTTTGCGCTATCTGACAGCGAAGCATATTCATCCTAAGATGGAGTATGCGGAAGTGATCGCACCATTTTTCAAAGATGTAACAGCCGAGCAGATCTATAAGGCATTAAAAGGGATGGTTTTTTATCATAAGCTGTTTCTGGCACCGACATCTGGAAAGCGAAAAGCGTTGTTTCTTGGGATGAAGGCAGTGGGAAAATACGATTCATTGCATGACATAGTGATGAGTGTAAAGCCAGATCCGTTATGTCAGAAATATTGTAAGGTTTTGAAACGGCAATATTCAGGTGCAGTGCCGTTAGCTGCGAGTCTGATCGTACAGTATCAGAAGAAATTATTCCAGGATACACCGCTTCCGGAACGTTTTCATGAGACATTTGGTGCAGGAGAAGAGTGGGAGAAACTGCGTCTGTAGAGAATCGAAGAAAAGAGCAACAGACTGCTTGCCAGGAGAGATGCAGAAGAAGAGAAAAAGAGTCAGGAGAATGTAGATGAAGGAATTCGTTAAAGTGCAGGATATCACGAAAACTTATAAAATGGGTGAAGTTGAGATTCATGCAGTGGATCACATCAGCTTTTCGATTGAGCAGGGAGAACTTGTTGTAATCGTTGGACCAAGTGGTGCAGGTAAGACAACTGTGCTTAATATTCTCGGCGGAATGGATACAGCAACAAGCGGGAAGCTGTATGTAGATGGAAAAGATATTACAGCTTATAATTCCAAACAGCTGACAGGATACCGCAGAGATGACATCGGATTTGTTTTTCAGTTTTATAATCTTGTGCCGAATCTGACCGCATTGGAAAATGTTGAGCTTGCGTTACAGATCAGTAAGGATCCGTTGGATGCACAGGCAGTTTTGGAGGAAGTTGGTCTGGGGGAACGGAAGAATAATTTTCCAGCACAGCTTTCCGGTGGTGAGCAGCAGCGAGTTTCAATCGCGAGAGCATTAGCGAAGAACCCAAAGCTTTTGCTTTGTGATGAGCCAACAGGTGCATTGGATTACAATACAGGAAAATCAATTTTGAAATTACTTCAGAATATGTGTAGAGAAAAGGGAATGACAGTTATTATCATTACACATAATCAGGCACTTGCGCCGATGGCAGATCGATTGATTCATATAAAAAATGGACAGGTAGCAAGAATGGAATCTAATGAGAATCCGACTTCGATTGATGAAATTGAATGGTAGGGGATGTGGATGAAGAAAGCATTACGAAAAAACTTTTATATGGAGATCCGTCATAGCCTTGGACGTTTTTTATCCATTTTCTTTATTGTTGCGATAGGATGTGCATTCTTTTCCGGAATCCGTGCATCAGAGCCGGATATGAGATATTCAGGAGATGCATATTTCGATGAGAAGAACCTGATGGATATTCAGGTAATGAGTACAATGGGACTGACAGAAGATGATCTGGATGCAATTCGTGCTGTGGATGGTGTATTGGATGCAGAAGGAAGCTATGCAACAGATGTACTTTGTACGATTCGGGGAAACCAGGTAGCAGTTCATGTTATGGCGCTCCAGGACAAGATGAATCAAGCTCAGTTAGAAGATGGCAGGCTTCCGGAAAAGGAAAATGAATGTGTAATAGATGCAGATTATCTGGATGGAAAGAATCTGAAGATTGGGGATAGGATCACATTATCGAGTGGGACTTCGGATTCTTTGGAAGATACACTTAAGACAGATACATTTACCATTGTTGGTACGGTCAGCAGTCCGGAGTATATTGCATTTCACAGAGGCAGTACAACAATTGGAAATGGAAGTGTCAGTGCCTTTCTTTGCGTTCCGGAGAAAGCATTTTCATTAGATGTGTATACAGAGATTACAGTGCAGGTTGAAGGTGCAAAGGAAGCGACTGCATTTACGAAAGAATATGAAGAACATGTGGATTCTGTGCTGAAAAAGGTTCAGGCAATTAAAGCGGAAAGAGAACAGGCCAGATATGATGAGATTACTTCGACAGCGCAGGAAAAAGTGGATGAAGCACAAGAAGAGTTAGCTCAGGCAGAGCAGGATCTGGCGGATGGAAAAGAAGAGGCGGAAGAAGAACTTGCAAGTGCAAGAGAGAAACTTGATGCAGCGCAGAAAGAGCTTGAACGAGGAAGAAATCAGCTGGCAGCTTCGAAGCTTGAACTGGAGCAGTCGAGAAATCTTCTGATATCAAAGCAAAAGGAGCTGAATCAGTCAAAAGCACAAGTTGAGCAGGGTGCACAGGAACTTAGCGAAAAACAGATTGCACTTACAACATTAAGAAATCAGCTGGCACAATTGAAAGAGCAGGAAGAAAGTCTGGAAGATCAGAGACAAGAACTTTTAGCGCAACAGACACAGATGCAGCAAAAGAAAGACGAGCTTCTGAAAGCAAAGGAAGAATTGCAGCAACAGGCAGAAGACTATCAGTCTGCGTATCAGCAGATTTATCAGCCGTTGAAACAGTCCTATGAAGAACTAAATACACAGTATGAACTTCTTCTACAGAACTATGAGGCACTGAAAGAAGAATACGACCGGAAGCAGGAAGCAGGAGAAGAAGATCCAGAATTAAAGGCTCAGTTAGAACAGTTGGAAGCTGAAAAAACAGCAATGGAAGAGAAGTTGACTGAATTGAAAGCAAATCTGGATAAAATGGAATTGGAGGCGAAAGCTGCCGAAGCGGAGATTCAGAAAAACCAGACAAAGATCGAAGCCGGATTGACGCAGATTAACGAAGGGCTTCCAGCAGTTGAAGCCGGGATAGCTCAGATTGAAGAAGGTATTCCGGTATTGCAGGATAATATACAGAAACTGACGGATGTGTTGACACAGGGAGATGCTGCAATCCTTACCGCAAGTCGGCAGATAGATCAGGCAAAGGCGCAGATTACGTCCGGTCAGCAGCAGATTGATAGCGGATGGAAGCAGATCAGTGAGGGACAGAAGAAGATTGAGGAGGCACAGCAGCAGTTAAGCAGCGGAACAAAGGAGCTGGAAGACGGTTGGGCAGTGTATGAGGAAGGTCGTATAGAAGCTCAGAAGAAGATTGAGGATGGAGAGCGGCAGATTACAGAAGCAAGAGAAGAGCTTGCGAAAGCACAGCAGAAGATTGATGATCTTGAAAAGCCAAAGTGGTATGTTTATGATCGGAACAATCTGACAGAATACAGTGGATACGGAGATAATGCAGACCGTATGCGGGCAATCGGTAAAGTGTTCCCACTTATTTTCTTCCTTGTTGCAGCATTGATCAGTCTGACAACAATGACACGAATGGTAGAGGAGGAGAGAACGCAGATCGGTACTTTGAAGGCTCTCGGATATGGAAATACTTCAATTGTCGGAAAATATCTCTGGTATGCGATCCTTGCGACATTAACCGGTGGTGTTTTCGGAATTCTGATTGGAGAAAAGATAATTCCATATATCATTATCACTGCATATAAGATCATGTATCGTCATATGCATGATGTTGTGATCCCGTATAATTTGTATTATGCTGTAACAGCATGTGCAGCGGCACTTGCATGTACAGTAATCGCAACACTGTTCTCATGTATGAAAGAATTACGAGAGCAGGCAGCAGAATTAATGCGTCCGCCGACACCAAAACAGGGAAAACGAGTATTTCTGGAACGAGTTCCGTTTATCTGGAAAAATCTGAATTTTACATGGAAATCGACCGTGCGTAATCTGGTGCGGTATAAAAAACGCTTCTTCATGACAGTATTTGGAATTGGCGGTTGTATGGGCATGATGTTGTTTGGTTTTGGATTAAAAGATTCTATTTCAGCAATCGTTCCGCTTCAATACGAACAGATTCAGCTTTATGATGGAGACGTTATTTTAAAGGAAGATGTGACAGAAGAAGAGAGAATTGAGGTTCAGAAAGAACTGGATACGGATAAGAAGGTATCAGTGACTGCAGAAAATCTTTTGAAAAATATTGAGGTCAGTTCAGGAGAGTCTTCTCAGGAAGTTTATTTAGATGTACCAAAAGATGTAGAAGCATTCAAAAAGTTTGTCGTGATTCGGGATAGGAAGACAAAAGAAATTTATTCATTGGATGATAAAGGAGCAATCCTGACTGAAAAAGCAGCGAAACTGCTGAAAGTCAATGTCGGTGATAAATTAACGATTGATACAGATGATGGAGAGAAAACAGTCTTGATCAGCGCAATCTGTGAGAACTATATGGGACATTATCTCTATATGACATCTGAAGTCTATGAAAAGACATTCGGTGAGGCTCCGGCCTATAATTCAATTTATTATAGAACTCAGGACCGTACAACAGAGGAGGCGAAGGATGTCGGCGAAAATATAATGAAGTGTGATGGAACACTTAGCATCAGCTATACGACAAGCCTGAAAAAGCAGGTGGATCATATGCTGGAGAGTCTGGACATCGTGATTATTGTATTGATTATTTCAGCAGGAATGCTGGCATTTGTAGTGCTGTATAATCTGAATAATATTAACATTACAGAGCGCAAGAGAGAACTGGCAACATTAAAGGTACTTGGATTTTATGACAAGGAAGTTTCTTCTTATGTTTACAGAGAGAATATCCTGCTGACCTTGATTGGGGCACTGGCGGGATTGTTGATCGGAAAAATTCTGCACCGCTTTATTGTTGAGACAGTGGAGATTGATTCGGTTATGTTTGGACGAAATATCGATCCACCAAGTTTCCTGTATGCCTTTCTTCTGACAGTGGCCTTTTCTTTGTTTGTCAATGGAGTGATGTATTTTAAGTTAAAGAAGATTAACATGGTTGAATCACTCAAGAGTGTAGAATAAGACAGATTTGTCAGGAAATATAATAACGAACATAATAATGGATTGCAGAGAAGCTGCATGGAACATAGATACAATTGTGAAATGTTCCATGACAGCTTCTTTGTTGTTGCCGGCCGCATATAGCGTAAGCAGCAACCGCACGTAGCATGAACAGTAACTTTTTGTTAAAAAGCACTTGAAATATACCTATAGGGGGTATATATTAATAATTAGAAAATATACCCCCTGGGGGTTATACGACAGGAGAAATACAATGGAAGAAAAGAAAGTCTGTCCGGGATGTTGTCACAAGACAAAGGACCGCCCGGAAAAAGAATATAAAGATCTGATGAATCGTCTGAGTAGAATTGAAGGACAAGTCAGGGGAGTTCGAAGGATGGTTGAAGAAGGCGCGTATTGTCCGGATATTCTGATTCAGGTATCTGCGGTGAATGCGGCTCTGAATAGTTTCAATAAAGTGCTTTTGGCAAACCATATCCGGACATGTGTGGCAGATGATATCCGGGATGGAAAAGATGAAACGATTGACGAGCTCGTGACGACACTTCAGAAATTGATGCGATAAAAGATCTGAAGAGAGATCTGGCACAAAAAGTCCGGATCACAACTTGAAGGAGGAGTAAGATGGAACAATACAATGTGACGGGAATGAGCTGTGCAGCCTGCAGTGCCCGTGTTGAGAAGGCAGTTGGGAAAGTCCCCGGAGTTGAGAACTGTTCAGTCAGTCTTCTGACGAATTCCATGGGAGTGGAAGGCACAGCAACAGTAGATGCGGTTATTGCGGCTGTTGAGGAAGCTGGATATGGGGCAACGTTGAAATCTGCAAAGAATGAAGGGCATGGGATGAATCAAAGTGAGCAGAACTGTGCGGAAGATGCGTTGAAAGACAGGGAGACACCGAAGATGAAAAGGCGTCTGATCGCTTCTTTGTGTTTTTTGATTCCGCTCATGTATCTGTCAATGGGGCATATGATGTGGGGCTGGCCACTTCCGGTATTTCTGGAAGGAAATCATGTGGCGATGGGGCTGGCGCAGCTCCTGCTAACGACAATCGTTATGGTGATCAATCAGAAGTTTTTTATCAGTGGATGGAAAGGCATGATTCATAGAGCACCAAATATGGATACGCTGGTTGCACTTGGTGCAGGTGCATCTTATGGATATAGCGTGTATGCATTATTCGCTATGACAGCAGCGCAGACGGCAGGCGATATGGATCATGTGATGGAGCTGATGCATGAATTTTATTTTGAATCAGCAGCAATGATTTTAACGTTGATCACAGTCGGAAAGATGCTTGAAGCGCATTCAAAGGGAAAGACAACAGATGCATTAAAAAGCCTCATGAAGCTGGCACCAAAGACAGCAACGCTCCTGCGTGATGGAAAAGAACAGGAAGTTTCGATTGACCAGGTGAGAAGAGGAGATCAGTTTGTTGTAAGACCGGGGGAGAATATTCCGGTGGATGGAATTGTTCTGGAAGGAAACAGTGCAGTAGATGAAGCTGCCCTGACCGGAGAGAGTATACCGGTAGATAAAGCAGAAGGGGATAAAGTGTCTGCGGCTACGATGAATCAGTCAGGTTTTCTGCGTTGCGAGGCAACGAGAGTTGGCGAGGATACGACATTGTCACAGATCATTCAGATGGTAAGTGATGCGGCAGCAACAAAAGCGCCAATTGCCAAAGTGGCAGATAAAGTTTCAGGAGTATTTGTTCCGGCAGTTATTTCTATTGCAGTTGTCACAATGATCGTATGGCTGCTTGTCGGAGAGCCTGTTGGATTTGCACTTGCAAGGGGAATTTCTGTTCTGGTGATCAGCTGTCCGTGTGCATTAGGTCTGGCCACTCCGGTTGCAATTATGGTTGGAAATGGAATGGGCGCGAAGAATGGAATCATGTTTAAGACAGCTGTTTCGCTGGAAGAGACAGGAAAGACGGAGATTGTTGCACTGGATAAGACAGGAACGATCACAAGTGGAGAACCGAAGGTGACGGATCTGCTCCCTGCGGACGGAATGACAGAACATGAATTATTATTTTTTGCAAATGCATTGGAGAAGAAAAGTGAGCATCCGCTTGCCCGGGCAATTCTTGCAAAGGCAGAAGAAAATGGGGAAGCAGAGCAGAAAAGTGAAATTACACAGTTTCAGGCAGTTCCGGGAAATGGTCTGTCAGGAAAACTTGGAGAGGACTGGCTGTACGGAGGCAATTTTAAATTCATTTCTGAAAAAATGAAGATTTCTGCCAGCATAAAAGAACAGGCGGAACAGTTGGCACAGCAAGGAAAGACACCGCTGTTCTTTGGAAGGAATGAGCAGTTCCTTGGCATGATCGCAGTTGCGGATGTGATCAAGGAAGATAGTCCACAGGCAGTGAAAGAACTTCAGAATATGGGAATCCATGTTGTTATGCTGACCGGAGATAATGAGCGTACAGCGAAGGCAATTGGTGAGCAGGCAGGTGTGGATGAAGTGATCGCAGGTGTTCTTCCGGAAGGAAAAGAACAGGTGATCCGCAAGCTGAAAGAAAAAGGAAAGGTTGCGATGGTAGGTGACGGTATCAATGACGCACCGGCACTGACCAGGGCAGATATGGGAATTGCCATTGGAGCGGGGACAGATATTGCAATCGATGCAGCGGATGTTGTGCTGATGAAGAGCCGGTTAAGTGACGTGCCGGCGGCAATCCGTATGAGCCGTGCAACATTGCGCAACATTCATGAGAATCTGTTCTGGGCATTTTTCTATAATGCGATAGGAATTCCACTGGCAGCAGGAATCTGGATCCCGGTCTTTGGATGGAAATTAAATCCGATGTTCGGAGCGGCGGCAATGAGCCTGTCCAGTTTCTGTGTAGTAACAAATGCATTGAGACTGAATCTGTTTAAAATGTACGATGCCAGCAAAGACAGAAAAAGAAAGATGAAAAAGGTAGAAACAGCAGAAAATACTGTTTCAGATATTGTCTTAGCAGACAAAAATGAGTCAGAAAACAAGGAGGAGACAAAGATGACAAAGACAATGAAAATCGAAGGAATGATGTGTGGACACTGTGAGGCGGCTGTGAAGAAAGCTCTCGAGGCACTTGAGCAGGTTGATACAGCAGAAGTCAGCCATGAGGACGGAACAGCAGTTGTAACACTGAATTCCGAAATCAGTAATGAAGTGCTGAAAAAGACAGTCGAAGACAAAGATTATACAGTAACAGCGATCGAGGATTAATGAGCAAAGAAGAGGTCCCCTGCGGAAATGAAAGATTCCGCAGGGGACCTCTTAGATTAATCCTTGTATACAATCTTTCCATCACAGATTGTATATTTTACTTTTCCATACAATTCCCATCCGGTAAAAGGAGAATTAGAAGACTTAGAAGCATAAGTCTCAGGAGTCCATTTCTCATTCGGATCAAACAGTACAAGATCAGCTGATTTTCCTTCTGCGACAGAACCGCACGGCAGGTGATACAGGCTGGCAGGATTGATCGTCATCTTCTCGATCAGCTGGCTTAATGTCAGGTGTCCCGGACGTACAAGGGAAGTGATTCCGAGAGCAAGGGAAGTCTCAAGACCAATAATACCGCTTGGTGTTTGTGTGATAGGACGGGATTTCTCTTCCGTACTGTGTGGCGCGTGGTCTGTAGCAATCAGATCGATCGTACCGTCTTTGAGACCTTCGATGATAGCAAGGCGGTCATTTTCTGTACGAAGCGGTGGGTTCATCTTGGCAAGTGCGCCGTATTTTAATACAGCTTCATCTGTCAAAGTGAAATGATGCGGAGTTGCTTCTGCATGCAGATTTGCTCCCATAGCTTTAAAGGTACGTACCAGTTCAACGGACTGTCCGGAGCTGATATGCTGGATCACGACCTGTGCACCGGAACGAAGCGCCAGCAGACAATCTCTGGCAACAAGAGATTCTTCAGCAATCGAAGGAGATCCGTAGATGCCCAGCGCATCAGATACAGGTCCGTGATTGATTCCGTTTGTTTCAATAAATGCAGGATCTTCTTCATGAAGACTGATCGGAAGGTCAAGAGCCTTCGCCTCTTCCATTGCCTTATAGAGAAAGGCAGCATTCTTAAGAGGGATTCCGTCATCTGTGAATCCACAGGCACCGGCAGCGGCAAGTTCCTTCATAGAAGTCATCTCTTCACCCTTGAGTCCGCAGGAGACAGCAGCAGCCTGGAAAATATGGATGTCTTCCAAAGCCTCCCGTTCCATCAGTTCTTTGAGAACCGGAACAGAATCGATGACCGGTGAAGTATTTGCCATACAGATCACGGAAGTAAATCCACCGGCAGCAGCTGCTAGAGATCCGGTATGGAGATCTTCTTTATAAGTAAATCCGGGATCACGGAAATGAATGTGTGTGTCAACAAGTCCTGGAGAAATCATAAGTCCTGCAGCATCAAGCTCATCCTCTCCATTTTCAGGTGTCAGAGTTCCGGCATCTGCGAGTGTCTGGATCAGACCGTCTGTGATGCGAAGGTCGACAAGACGTTCTGTATCAGATGCAGGATCAATTAGAAAACCATTTTTTATAAGCATAATTCATCCTCCTTTTGCTGTTAAGTATACCGTATTTTTGATAGAGATTCAAATTTATTAGAAAATGTGTTATCATAAACGCACCGTAACATGAAAAGAAAGAAGGCAGAAAGGTTGATCTTTGGATTTTACCGGATTCAGACAATCGTTCTGCGGAAAGAAGGAGTAAATGAAAGAATACGATTATCTGATTGTCGGAGCAGGTCTTTATGGAGCTGTCATGGCACATGAATTAAAGAAAAAAGGGAAGAAATGTCTTGTGATTGACCGAAGAGATCATATTGCAGGAAATATTTACTGTGAGGACATAGAAGGAATCCATGTACATAAATATGGTGCACATATTTTCCATACGTCTGATAAAAAGATATGGGATTACATGAATCAGTTCGCGGAATTTAATAATTACATCAATTCACCGGTAGCAGTTTATAAAGATGAACTTTATAACCTGCCATTTAATATGAATACATTCAGTAAGATGTGGAATATCCGCACACCACAGGAAGCAAAAGAGATTATTGAAAAACAGCGCAAAGAGACAGGAATCACAGATCCACAGAATCTGGAGGAACAGGCACTTTTTCTTGGCGGAAGAGATATCTATGAGAAACTGATCAAGGGTTATACAGAGAAACAGTGGGGAAGAAAGTGTACAGAACTTCCGGCATTTATTATCAAACGCCTGCCATTCCGATTTGTTTACGATAATAACTATTTCAATGACAGATATCAGGGAATTCCGGTTGGCGGTTATACAGCAATCGTTGAGAAGATGATGGAAGGGACAGAAGTTCGTACAGGGATTGATTTCTTTGAATTCAGAAAAGAGAATCCGGAGATTGCAGAGAAGATTATTTTTACAGGAATGATTGATGAATATTTTGGATATCAGCTGGGAGCATTGGAGTATCGTTCTGTCAGATTTGAGACAGAAGTTCTTGATTGTGAGAACTATCAGGGAAATGCTGTTGTCAATTACACAGAGCGTGAAGTTCCATATACAAGAATTATCGAGCATAAGCATTTTGAGTTTGGCAAGCAGGAGAAGACGGTTATTTCCAGAGAGTATTCATCAGAATGGAGTGTTGGCATGGAACCATACTATCCGGTAAATGATGAGAAGAATAATGCATTGTTTGAAGAATACAAGAAGCTTGCAGAAAAGGAAGAAAATGTAATCTTTGGCGGACGACTGGGAGATTATAAATATTATGACATGGATAAAGTTGTTGCCGCAGCTCTTGACAGACTGGAAGAATTCAATTAATATGAGAGTCACACTTCAGTCGTTCTGACTGAAGAATCAGGAAAGATTCTGAAGAGTAGTTCGTATCAGATTCTGATAATTTTCAATTGGACAGGTATTGT
>OFMQ01001430.1_pt1 | contig 12204 bp, 9 predicted proteins | sample 1541851 | NCBI WGS metagenome assembly OFMQ01 (sample SAMN04209227, study PRJEB22552) | human gut metagenome | biome: gut; material: feces | host: Homo sapiens | place: USA: Oklahoma | reverse complement strand
GCTGGGGGTTACGCGCCCGTTCCTGGCCGAGCTGTGCGATACCGTCATCCGCGAAAACGGCGGAGCCTACCCCGAGCTGGTGGAGCATGCTGATTATATCAAAAAGACTATATCCGCAGAGGAGGAGCGCTTCTCCCGCACCATCGACCAGGGCCTGAATATCCTGTCGAATCTCATCGACAACATCGAAAAGGCTGCTGCCGAGGGCAAGTTCGACTTCCGTAGTGAGATCAAGATCTATGGCGACCGTGCTCACAAGTTGAAGGAGATTTTCACGCGTCATAACTTCTATATCGTTTATGACAAGGATCTCGACCAGCCTATTGCCGACGGATTCTACTTCACGATCGGCTATCCGGGTATGACGAGTGGCGAGTTGGCACACGAGCTCATGTATTATGGAGTCTCTGCCATCTGCCTTGTCACTACTGGTAGCGAACAGGAGGGCCTTCGCGTCTGCACGTCCTTCATCCGCGACGAGCAGTATGCTGCCCTTGAGGAGCGTATGGCCATCTTTGCGGAGAACAATCCCGTGAAGTAACGACCGAACAACCATCCCGTTCCCCCTTTTGCGGGAACGACAAGCATAAGCCCTTGTGCCTCCCTTTTTATTAAGGAGTGTGCAAGGGCTTGTCTTTTTTGTATAACGTGTGTGAGGGGAAGTGGTCGGTCTATGAAGGGAGGCTTAGTCTATTGCCTTGTGTTCCTCCTGTTGAGGCTCTGCCTGTTGTGGTTTTTCTGCTTGTTGTTGTTTTGCAGCCTGTTGCTTTTTATTCTGTTGAGGTCTTTCCTCCTGTTGCGGTTCTTCCTGTTGCGGTTGTGATTCGCCTACGGGAGGTTGTGGTTCTGTTTGTGGAAGATGAGGCTTGATGATAGAAACTGTAGATAATGTGTCGGCCTCGGTCTTGAGGTAGTCGGTAGGCGGCACGGGGCGGGGTAGGGAGAAAGTCTTTGGCAGGGGCTTGAGGACGATCTCGGGCCGCAAGCCTCGCATCATGTGTGCCATCTGCTGGCGTCTCGCTTGCAGGTCGGGAGAGTTGCGAAACGTGGCGTAGTAGTATTCGGCTACGAGGAAGCAACCTTGGGCCAAGGCCGGCTGCTGGAGAAAGTAATAGCAGAAGCCGATCCGAAACCAACTGTCGCCCTTGTCTCGGTCGTGGCAAAGGGCGAGCGCAGACTGGAAGAGGAGGATCGCCTGGTCGTAGTGGCCCAACTGGAAGTGGCTTTCCCCGTCCGCATAATAGTAGAGCGCCCGCTCCTCGGGAGCCAGCGTGCTGAGTTTGGGTAGGAAGGTATCGAAATATTCTGTCGCCTTTTTGTAGTCCCAGTCGTAGTAGTAGCACAGTCCGATATACGCTTTGTAGCGTGCGTTGAGCTTGTACGACTGGTCGAGTCGTTGGAAGATGAGGAGTGCCTCGTGGTATTTCTGCGACTGGAAATACTCCAGGGCACGCCCCAAAGCCTCCGTGTCGGCCTCCTTGCCTTGTGGGAAGACCGACACGGAAACGAAGCATAATAGGATAAGGAGAAGCCTCCTTAGTCTCATTCTGTATAGAAATTGATCAGTCGGGTGAGCGCCTGCTGGCATACCGGGCAGAATACCGGATGCTCATTTGTGCGCATACGGCAGTCCTTGCATCCGCGCCACACACCCTTCAGCGAGTAACCAGCACCCTCGTAGAGGCCGACGCCCTCCTCTTTGCCGATAAGGTTCTCCCACTTGTTGTGGAAGTTGACCTGTGTGGTGATGTTCGGTTCCCACGGCTCGATATCGTGCGGGTACATCGGGATCTGCTCCGCCTCATAGGCATACTCGTCGGCAAGGCCGGCAAACGAGTGGCCAAACTCATGGACTACCACGGGCTTGAAGGCCTTGTGGTGGGCCATGGCGAGGTTGTAGCTATTGAGGATGCCGCCACCACCATAGTTTTCCGTGTTCACCAACACGATGATGTGCTCGTAGGGCGTGCCCGCCAGACAGTCGTGGAGCGCCTTCAGATGGAGCGTTGTCAGGTAGCGGTCGCTATAGAACGTGTCGAAATGGCTTCTCAGGGGCGTGTCCTTCCACACTCCCTTGCCCGGCTCCGAGGTGCCGCTCTCCTGGGAGGGAGCCTCTACGGCCACGACATTGAAGCGGTCGCGCATCGACTTGAACGGTTCGTGGGCGAAGAGCGCCTCGGTAGCCGTCCGGCAGTCGGCCTCGAAGGTAGCCATCTCCTCCTGCTTGTAGCCCTCGGCCAGGAAGGCGATATGGATGCAACGGGAGGTGTCGCGCGCCTGCTGGAGCGTGACATAAGGCGTGACGCTATTCTCGCCAATATGGCGGATGAGGATGTCGGTAGGCACGACCGTATGCGTCATGGAGGCCGTCACCTCGCGTCGGTTGTTCTTCAGTTCTACCGTCACATCGACCGTATCCTTCGGATAGGGGATGAGGAATACGTTCTCAAAGGATCGTGTCGTCGTCTCGGCCTCCGGATAGGAGAGCCACTCCTGGAAGAGCGTGGAGAAGGAGTTGCGATAGACGATCGCGCCCGTGCGATGGTCGCGGACGGTAATCTGGCCATTGCCCTCCACGGGGAGTTCGGCCAGGTGCTGGCGCTTGCCATACCAACGCGGGATGCGGTTGAGTTGGTCGAGTGCGATCCATTGCTGCTTGGAGTTGCCCGCAAAGATGTAGTCGATGCGAAGTGTGGCATCCGTAAAATAGCTGTCAAATTGCTGTGCGAAGACAGACGAGCAGCAAAGCAGAAGGAAAACGAATGATAGGATTTTCTTCATGTTGATTGTATTGCTAACTGTTTGGATTTTACTTTTGTTTGTTTGTGTTGCTAACTGTTTGGCGCTTGTTTGTCAATGTTGCTAACAGCTTGCTTTTGTGCCTGTTGGACTCCTTTGATCCATATCACTTCCTTGACGATCCTCCCGTCATATTCCGCCACGTCGAGGTCTATGATCACGTGGCCCTGCTGGTGGTTCTCATGACTGTCGCCCATCTCGCGCTCGATGGCCTTGAGTTCCTCCTGCAGATGGTCGAGCGAAAGCGGGGTGTCGGCATAGGCCAGGAGGTTGAGGAAACGGTCGGACTGGATGCCGATGGGCGTCGTCCAAACCGCTTCTCCAAAGACGATTCCGGGCAGCAGAAGGCGCAGCCGCGACTGGGCTTCTGCGACGTTCCGCTCCTGTAGAATATTGGATCCGATGGCGAGTGTAATCTTCATGTGTGCAAAAGTAATGAAAAAAAATGAGACCAACCCGTCCGCAAATAGAAAGAATTTAGTAAATTTGCGGGCAAAATACTTTTCGGGCTATATGAAACGATTCTCACTCTTTACGCTTCTCTTGCTGATAGGATTCTGTATGCCCCTCCAGGCCCAGATCAGATGGAACCAAAGATGGCAAGACTACATCGACCGATACAAGGACATCGCCATCGTCGAGATGCACAAATACGGCATCCCTGCCAGCATCACCCTGGCCCAGGGACTGCTGGAGAGCGGAGCCGGCACGAGCGAGCTTGCCACGAAGGGCAACAACCATTTTGGCATCAAGAGCCACGGCTGGGGAGGTCGGACCATGCGCCATGACGACGACCGCAGGGGCGAGTTGTTCCGCGTCTATGACTCCCCCTTGGAGAGCTACGAGGACCATAGCAAGTTTCTTGCCAACCGGGCCCACTACAAGAGCCTCTTCACTTTGGACAAGACCGACTACAAGGGATGGGCCCACGGACTGAAGCGTGCGGGCTACGCCACCAACCCCAAGTATGCCTACCGGCTGATCGACATCATCGAAGCCTACCGCCTCTACGAGCACGACAAGGCCAGCCCTATCGTCCGCCACGATCCCAACTGCGACTTGGCCGTGACGCAGGGTAACCCCATCAACAAGCCTGACTTTAGCCAGGTCAATGTCCATCGCATCCTGAAGTATAACGACAACTTCTATGTCGTGGCTCGCGAGGGCGACACCTACGCCTCTATCGGCAAGGAGATGGATATCCGCGCGCGCCATCTGGCGAAGTTCAACGACCGCGAGGTGAAAGCGAAGTTGAAGGCTGGCGAGGTGGTCTGGCTCTCCAAGAAGCAGAAGCGCGCTCCGAAGTCGCGCTACAAAAAGCAGCCGTACTACCAAGTCAAGGACGGCACCAGTTTCTATCAGGTCTCCCAGATGTTTGGCATCCAGCTCAAGCGACTGAAACGGATGAATCCGCAACTTGCCTCGCGCGACTACAAAGTGCGTGTGGGCGACCGGGTACGCATTTACTAAGTCAAAAGGGGCTTGCCCCCGTCGGCAGACGCGATCGGGTCCGTCATCAAGACAACTGAAGACAACAGAAGGCAATAGAAGTCAAAGAAGACAACAGAAGTAAACGAAGAAAATGAAACAAGAAGAAGATATCAGAAATGCAGTAGAATGTATGCGCAAGGGTGGGGTGATCCTCTATCCGACCGACACGGTATGGGGTATCGGATGCGACGCCACCAATGCCGAGGCCGTGGCCCGCGTCTATCGTATCAAGCAGAGAGACGACGCCAAGGCCCTCATTTGTCTGGTCGATAGCGACGACCGCCTCCAGCGCTATGTACGCCAAGTGCCTGCCGTGGCCTGGGACTTGATAGACGCCACGACTGACCGTCCGACTACCTTGGTCCTCGACCATGCCGTCAACCTCGCCCCCAACCTCATCTCCGAGGACGGGTCTGTGGGCATCCGCATCACCAACGAGGCCTTCTCCAAGGCCCTTTGTTACCGCATGCAGAAGGCTATCGTGAGTACCTCGGCCAACATTAGCGGGATGCCGACGGCACAAAACTACCGCGACATCGACCCCGCCATCCTTGAGGCCGTCGATTACGTCTGCGAGACCAGACGCCAGGAGCACAAGCCCCACAAGCCGTCGAGCATCATCAAGCTGACGGCCGATGGCCTAGTGACGGTCATCAGAAAATAAGCAAGCATAGGATAAGCAAGCATAGGAATAAGTAAGCATAGAAAGCAAGCATAGGAAATAAGCAAGTCAATGGACATCCTCAAAGGACCGAACAAGACGGTCAAGGAAACCCAATCCCTCATATTGCGCATCGACCGATGGCGGAGCAAGCACGTCTCCGACCGCCAGTTTCTGTTGCTGCTCGCCTTTGTCATAGGATTCTTGGCGGCAGTATCAGCCTGGGTGCTCCACTTCATCATCCATCAGATCAAACTGCTGATCACCTCGGGCTTCAGCATCACGGGCATCAACTGGCTCTACCTGGTCTATCCGATCATAGGCGTCTGGCTGACCTCCCTCTTCATCAAGTATGTCGTGAGAGACAACATCTCCCACGGCATCACGCGCGTGCTCTATGCCATCGCGACGAAGAAGAGCCACCTCAAGCCCCACAATACCTGGTCGTCGGTCGTGGCCTCGGCCATCACTATCGGCTTTGGTGGATCCGTGGGAGCCGAGGCCCCGATCGTCCTGACGGGATCGGCCATTGGCTCCAACCTCGGCCAGCTCTTCCATTTGGAGCGCAAGCGGCTGATGCTCCTCGTGGGCTGTGGCGCCTCGGCAGCCGTGGCGGGCATTTTTAAGGCCCCGATAGCGGGACTGGTCTTCACGATCGAGATCCTGATGGTCGATCTGACTATGGCCTCGCTCCTGCCCATCCTCATCTCCTCGGTCACGGCCACCTGCTTCTCCTACCTCTTCACGGGCGAGGCCTCGATGTTCAATTTCCATACCGACGACATCTTCCAGCTCGACCGTCTGCCAGCCACCATCCTCCTGGGTGTGGGCTGTGGCTTCGTCTCCATCTACTTCATGCGCACCATGTCGTGGTGTGAGGACGGTTATGCGCGACTGGCCAAGCGACCCTACGTCAAACTCCTCATAGGAGGTCTCACCCTGAGCACGCTCATCTTCCTCTTTCCGTCGCTCTATGGCGAGGGCTACGACACCCTGGCCGTCTTCATCGAGGGCAAGACCGAGACCGACTGGGATACCGTCATGCAGGAGTCGCTCTTCGCAGGCAAGGGCGAGTATCTCGTCCTCTATGTGGCCCTGGTGGTCATCACGAAGGTCTTCGCCACGAGTGCCACCAATGGCGCGGGCGGTTGTGGTGGTACCTTTGCCCCCTCGCTCTTCATCGGCGGATCCTTTGGCTTCCTCTTCGCGCGCCTGTGGAATCAGTATGAGCTCGGGGTCTATGTGCCCGAGAAGAACTTCACGCTCTATGGCATGGCGGGTGTGATGGCGGCTGTCATGCACGCCCCCCTGACGGGTATCTTCCTCATCGCCGAACTGACGGGTGGCTATAGCCTCTTCATCCCGCTCATCGTCGTGGCCGTGAGTGCCTACCTCACGATTTCCATCTTCGTGAGCCATAGCATCTACGCGCTCCGACTGGCCCGCGAGGGCAAACTGCTCACCCACCATACGGACCACTCGGTCCTGACCTTGATGAGCATGGACAGCATCATCGAGCGCGACTATACCTCCGTGCGGCCCGATATGGAGATGGGCAAACTGGTGCTCGCCATCAGTAGCAACCGCCACAACTACCTGCCCGTGACCGACGACAACGACAACCTCCTGGGAGAGATCGACCTGACGAAGGTGCGCAACGTCATCTTCCGTACCGAGCTCTACCATCGCTTCACGGTACGCCAGCTCATGACCCTGCCGCCTGCCACGCTTGCCGCTACCGACTCCATGGAGCGCGTCATGCGGACGTTTGACAAGACGGGCGCCGACTACCTGCCCGTGCTGAGCGTGGAGGGCCATCTGGTCGGCTACATCTCCCGCACGCGCATGTACACTATGTATCGGCAGGTCATCCGCGACTATAGCACGGAGTAAACCTTGCTGCGCCCGCGGGTCGAAGGGCTTTGCCACACCCGCAAGGCCTTGGCTGCCTCTGTATGGCCTTTGCCACACCTGCAAGCCCTTGGCTTCCTCCGTAAGTTTTTTGACGCCCTCGTAAGGTTTTGGCTGCCCACCCGTAAGGCTTTGGCCGCCCCCGTCCAACGAAAAGAAAAAGGAATCATAAGAAATGGAAAAGAAAGACTTAAAGATTATATTCATGGGAACGCCCGAGTTTGCCGTGGCTTCCCTTCGTGCTTTGGTAGAGAATGGCTATCAGGTCGTGGCCGTGGTCACGCAGCCCGACAAACCCGTGGGCCGCCATCAGGACCGCCTCCAGCCCCCTGCCGTCAAGGTCTATGCCCAGGAGCACAATATCCCCGTCCTCCAGCCCGTGAAGATGAAGGACCCCGAATTTGTGGAGGCGCTTCGGGCCTATGAGGCCGACCTCCAGGTGGTCGTGGCCTTCCGTCTCCTGCCCGAGATCATCTGGGATATGCCTCGCTTTGGCACGTTCAACGTCCATGCGGCCCTCCTTCCCCAGTATCGTGGCGCAGCCCCCATCAACTGGGCCGTCATCAATGGCGAGACCGAGACGGGCGTGACGACCTTCTTCCTCGACAAGGATGTCGATACGGGCCGCATCATCCTCCAGAAGCCTTTCCCCATCCCGGCCGATGCCGACGTGGAGTATGTCTATGACGGACTGATGAACCTCGGGGCTGGACTGGCCCTGGAGACTATCGACCTGATGCTGGCCCATGACGGCAATATTCCGAGCAAGGACCAGCAGCAGATCATTGATGAGGCTCAGTTGGGCGATCTCAAGCCGGCCCCCAAGATCTTCAAGGAGACTTGCGAGATCCAATGGCAGCAGACGGCCAAGCAGCTCCACGACTTCATCCGCGGTCTGAGTCCCGTGCCCGGATCGTGGACTACCGTCTCCGTGGATGGCAAGCCGACCACCACGCTCAAGATCTACAAGGCCGCTCCTACCGCCCGTCCGGCTACCGGCGCCCCTGGCACCTTCGTTCTCGAAAAGGGCCACATCTATGTCAACGCTACCGACCTCCAGCTCGAACTCCTCGAGGTGCAACTCTCGGGCAAGAAGCGCATGGATGCCCGATCATTCGTCAATGGCGTGCGGACCGTGGAGCGATAGGGTAGTTTGTGTCGTTTCAATACAGACTGCCGAATAGGGAAAACAACCAATACAACTTTTACAACAAGTTGCAACCTTTCGCTTGAGCTGTCTTGCTGCAAGGTAAACAACAAAACACAACGCTTTCGATAAACCATGCGCAGAACCGAGTTCGAGTTATGCCATGGCGAGAAAGGGTACCATGAAATGGAACGCTTCGCCTTGGACTTTCCTGCTGATTGTCCTGGCGAAGCGTTCCTTTTTATTTCTCGTTTTCTCGCCATGCTATATATATAGTGGAGAAAACGTCTGAGGTTACATCACTTTTATTCTGTTTATTCCGTCGCCTTCTTGCGCGGGCTGCGACGAGCGGTCTTGGGAGCAGCCTTCGGCTTCGTCTCCTTGGAGGCCTTTGTGCTCTCCTTGCAAGCGCCCTTGGTAGCACCCTTGCGCGAACCTTTGGCCGTCTCCTTGGCAGGGTTCTTGACTTCTTCCTCCAGCTGGTCGATCTGGTCGTGGAGCTTACTGTTCTCCGACTCGAGTTTTTCGACGCGAGCCTGCAGGCGCGAAGCCTCTTTGCCCTTCAGTTCGATTTCGTCGCTTTGGTTGCGGATGGTCGTGAGGAGGGAGTTGAGCTCGTCGTCCTCGATCGACTCCGGGTAGAGCTGGCGCACGCGACTGAGGAAGTCGCCCAGGATGTTCATATAGTTGGAGAAGGCATCGAAGGGCGAGGAGAAAATGCCCCTTTCCACGCCCACGTTCGACTGCTTGGTGGACATCATGCGGAAGTTGTTGGACGCCTGCAGATACATCCAGTCGAGGTTGAGGGCCGGGTCGTCGATGATGCGTACGCGCTCCGCCACGCTATAGAGTTTGTTGACCGCCTCCTGCTGCATAGGGTTGCCGAGCCATGTGCTGACGTCTCGCTCCTCGTCCATCCACGAGAGCGCCACGGGCACGTTGGCCTCGTCCATGCTCTTGAGTTTCATGCATACCTCCGTGGGCGTGGAGAACGTGATACCCCGCTTGCGGGCACACTCGGGGAGGGCACGCAGAAACTCCAGGATGCCGCTGGAGATCGGTTGTGAGATGCCGATGGCCGATAGGTCCATGAAGATATTGACCAGTTGCTCCTCCTCGGGCAGTTTGGCGATCTTGTCGATATAGTTGTCGGCAAAGAGCGGATACTCCTCCCAGTCGGAGTTGCTAAAGCGGAGGGCTATGTCGTCGGAGAGCGTGTAGTCTCTCAGGAGCAACTTGAGGTTGGGGTTGAGCGCGCAATGGTAGAGATAGTGCGGACTCTTCCATCCCAGTACGTGCTGCGCACCCTCCGTGAGCAGTCCCTTGAATCCCATGTCGGCCACGACCTCTCCGATCTCGTCCTTGTAGATGAGGCCCGAGTTGCGGAAGATCTTCGGTTCCTGTCCGAAATACTCCTTGATTTTCTCCGCCTGCAACTTCACCTCGTCGCGGAAGACCTGCTCGTCCTTGAGCGAGGAGAGACCGTGGGAGTAGGGCTCGGCCAGAAACTCCACGCAGCCCGTCTGGTTGAGCTCCTGCAGTTTGTCGAGCACCTTTGGCGCATGGAGCTCCAGTTGCTCCATACCCACGCCCGAGAGCGAGAACGCCACCTTGAAGTAGTCGCCATGCTCCTTGATCATCTCCCCGATCGTGTTGAGCGCGGGCATGTAGCTTCGGTCCACGATGTCGGCTATGCTTCGCTCGTTCTCGTAGTCGTCGTAGTAGTAGTGGTCGGCTCCGATGTCGAAGAAGCGGTAGCGCTTGAGGTGTACGATCTGATGTATCTCGAAATATAAGCAAATAGTTTTCATCTCTGATTTTTATTTATTTTGTTTGATTGGTATGAGTCCCCCTTGCTGTCGAGGGCCTCCTGCTGTCGAGGGTCTCCTGCTGTCGATGGCTTCTGTGGATGAGGGCTCCTCCTTCTGTCAAGGCGTTTTCCCCCATTCGCGGTCTCCACCTTATTGCCAGCCGAGCGTCTGCCTATAGAGTTGGCGTATCCATGCGCCCACTTTCTCCCATGTGATTTGATCCACCTCGCGCTTGCCCTCCTTGGAGAGATAGTCGAAGAGGCTGTCGTTGTTGCAGATGCTATAGATGGCGTCTGCCAGGGCCTGCGTGTCCCAGTAGTCCACCTTGATGCAGTTGGTCAGTATCTCGGCGCATCCGCTTTGGTAGGAGATAATCGATGGCGTGCCACATTGCATGGCCTCCAGGGGCGATATGCCAAAGGGTTCCGATACCGAGGGCATGACATAGACGTCCGAGTCCTTGAGACACTCATAGACCTGGTTTCCGCGCATGAATCCCGGGAAGTGGAATCGGTCCGAGATGCCCCGTTCTGCCGCGAGATAGATCATTTGGTTCATCATGTCTCCCGATCCCGCCATGCAGAATCGGATGTCGCTCGTGCGATGGAGCACCAGGCTGGCCGCCTCGACGAAATATTCCGGTCCCTTCTGCATGGTGATGCGTCCGAGGAACGTCACGATCTTCTCCTTGCCCCGATGGTCGGGCCTTGGCAGGGCCGCCACCTCCGGCTTGAGCGGATAGACCGCGTTGTGGACCGTGAAGACCTTGCGCGGGTCCTGGTGATATTGGTTGATGACTGTCTGCCGCGTCAGTTCGCTCACGCACATGATGCAGTCGGCGTTGTCCATGCCGTCCTTCTCTATCGCATAGACCGTGGGGTTGACCTGTCCGCGCGACCGGTCGAAGTCGGTGGCGTGGACGTGTATGCAGAGCGGCTTTCCGCTCACCTGCTTGGCGTGGATGCCAGCCGGGAAGGTGAGCCAGTCGTGGGCGTGGATGATGTCGAAGTCCTCGGTCCTTGCCACCACTCCCGCTATGATGGAGTAGTTGTTGATCTCCTCGTGGAGGTTGGCTGGGTATCCCCCTGCAAACTCCATGGCTCCCAGTTCGTTGACGTTCATGTGGCCGAAGTCGGCATAGATATGGTCGCGCAGCCGGTAGTAGTAGTCGGGCGTCATCAGTCCGCCGAGTCTCTGCTCCACGAAGCCATAGTCCACGTCGCGCCACACGATCGGCACGCGGTTCATGGCCACGATCCGGCAGTAGGACTGGTCCTCGTCGCCAAAGGGATGCGGCAGGCAGAGCGTGATATCGACGTCGCCCTGCGCGTGGAGTCCCTCCGTGATGCCGAAGTTGGCCGTCGCCAGTCCGCCATAGACGTGGGGAGGATACTCCCATCCAAACATTAATACCTTCATATTCTTATATTAGAGCCTTCCTTGTTTCTTTACTTAGCGTACTTATACTTTTCGAGCAATTCGTTGGCGCGCAGCACCTCTCCCACGTTCATGGCGAAGGAGATGCCCCCTCGTCCCTTGAAGGGCGGGTTGCCGTCGAAGAGTTCGGGTAGCGTGCCCACGCAATGTTGGAGCACCTGGTCCTCGTAGCCCGCCATCTGTCGCTCCACGAAGCTGATGCGCGACCGCTTGTAGAGTTTCAGACAGGCCTCGATGTAGAATCCCGCCAGCCAGGGCCATGCCGTGCCCTGATGGTAGGCGTAGTCCCTCTGCGTCTGCGGTCCGACATACATCGGGTTGTATCCCCCGCTCTTGGGCGAGAGCGTCCGCAGTCCCTTGGGCGTGAGCAGTTCGCGCGTGCAGATATCGACGATGCCCTTCTTCTGTCGCTCGTCGAGGGGCGAGTAGTCGAAGGCCGCGGCAAAGATCATGTTCGGTCTCACGCTCCAGTCCGTCATGGCCCCATCGACATAGTCGTAGAGATAGCCATACTCGTTGAGGAAGGTCTCGACAAAGGCCCCCTTCGTCTGGTCTGCCAACTGGTCCAGTCGGTCGGCCTCGCCGGCGTCGCCAAATTCCCGTTTCATGGAGGCCACGAACCGCAGGGCGTTGTACCATAGGGCGTTGATCTCGACGATATAGCCCGTGCGTGGCACGACGGGCTGGCCGTTGGCCGTGGAGTTCATCCAGGTGATCGGCTCCTCGCGCCCCTCGGCATAGAGGAGTCCGTTGTCGTCGAGGCGCAGGTTGGGGTGGCCGCCCCGGATGACGTAGTCCACCAGTTCGCCCGCCAGGCTTCCGTAGAGTTTGTGGGCTCGCTCGCGTCCCACGGCCTTGGCATACTGCTGGATGGTCCATACGGCCCAGAGTCCCACGTCGGGCTTCTCCATCTGGCCCAGGAACATCCGGGCATAGGAGGACAGGGA
>OFMQ01001429.1_pt1 | contig 12207 bp, 10 predicted proteins | sample 1541851 | NCBI WGS metagenome assembly OFMQ01 (sample SAMN04209227, study PRJEB22552) | human gut metagenome | biome: gut; material: feces | host: Homo sapiens | place: USA: Oklahoma | reverse complement strand
TACGGCGGGCATGGAAGTATTCCATGTGCAGGGAAATAAACAGATCAAGCTTTCCCAGCCGCAGCAGATGATGGCAGACGAGCGTAAAATGGTAGAAGAAGCATATGCGGGAGATATTATTGGTATTTTTGATCCCGGCATTTTCTCTATCGGGGACACCCTCACGACGGCAAAGGACAAGTTTCAGTTTGAGGGAATCCCGACATTTGCGCCGGAACATTTTGCACGTGTACGTCTGATCGACTCCATGAAGCGCAAGCAGTTTGTAAAAGGAGTAACACAGATTGCACAGGAAGGTGCCATCCAGATTTTCCAGGAATACAAAGGCGGTATGGAGGAAATCATAGTAGGAGTAGTTGGTGTGCTGCAGTTTGATGTACTCCGGTTCCGTCTGGAAAACGAGTATAATGTGGAGATCCGTCTGGAGAATCTTCCATATGAACATATCCGCTGGATCGAGAACAAGGATGAAGTGGATGTGGACGCGCTGACTGGTACTTCAGATATGAAGAAAGTTATTGATATGAAGGGAAATCCGCTTCTTTTATTTGTCAATGCATGGAGTGTCGGCATGACACTTGACCGAAACGAAGGACTCGTATTATCCGAGTTCAGTAAGAATTAATCAAAGGAGGACAAGTCATGGGAGTTGTAACAATTACAAAAGAAAACTTTGAAGCAGAAGTAGTCGGTGCAAAGGTGCCGGTCGTGATTGATTTCTGGGCATCCTGGTGTGGCCCTTGTCAGATGCAGTCACCGGTTGTGGATGCAGTTGCAGAATCGATGGGAGATCAGGTGAAAGTATGCAAAGTAAATGTGGACGAGCAGCCACAGCTTGCATTAAATTACCAGATTGTGAGTATTCCTACGCTGGTATTCATGAAAGATGGAATGTTTCAGAAGAAGATGGTAGGGTTACAGACGCAGGATGCGATTGAGGATTACCTGAAAACACTTCTTGACGCGTAGCAGGATACAACGTATAATAAAAGGCAGTTGCAGGGCGACTGTCTTTTTTTATTTCCCCATTTAAAATTTTGCATTGACAATACAAACAAAATATACTACTATTAGAACATAGATACGAACATAAGTTCGATAAGAAGGAGAATATTATGGCAAAGGACGATAAATTAAAAGCATTGGATGCGGCAATCGCACAGATCGAGAGACAGTATGGCAAAGGATCTGTGATGAAGCTGGGGGACAATTCCGCAAATATGAACGTGGAAACGGTTCCTACAGGGTCACTCAGTCTGGATATTGCATTGGGACTCGGAGGACTTCCGAAAGGACGTATCATTGAGATTTACGGACCGGAGTCCAGTGGTAAGACTACCGTTGCACTGCACTGTGTGGCAGAGGTGCAGAAGCAGGGCGGAATTGCCGGATTCATTGACGCAGAGCATGCGCTTGATCCTGTCTATGCAAAGAATATCGGTGTTGATATTGACAATCTCTATATTTCCCAGCCGGACTGCGGAGAGCAGGCGCTCGAGATCACCGAGACCATGGTGCGTTCCGGAGCCGTCGATATTGTAATTGTCGATTCGGTAGCAGCTCTTGTGCCAAAGGCGGAAATTGACGGAGATATGGGAGATTCCCATGTGGGCCTGCAGGCACGTCTGATGAGTCAGGCGCTTCGTAAGCTGACCGGTGTGATCAGCAAGTCAAACTGTATTGTAATCTTTATCAACCAGCTCCGTGAAAAAGTTGGTGTTATGTTTGGAAATCCGGAGACGACGACCGGTGGCCGTGCACTTAAGTTTTATTCTTCTGTTCGTCTGGACGTGCGCCGTGTAGAACAGCTCAAGCAGGCAGGAGAAGTCATTGGTAACCATACCCGTGTCAAAGTCGTAAAAAACAAAGTAGCACCTCCATTCCGTGAAGCAGAGTTTGATATCATGTTCGGAAAGGGTATTTCCAAAGAGGGAGATATTCTGGATCTGGCAGCAAATGTCGGAATTATCAGCAAATCCGGTGCATGGTATGCTTATGAAGGAGACAAGATCGGACAGGGACGTGAAAATGCAAAGACGTATCTGCGTGAAAATCCGGAATTCTGTAAGATGATTGAAGAAATGGTGCGTGAACATTATTTTGCACAGGAGGATGAGGCTCCGGAAAGCGAAGAGGAGACTCCGGTATCTGCAGATGCGGAAAGCAAGAATGAATAAGATATGGTTACAGTGACAGAGTGTACGACTCTGGGAAAGGGCAGGCTTCGTTTCCATCTGGATAATGGAACGGAGCTTGTTCTTTACCGGGGAGAGGCAAAACAGTTTCGGATGCGGGAAGGAAGCACACTTTCGGATGAAGAGGAACATCAGCTGATTTATGAAGTGGTGGGAAAGCGTGCAAAAAGAAGAACCATGCATCTGCTGGAACAGATGGACCGTACAGAGCAGCAGCTGCGGGAGAAACTGAAACAGGGCGGATATCCGCAGGCGTGTATTGATCTTGCACTTGAATATGTGAAATCTTTTCATTATGTCGATGATTACCGCTATGCATGTACCTATATCAATTATCGTCAGGATCGTATGAGCCGCTATCAGCTGAAAGTAAAACTGTATGGAAAGGGAGTTCCCGGAGAATTGGTCGACCGTGCCCTTGAGGAATGTTATGAGGGGGACGAACAGGAGCAGATTATCCGGCTGCTGGAAAAGAAAAAGTTTGACGCACAAAATTCCGACCCAAAAGAATTTACACGTGTTTACCAGTATCTGATGCGCAGGGGCTTTCGGAGCAATGATGTGCTGCGTGCTATGAAAAGTAAACAATGAAAGCACGTATTGCTTGACATATTTAAGCAAAAAGGATAGAATTATAATGTTGTAGAAGTATGACATGGAAGACTAATATTTCTTTTTGTTATATGTACAATGAAAACTTAATAAAGGAGGTGCTCCTGTGCCACAAGTAATTATTGCTGTTGTTATCACACTTATAATTACTGCGGTTGCTGTATGGTTTATCTCGACTGAATATCACAAGAAGGTAGCAAATACCAAGATTGGAAATGCAGAAGAGCAGGCCAGAGGCATCATCGACGAGGCTGTGAAAAATGCCGAAGACAAGAAGCGCGAAGCTATGCTTGAGATCAAAGAAGAAACCATTCGTTCCAAGAATGAGATTGACAAGGAGATCAAAGAGCGTAGAAATGAAATTCAGCGTAACGAGCGTCGTATTGTGCAGAAGGAAGAAAATCTGGACAAGAAACTCGAAGCGATTGAAAAGCGTGAGGCAAGTTTCCGTGCCAAAGAAGAAGATTTAAAGAAGCAGAAAGTTGAGATAGCAAAGCTCAACGAACAGCGCGTACAGGAACTGGAAAGAATTTCAGGATTAACCTCTGAACAGGCAAAAGAATACCTCTTAAAGACCGTGGAAGAAGATGTGAAGATTGACACTGCGAAGATGATCAAGGAAATGGAAGCGCAGGCGAAGGAAGAAGTCAACAAGAAGGCAAAGGACTATGTAGTTACTGCAATTCAGAAATGTGCTGCGGATCACGTTGCTGAAACCACAATCTCTGTTGTACAGCTTCCGAATGATGAGATGAAAGGCCGTATCATCGGTAGGGAAGGACGAAATATTCGTACACTTGAAACGATGACAGGAGTAGATCTGATCATTGATGATACGCCGGAAGCAGTTATCCTTTCCAGCTTTGATCCGATTCGAAGAGAAGTTGCAAGAATTGCACTTGAAAAGTTGATCGTGGATGGACGGATTCATCCGGCTCGTATCGAGGAAATGGTTGAAAAAGCGCAAAAAGAAGTAGAGACAATGATTCGTGAAGAAGGCGAGGCTGCTGTATTAGAAGTCGGCATCCACGGCATTCATCCGGAGCTTGTCCGGCTTTTAGGCAAAATGAAGTATCGTACCAGTTATGGACAGAATGCATTGAAACATTCGATTGAGGTCGCACAGCTGACAGGTTTGCTTGCCGCAGAAATCGGTGAGGATGTCCGTATGGCAAAACGTGCGGGATTATTACATGATATTGGTAAGGCTGTAGATCATGATATGGAAGGTTCCCATATCCAGCTGGGTGTGGAACTGTGTAGAAAGTACAAGGAATCACCTCTTGTCATCAATGCAGTGGAAGCACATCACGGTGATGTGGAGCCGGAGAGTCTGATTGCATGTCTGGTACAGGCAGCCGATACCATCAGTGCTGCACGTCCGGGTGCGAGAAAAGAAACTTTGGAAACATACTCAAACCGCTTACAGCAGCTTGAGGATATTACAAATAGCTATAAGGGTGTAGAAAAATCTTTTGCAGTTCAGGCAGGTAGAGAGGTTCGTATCTTAGTTGTTCCTGAGCAGATCAGCGATGCGGATATGGTTCTTTTAGCCAGAGATATTTCAAAACAGATTGAGACTGAGTTGGAATATCCGGGTCAGATCAAGGTAAATGTGATCAGGGAATCGCGTGTTGTTGACTACGCTAAGTAATTGTGAAAATGAACTTAAAAAGGCTTAAGACCGCGGAAAGCGGGATTAAGCCTTTTTTTATATTATAATGTGCTGTAAAATAAATACATTGGGATTTCACGGAACGTATAGAATAAAAAGGAGGGACCAGTACAGCACGGCTGCACTGGCCAGATTATGAAAAAAAATGATCGAAAGGTTTTGGTTCCTTTTGATGATTTCACTATACCGGAAAAGTGTGAAATGGATATGTTACAAATTTGAAGAAACTGTGAACGATGAAAAATATCCGGGGATGATGTCCGGACAGGAAAGAGAGGTTTGAAATATGGTAGAGCATGTAAAACGATTGAAGAGAGAACTGGTATACAAGGGAGCAATTCTGGATATCTACAAAGATACGATGGAACTTCCGGATGGAAACAAAGCAGAGTGGGATTTTGTATCCCATCGTATGGGCGCAGCCGCCATTCTTCCGGTTATGAAGGATGGAAGAATTGTGATGGTGCGTCAGTACCGCAATGCGCTGGAGAGAGAAACACTTGAAATTCCGGCCGGCTGTCGGGACAGTAAGACGGAAGATACGGCGTATTGTGCGGCACGGGAGATGGAAGAGGAAACGGGATACCGCAGCACGAATGTGAAACATTTATTATCCCTGCGTACGACGGTGGCATTTTGTGATGAGGCGGTTGATATTTTTGTAGCCACCGATCTGGAAGTGGGAACCCGGCATCTGGATGAAGCGGAATCCATTGATGTGGAAATTTACACACTGGAAGAGTTGTGCGATATGATCTATGAGGGGAAAATTCAGGATGGAAAAACCATTGCTGCAATTATGGCATATGCGGCAGCAAAAAAAGGCGGAATGGGAAAACATCTGGATTTATAAAAATGGAATAAAGAAAACGGACAGGGCATAGGCTGAAAAGAAAAGAGTTTTAGGAATTTTTATGAAAAAGGAACTGGCGATTGGAATCTGTTTTGGTCTTGCGGGAATTTTATGTACCTGTCTGTTTGGATATGAATATTTTACGACTTATGGATTTTTAAATGCGTATCATATGAAAGCATTTGCGGCATCGGATACCGGGTATTTGCCGCTTCTGGCAAATATTTTATGGGAAAGGGGAAAAGTGTTTGTGATTATTGCAATCCTTTCCCTTACTGCTTTAAAAGCAATTCTGCCATTATTATTGCGCTGCCTGATTTATTTTACCGGCGGGGTATTTTTTGCTGCCTGTGTGATGAATATGGGGATTCTTGGAATTGTTTTTTTTCTGGTATCGTGGCTGCCGCATGGAATTTTGTATCTTGCAGCGCTTGCGCTTTTACTGCTGGTAGAACCGCACAGGTTTTATAACCGGAAAAATCCATGGCTGCTGCGGCTGGCATGGGGGATGGGAGTTGCGGTACTGGTACTTCTTGGATGTGTATTGGAGGCATCTGTTGGAATCCGGCTGTTACGTTTTGTTGTAGAAAAATTATAAAAAAATGGAGTGCAAAAGGAACACTTTTTACACTCCATTTTTGTTTTCAGACAAAAACTGTTTACTTTGCGTTCATCTCCGCAATGTCATAGATCAGCTGTTTGGAATCTTCCCATCCGAGACAAGGATCGGTAATGGATTTTCCGTAAATATGATCTCCGATAGACTGATTTCCCTCTTCGATGTAACTTTCAATCATCAGACCCTTTACCAGAGAACGGATATCGGAAGAAAGCTGGCGGTTATGCATCACTTCTTTTGCGATACGGATCTGTTCCTTAAACTTCTTTCCGGAGTTGGAATGGTTGGTATCAATGATGGCTGCCGGATGGATGACATCCATTTTTTCGTACATCTCATGAAGACGGATCAGATCTTCATAGTGATAATTCTGGGTGGTATTGCCGTGCTTGCTGACTGCACCGCGAAGAACCACGTGAGTCAGAGGATTTCCGGTTGTCTCTACCTCGTATCCGCGATAAACGAAATGATGCGGATGCTGTGCCGCGTATACAGAATTGAGCATAACAGAAAAATCACCACTGGTAGGATTTTTCATTCCGGAAGCGACATCAAAACCACTGACCGTCAGACGATGCTGCTGATCTTCTACCGAACGTGCTCCGATGGCAACGTAGGAGAGAAGATCCTCGACATATCCCCAGTTTTCCGGGTAAAGCATTTCATCGGCACAGGTAAGACCGCTTTCTTCGATTGCACGGATGTGCATTTTACGCATGGCGATCAGACCCTCGATCATATCCGGAGCTTTTTCCGGATCTGGCTGGGAAGCAATACCTTTGTAGCCTTCGCCGGTTGTACGTGGTTTGTTGGTGTAAATACGCGGAACTAAGATGACCTGGTCCTTGACATCTTCCTGGATTTTGGTCAGACGGCTCACATAATCACATACAGAATCTTCGTTATCTGCAGAACACGGTCCGATGATTACGAGGACACGTGAATCTTTACCTGTAATTACATCAGAGATCATGAGGTCTCTGTGTTTTTTTAATTCACGAAGCTCCGGGGAAAGCGGATAATCGCGCTTAATGTCTGCCGGAGTCGGTAATTGGTTTAAAAATTCAAAACTCATTTTTTTCTCCTATCTCTTAAGTTCGGATATCATATACCGTGACTATCTTAATGGAAAACGGGAAAATTGTCAAATAACAGGAATCGGTTGTTTCTTTCGGGCTTTTAGAATATAATAACAGAGAATTACAACATAGCAGGAGGTGCAGAGATGGAAAATCTGCTTTGTATAAAAGGAAAGATTATAGGAAAAGGGAAACCGCTCGTGTGTGTGCCGGTCATGGAGTCTTCGAAAGAAGAAATTTTAAGAGAAACCAGAAGGCTGGAAGAAGCACACACGGAAATGATTGAGTGGCGTGTGGATGCGTTTGAAAACGTGGAAAGTCCGAATGCGATCCGCGAAATATTAAACGAAATGAAACATATCATAAAGGAAAGTATTCTGGTGTATACCTTCCGTTCTAAAAATCAGGGAGGGTGCAAAGCACTTTCCGCGGCGGATATTTATGATATTCATCAGGTGGCGGCAGAATCAGATGTCGTGGATTTTATTGATGTGGAATATTTTGAAGCAAAAAATCCGCAGAAAGAAATAGCGAGGTTGCAGGAGATGGGAGTATATGTGATTGCTTCCCATCATGATTTTGAACAGACGCCGGACCCGGAGGTGATCCGCATGCTGTTGGAACAGATCCGTGAGAGTGGCGCAGATGTCGTGAAACTGGCAGTTATGCCGCAGAATATGTGGGATGTATTGCATTTGCTGGAGGAGACCAACCGCTTTCATGAAAACCATCCGGATCATCCGCTGATTACCATGTCCATGGGTGCAAAAGGGGGGATTTCCCGCGTGGCCGGAGAGTTTTTCGGATCGTGTGTGACATTTGGCGCAGGCGGGCAGGCGAGCGCACCGGGGCAGCTTCCGGTAAAGCAACTGGAAGAAATACTTCATATTTTACATCAAAGTGTGGATTGACTCTAAATTTGAAGTGTGATATAGTAAAAAGGCACTTGTGAAATAAGAGTGCTATGCAGCCGTAGTATAATGGATAGAACGCAGGACTCCGACTCCTGAGATGCGGGTTCGATTCCCGCCGGGTGCAGTTTATGCTATGTGGCAAGGAAACAACTTACCCATGGAACGACAGGAAAAGCGGTGCGTCATGCACCGCTTTTTTACTGGACGAATAGTATGAGGTGTGGTATCATAAATGGAAAGATGCATTTTTATGGAGGGTTCATATGCAGAATGAAAAATTAAAAAAGTTTACAGACTTTTTTGTGAAATATAGACGATATTTTTGCGCAGCTGTTTTATTTGTGATTCTTGTTGTGATTCTGGTAAAGTGTACCGGTTCGCAGAAAGATCAGAAAGAGACACAAAACGGTACACAGGGAGTGACACAGACTACAGAATATCAGGAAATCGGTAAGCTGCAGAAAGATGCAGATCCGGAACTTGTGACACTGATGGAAAATTATTATGCGGCATATGCCGGTGGAGATACGGATTCGCTGGAGATGATTGCACAGCCGCTCAGTGACAATGAAAAGAGTTATATCACGACGTTTTCTGAGTATTATGAGGATTATCAGAACATCACCTGTTATTCCACAAAGGGGGCAACCGATGATTCTTATCTGGTATCTGTATGCTATGATCTGAAATTCAAAGGTGTGGATACTCCGGCACCGGGAATGGATTTCTTCTATGTGGAGAGAGATGGAAAGGGAAATCTGATCATCAATAACATATACTCTGCATACAATTTCAATTTCCTGGATCAGGATCTGGATGCAAATCTGTATTCCCTGATTCTGGCATATGAGAAGAGTGATGAAGTGGTTGCTCTGCAGAAAGAGGTGCAGACAAGCTATAATGAAGCTGTAAAGAGTGATGAAAAACTTGCCAATATGGTGGGTGGAACACTTCGAAATGCCATGGCAAAATGGAGAGAAACGATTGTAAGCAATACCGAAACCCAGACGACAGAGACGGAAAGCCAGACGCAGGAAACCCAGACCACAGAGACAAAGAAACAGGAAGAAACTCAAAAGACCGAGGAAACCCAGACAACGGAGTCTACGGAAAAGAAGGAAGATACCCAAAAGAGCGATTCCAAGAAATCTACCGGTACGGTCAAGACAAAAGATATCTGTAATGTCAGAAAGAGCCCGAGTACGGATGGTGAGCTCCTCGGAAAAGTGGATATTGGTGTGGAACTGAAGAAACTTGGAACGGAAGGTGACTGGACCAAGGTAAAATTCCAGGGAGAAACCGGATATGTAAAGAGCGAATTTGTAAAGGAAGTGTCTTCCAAGTCAGGTTCCGGCAAGGGAACCGTAAAAACGAAGGATATCTGCAATGTGCGTAAAACCGCCAGTACAGATGGAGAACTTCTTGGAAAAGTGGATGCGGGCGTAAAATTAAAGAAACTTGGCACCAAGGGAGAATGGACGAAGGTGAAGTTCCAGGGAAAAACCGGATACATCAAGAGCGATTTATTAAAAACGGTAAAATAATAAAGACATCATAAAGAAGCGGAGGCTGTGAGGTCTCCGCGATTTTTGTCAGACAGGGAAGAAACGTGGAAGTCAGAATTAATAAATTTTTAAGTGAAGCAGGGGTATGCTCCAGAAGAGAAGCAGATCGCCAGATTGAAGCAGGAAATGTAACCATCGGCGGAAAAACCGCGCGGATGGGGGATCAGGTATCGGATGGACAGGAGGTCTGTTTCTGTGGAAGACCGGTACAAAAAGAAAAAGAAATGATACTGATCGCGCTTAACAAGCCGGCGGGTATTGTCTGCACGGCGGAAAAAAGGGAAAAAAATAATGTGATTGATTTCCTGCATTATCCGAAACGGATCTATCCGGTCGGGCGTCTGGATAAAGAGTCGGAAGGACTGTTGCTGTTGACGAATAACGGTGAGATTGTCAACAAAATTATGCGGTCGGGAAATATGCATGAAAAAGAATATCTTGTTACCGTGAACCGTCCGGTGACGGATGCATTTCTGCATGGTATGGCAAACGGTGTTCCGCTTGTGGAACTTGGCACGACAACGCGCAAATGCAGGGTAGAACGGACAGGAAAAAAACAGTTCCGGATCATTCTGACACAGGGATTAAACCGACAGATCCGACGCATGTGTGAATATTTTGGGTACCGTGTACAGAAACTGGTACGTGTACGGATCATGAATATTGAACTGGGAGATCTCGAATCAGGAAAGTACCGGGATGTTACACCGGAGGAATTTAAAAAGTTAAAACAGTTGATCGCACATTCGAGCAATCAGCCCGTGCGACCAATGGAAAAATCACAAAAATCAAAACGAAAACCACGCAATTCTGCCATACATGGCACGTATACGGTGGTAAATCATCATATAGATAGAGAGAACAAAAATGGAAACAGAAAAGCAACGGATTGAAGAACTGGTAAAACAGTTGAATGCAGCATCAGCTGCGTATTATAACGGACAGGATGAAATCATGCCAAATTATGAGTGGGATGCTTTGTTTGATGAGCTTACCACGCTGGAAGAAAAAACCGGGTATATTATAAAGGACAGTCCGACACAGAATGCCGGATATGAAGAATCCGGAAGCGGACAAAAAGAACCGCATGAGTATCCGGCACTTTCTCTGGCGAAGACCAAACAGGTGGAAGAACTGCAGCAATGGGCGGGAGTTTATCCGATCTGGCTGTCATGGAAACTGGACGGACTTACGCTGGTTCTGACGTATGATAACGGAAATCTTGTAAAAATTCTTACCAGAGGAAATGGAAACCTGGGTACCAACATTACATTTTTAAAGGGTGCTATCGGAGGATTCCCACAAAAGATTTCGTATCAGGGTCATCTGGTTGTGCGAGGAGAAGCTGCCATATCCTATACAGATTTTGCACAGATCAACGACATGATTGAGGATGACGATGAAAAATATGCAAATCCGCGAAATCTGGCATCCGGAACGCTGAATCTGGAAGATCCGGCAGAAGTGAAGGCACGCCATGTCAGGTTTCATGCATTTACACTGGTGCATCTGGATGAGCCGATGGTATCGTGGGGAGAGCGGATGCACTTTCTGGAAGAACTGGGATTTGATGTGGTAGACAGGGAAGCGACAACCGCCCAAAAACTTCCGGAAGCCATTGACCGATGGACGAAACTTGTAGAGAGCGGAAAAATGGATATTCCGGTAGATGGTTTGGTGATCTGTTATGATGATACGGATTATGCGGCATCGGGAAGCGTGACCGGGCATCATGCGACACGCGCCGGTTTTGCGTTCAAATGGCAGGATGAGGCCGTGGATACAAAACTAAAATATATCGAATGGTCGTGTGCGGTGTCTACGATTTCCCCGGTTGCCGTGTTTGAACCGGTGCAGATTGAGGGAACAACGGTATCGAGAGCATCTCTATGCAATATCAGCGAGATCGAGCGTCTGGGAATCGGAAAAGAGTGTACACTTTCCGTGATCAAAGCAAATAAGATCATTCCGAAATGTATTGCGGTAAAAGATGCTGTAGGTGCTCCGGAGATTCCATCCCAGTGTCCGGTGTGCCATGCACCGACAAAAGTTCATGTGAGTGAAAACAGTGGCACAAAGACCCTGCATTGTACCAATCCGGACTGTACAGCCAAAAATGTCAAGAAATTTACCCGTTTTGTCAGCAAGTGGGGGATGGATATCGACGGACTTTCCATTCAGACGATGCTCCGTTTTATGAATGCGGGATTTATCCATGAATTTGCGGATATTTTCCGTTTGAAAGAGCATTTCGGGGAGATCAGCCAGATGGAGGGCTTTGGTGAAAAATCTGTGGCAAATATGGAACAGTCCATTGAAAAAAGCCGGCAGGTACATCCGGTGAACTTTATATTTGCCCTGTGCATACCGCTGATCGGTGTGGATGCCGGGAAAAAAATTGTTGCCGCCATTGGTTTTGAAGGCTTTTTGCAACGTCTGCATCAGGGGGACGGGTTTGAGGATATTGAGGGGATCGGAGCGGAACGTTCCCGATCAATTGTAACCTGGTATCAGAATGAAAAAAACCGCAGTGGGTTTGAGGATCTGCTTCATGAACTTTCGATAGAACATGTAGAAGTGCAGGATACTTCTTCCGGAAGCTGTGCGGGACTGAGCTTTGTGATCACCGGAGATGTGCATCACTATAAAAACAGGGATGAATTTAAGGCCTATGTAGAAAGCCAGGGCGGAAAAG
>OFMQ01001427.1_pt1 | contig 12211 bp, 6 predicted proteins | sample 1541851 | NCBI WGS metagenome assembly OFMQ01 (sample SAMN04209227, study PRJEB22552) | human gut metagenome | biome: gut; material: feces | host: Homo sapiens | place: USA: Oklahoma | reverse complement strand
TGAACCAGTTTCTCATCTTCCGGACCTGAACCCAGAACTGCCAGCATATGTGCCGCAGGCGGATAATCCAGAAGCATACGGTAACTCATCTCTTCCTCATAGAATGCCTGATAATCCTGCACTGCCGCCGCCTGAATACTGTAATGATCCGGATGATAGGTCTGGATCACTGCCTCTCCCGGTTTTTCCCCCCGTCCTCCCCGGCCGACTGCCTGACAGAGAAGCTGAAAGGTACGTTCCGCACATCGATAATCCTCTGCATTCAGCGAAAGATCCGCTGCTACTATTCCCATGAGTGTGACATCCGGAAAATCATGCCCCTTAACGATCATCTGTGTTCCGATCAGGATATCTGCCTCATGAGCTGCAAAAGCTGCAAGGATCTTTTCATAGCTGCCCTTAGTTCTTGTTGTATCAAAATCCATTCTGAGAGTCCTGACTTCTGGAAAATCTTCCCGCACTACCTTCTCGATCTGCTGTGTTCCTGCCTTAAATCCGCCAATATAAGGCGATCCGCACACCGGGCATATCCGGGGTTTTCCTGTCTCATATCCACAGTAATGACATAAAAGCCTTTCATTATTATGCTCCGAAAGAGAAACATCACAATGCGGACACTTCATCACATGTCCACAGGACCGGCAGGATACAAAACCTGCGTATCCTCTTCTGTTCAGAAAAAGCATTACCTGTTCTTTTTTCTCAAACCGGCCTTTCATCTTTTGCCGGAGTTCTCTGCTCAGTACAGACCTGTTCCCTGCTTTTAATTCCTCACGCAGGTCTACGATAGAAACCCGGGGCAGAGGTCTGCTTCCATATCTTGTTGTCAGCCTGACCAGACTATATTCCCCATTCATTGCCTTACTGTAGGCTTCCACTGATGGAGTAGCTGAACCCATTACCACATTTGCATGTTCTAAAACAGCTCTCCGGATTGCAGTTTCCCTTGCATGATAACGGGGTGTGCTTTCACTTTTATAGCTTGGTTCATGTTCTTCATCAATAATGATCAGTCCCAGACTGGCAAATGGCGTAAACAGCGCAGATCTGGGACCGATCATCACCTGGACTTCTCCCTTTTTCGCACGTTTAAACTGATCATAGCGTTCTCCCTGAGACTGTCTGGAATTGATAACTGATACTTTATCCCCAAATCTGGCATAAAATCTGCGTACCGTCTGATATGTCAGAGCAATCTCCGGGATCAGCACGATTACTTCTTTTCCCTGAGAAAGCGTCTGCTCGATCAGCTTTATATACACCTGGGTTTTCCCGCTCCCTGTCACTCCCTCGATCAGTACAGGCTTCGGCGATGGTTTTTCCCACTCTCTCTGTATCTGTTTTACTGCCGCTTCCTGTTCATCTGTAAGCGGCATTCGCCTTTCTCCGGAAATATCACCTGTATTCAGTGAAGTTCTCATTATCTCATCATATTCTATGCGGATAATCCCCTGCTCCTGAAATTTCTTTACAACAGCAGAAGTTGTCCCCAGTTCTTTCGCCGCATGTGTATAATCCAGTCTTTTTTTCTCCAGAAGTTCCCTCAGAAGTCTTGTTCTGGCTTTAAACCTTGTTTGTTCAAGTTCTTTCAGCAACTGCGTTCCCGCCTCTTCGGAAATATCCAGGCATATATATTTTTTCTCTTTTGCCTTGATTTTCTCCTGGATAGGAAGTACTGTCCTGAGAGCCTGGATCATGGTGGAACCATAATTTTCTCTCATCCAGGCTGCCAGGGCGATCAGTCTGGATTCCGTAGTATCTTCTCCACTGCAGATTTCACTGATTTCTTTAATCTTTTCGGGAGCAATTTTCGGTTTATCTGACAATCCGATCACATATCCTTTACGCACCCGGCCGGCATTTCCAAAAGGGATGGCTGCCACCATCCCTGCCTTTATTTTCTTCTCCAGCCTTTCAGGTACACGATATTGAAAACTCCGGTCCAGTTTATCACTGGAAATATCAATTATTATATCAGCATATATCATGAACTTATTCCTGTTTGACCCGCTACCTATTTACCAGCAAGAATATCTGCGATCAGGACACGTTCATCCATAGGATATTTCTTTCCTTTAATTTCCTGATAATCCTCATGTCCCTTACCTGCCAGAACTATAATATCCCCCGGCTCTCCATGATGGATTGCATAGGCGATGGCTTCTTTTCTGTCCGGAATCTCTACATATTTTCCATCGGTTTTTGCCATACCAATCTTGATATCATCGATGATCGCCTGTGGTTCTTCATCACGTGGATTATCAGAGGTAATGATGGTAAGGTCTGCAAGCTTTCCGGAAACCTCTCCCATCTCATAGCGGCGAAGCTTCGATCTGTTGCCTCCGCATCCAAACAGACATACCAGTCTGTGGGGATGATATTCTTTCAAAGTGGTCAGAAGACTCTCCAGAGCCATGGCATTATGCGCGTAATCGATCATCAGAGTAAAATCATCGGATACTTTTACCATTTCGATACGGCCTTTTACCTTAGCTACTTTTAAGGCTTTGAGAATGTTCTCTTCCGAAACCTTAAAATGACGGCAGATTGCGATTGCTGTCAATGAATTGTAGATGCTGAATTTACCGGGAATATCTATCTCCACATGAAAATCCAGAAGTCCTTTCAGATGGTAGGAAATACCCAGATATCCTTTACCTCCGACCAGCTTTGCATCTTCCGCACGAAGGTCTGCTTCCGGTGAAAATCCATAAGTTTCCAGGCTGCATGTATGACCTTCAATAATCTTCTCGAAATGTTCATCATCTCTGTTTACAATTCCTACCTTACACTGTTTCAGAAGTAAGGACTTGCATCTGAGATAATCATCAAAATCCTTATGTTCATTTGGTCCGATATGATCCGGCTCAATATTTGTAAAAATACCAAAATCGAAAACAAATCCCTGAGTTCTGTGAAGCATCAGTCCCTGGGAGGAAACTTCCATAACCACACAGTCACAGCCGGCTTCTGCCATCTCATGGAAATATTCCTGAATCACATAAGACTCCGGTGTTGTGTTCTTTGCAGGAATCACTTTGTCACCGATGATCGCTTCAATGGTTCCGATCAGTCCCACTTTATATCCGGCATTTTCCAGAATAGATTTTACCATATACGTAGTGGTTGTTTTTCCTTTTGTTCCTGTGATACCGATTGTTTTCAGTTTCTCTGCGGGATATCCGAAATATGCGGCAGAAATAAACGCCATTGCATATCGTGTATCTTTCACAAGAATGACTGTCACATCTTCCGGTGCTTCCACAGCTTCTTCCACGATCAGAACCTTTGCTCCTTTTGCAACTACATCCGGCACAAATTTATGGCCATCCACCACTGCACCGCGGATACAGATAAAAAGAGAGCCCTCTTCTACTTTCCGAGAATCATAAATCACATTTTTTACTTCCTGGTCTGTACTGCCCTGAAGACATGTATATTCCAGCTTTTCCAGTAAGGATATTAATTTCATTTTAATCCTCCATATCATTTCCTGCCTGCCTGAATTTTATACAGCCTCTACGGCAATTTCGTTACTGTTCACTCCGTTCACAGTAACTTAGCCAAAATTCATTCCAGATTGCCTGCGGCAATAGAATTTCTTTAAAGTCAGGCAGAGGTGTTTTACTAAAGCGTATATTCTATATAAGAATAGCACACCTCCCCTGTCGTTTCAACGTTGTTTCTCTACTTCTGCTGTTTTTTTGTCTTCCTGTAACAGAATGCACTGACTCCGGACATGATTGCAAAAATCCCCAGTACAATATACAAAGCCGTTTCTGTCTCATCTCCTGTACGTGGTTTGGAAGCAGTAGTATAAGCACTTCCGGACTTTGAGTCATATCCATAACTCTGGGAAGCCAGAGATGCCGGTTGCGGCGTAACTGTAACAATATTATCAGTTTCCTTTAATTCTACGTTTGCCTTAGATGTCATTGCCTGTGTACCAGTCTCATCAGATGTAACGATTACCTCATTGATCAATTCCTGACTTGCCATATATTGTGGAACAGTCACTGTGGCGTAAAGTGCAAAAGCCTCTCCCGGTGCGATCTGCGGAATCAGAGCCTGTGTGCCTGTGCTGTTTAATGTTACGCCCTCTTTCCTGACAAAGTTTGCCTGAATACCGGCATTTTGGAATCTTTCTGTACTGAGAACCGAATGAAGTGTCCGCTCACCCGTATTCCTGATGCAGATCTGATATGTGATCGTATCTCCCGGATATGCCTGTGTTCTGTCCGCAGTTTTCTCCACCTCAAAAGCCGCCTTTAATGCAATGACTTCTGTTTCGACTGATTTCTGACATCCAATACTTTCTTCCTTTCCCGGATATTTCGCTTTTACAGTTACTGTATGAATAAGCTCTCCTGCCTGCTCTTCTGTAAGCTGTACTGTCATCTGAAGATTTCTGATTTCTCCTGCCTTAAGACCTGAAATAATTCCCTGCATACCATTTGCAGTAAATCCCTCTTCCTGTTTCCATTCGGCTTTTATATTATCCTGAGAAAAAACACTGGATATCTCTATATTTTCCAGAGGTAATTCTCCTGTATTCTCTACAGACAATATATAAGTAAGGTTCTGCCCTGCACGTACCTCTTTCGTCTCCTGCTGTAACCGGGCTGTAATCCCTGTTTTTGCCTCCTGTACGGAAAGCAGAACTGAAGGAGTTTCTGCAACAGTCCGGGTTTCATCCCCTGATTTCATCCAGAAATACGCACCTGTCCCCTCCCAATCTTTGCAAAGCGGTGCATCCTGGCACAGAGGATAATCTGTTTTTACAGAAGAAATACGATATTCTTCACGCAGAGACACCGGCACTTTCATGGTAAAGATATCTGTTTCCGCATCTGAAAGTGCAGTCTCACAGGTCAGCTTTGTAATCTGGGTTGTCTCACCTTTCTTATTTTGTATCTGTACGGATTCAGCCTGCAGATCATTCTTTAACGCTTCTGCATTTACCTGAAAATATTCTGAAATATATACAGTCAGAAAATATCTGGTTTTATCTTCCCTGATCTCATTTTGGTTCTCCTGCTCACTCTGTTGTGTCTGTCCGGTTTCTGTGTCAAATCCTTCTGCGTTTTCTTCTGCCTTCCGATATTCTTCGCTTTCTATATCTTCTATATCTATTACTGCACTCTCTGATTCACACTCTGTATTTTCGGAATCCACTTCATCTGTCGTATTTTCTGCTGCTTCTGCTTCTCTCACTTCTCCATCCCATGTACTATTTTCCATCTGCAACTGTCCGTTCTCCGAAACAGTATTCTCCTGTTGACTTTTGTACAGTTCTTTCAGACCGCTCACTTCCAGTGTCAGTTCTGCCTGAAATTTCTCTTCATCGATCCACTGTGCACTCTGCTTTAAACCCACAGCAGGAACATATAACTCTGCAGCTTCAAATTCTGCTGCTGATACTGCTCCTGCTCCCAAAGTCCCGACAGCAGCCGTTATCATGACTGCTTTTTTTAACTGATTCCATATTCTTTTTTTCATTCTCTCATTCTCCTGAATTTTTATTCTATGTCATCTGAGGTACTTCCACTGTCAGAATGATATCGGTACAGTATCTTTCGAGATTATAAGTTCATATCCACAGACATACGCATCTCTCCTCTCTGTTTTGCGCAATAAATAAGATTTTCAGAGTTTCTGCTCAGGATTCAAAACCATCTCCCGGACTATCAATAAATAATTGGAAATTTTTGCACCGGACCGGTGCGTGAAAATAAGAATACTGATAACGGCTGTTGCCGATGAATCTACTTTAGCATGTCTATGCTATAAAAACAAGATACCACTTTTTATTTTTCGTATTTGTTTATAATTCTTTTATAAATTTACCGATTGTTTCAGAAATTCGACATACTTTGAACATAATTTTCCCATATAATAGGTCTTGGATAGATGAAAAACCACTCTCTATCTCCCCCCTCAAAAAAAACAAAACAGCTCTCACAGAAATGTGAGAGCTGTTTGTTTTTTGTTACTGTTCACTGGTAATATCCCGCGAGGTGTTTTTTGAGTTATTTTCTATTGCAATTCTACTGGCAGTCTTTTATAATGTAGGATATCAATATGATTGAATATTTATGATATCAGTGATAAAAAATTTCAAAAATCTTTATATATAAGATCACCCCGCTGATATCATATTTACAGAACATGAAAGAATCGAGGTAATTCCCATGAGCGAAAAAATTACAGTAGTTGCACTGGGCCACAGAGCATTAGGAACCACCTTACCGGAGCAGAAAATCGCTACAAAAAAAGCAGCCAAAGCTGTCGCAGATCTTGTAGAAGCCGGAAATCGTGTAGTCATTTCCCACAGTAACGGTCCACAGGTTGGAATGATCCACACAGCCATGAATGAATTTGGCAAAGCACATCCTGACTATACATTTGCACCTATGTCCGTATGTTCGGCAATGAGTCAGGGCTATATCGGATATGACCTCCAGACCGCAATCCGCGCAGAACTTATTTCCCGCGGTATTTATAAACCGGTAGCTACTATCCTTACACAGGTTGTCATTGATCCATATGATGATGCTTTCGCTGAACCTGAGAAGATCATCGGACGTGTCCTTACAGAAGAAGAGGCTGAAACTGAAGAAAGCAAGGGAAACTTTGTCACCAAACTGGCTGACGGCACTTATAAAAGAATCCTGGCAGCTCCGAAACCGCAGAAAATCGTAGAGCTTGAAACAATCCGCACACTTGTAGATGCGGGCCAGGTAGTAATCGCAGCAGGCGGCGGCGGAATCCCGGTTATGGAACAGGGAATCGATCTTCATGGTGCAAGTGCGATCATTGAGAAAGACCTTTCCAGCGGACTTCTTGCACAGGAATTAAATGCAGATACTCTTCTGATCCTTACCAGTGTTGAGAAAGTAAGTCTGAACCTCGGTCAGGACAATGAAGAATATCTTAATACAATTTCTGTAGATGATGCTAAGAAATATATGGCTGACAATCAGTTTGCCCCAGGCTCCATGCTTCCTAAATTCGAAGCCGGAATCTCTTTTATCGAAAAGGGAGATAACAGAAGAACGATCATCACAGATATTGCGCATGCAAAGGATGGATATTTCGAAAAAACCGGAACTATCATTAAATGATTCTATAGCAATCCTCGTAAATAATACATTTAAGAGGATTGCTATATTTTATCTGACAATACAAAAAGACATATACCAGAGCAATACATATCATCTTGCCGGTATATGTCTTTTAATTATCATATTATGATGTCAGATTCAAAAGTTTACCCCTGACCTGATATTACATAGATTTACGTTCCGCAATCTCTGCCATCTTCGCTTCGTTCAGACGAGTATCACCATGCACACGGCTGTAGGAAAGATATCCGTTCATACGGTCAATCTTTGTCAGATTCTTGGAACCGCAGACCGGACACACGTCCATTTCAAGTTCCTCATGTCCGCAGTCATCACAGTAAGCAAGGGAAAGATTTACTCCCTCATAATATCCCAAAGACATGGCTCTGCGGATCAGAGTACGTATTGCTTCACGATTATAATCGATCGGATAACGTACATACTGAATCTTACCGCCGTTGCACAACTCCCAGAAACGTCCCTCCAGATCCTGTTTTTCAATCGGAGTCACATCTTCAGTCACATGACAGTGGAAACTGTTGCTTACATAAGGACGATCAGAAACCCCTTTCACAATGCCATACATCTTACGGAACTGTTCCACCTGCAGTCCACATAAACTCTCTGCCGGTGTTCCATAAATTGCATAAAGATAACCATCTTTCTCTTTAAATTCATTTACTTTCCTGTTGATATATTTCAGCACATCCAGTGCAAACTGCCCGTCTTCAGCAATGGATTTGCCATTGTAAAGTTCCTGGAGTTCATTTAATGCAGTGATTCCGAAGGATGCTGTCATTGGTTTCAGAATCTTGCCAATCTTTTCATTCGGTTTCAGATGTCCACCGTAAAATCCTCCCTCACAATATGCCAGCGGGTTGGTTGACGCACGCATCTGTCCCAGATAATCATAGGTACGGATATGCAGATTACGGATCATCTCAAGATAGAAATCCAGCACTTCGTAGAAATCCCTGCTCTCTGCTCTGGCTTTGGCAAGGATCATTGGAAGATGAAGGCTTACCGCACCGATGTTAAATCTTCCCACAAACACAGGAACATCCTTATCATCTGCCGGATACATACCGCCTCTCTCGTACCAGGGGCTCAAGAACGCACGACATCCCATAGGACTTATAACCTTTCCATACTGCTTGTACATACTGGAAATATATCCTTTTCCTGACATGGACAGCCAGTCCGGATACATAGTCTTGGCAGAACAGTCAACCCCTGCCTCAAATACATCCTCACTGATCTTGCCTTTTCCATGGATATTTTCATCATAAAGGAATACGATTTTCGGGAAGAGTACCGGTTTCTTGCGTCCTGCCTTACCCTGTCCGCCTTTATGCACTTCAAGAAGAGAAATACTTGCCATCTTCTCGAACTGCTTTATTCCAAGTCCAAGAGTTACAGTTACAAATGGATAATCCCCTCTGGAAGATCCGACTGTATTCAGCTTATACTCAATCCCCTGCCATCCCTGGTCAAAATCTCTGCGGACTTTGTCAAGCGCATACTCGATCGCACGTTCTTCACGTCCTGTCCAGCTCTCGTCAGAGTATTTCATAAATTCCTGGATATATTTATCGTAACTCTTCTGTGCATAAGGTGCAAGAATCTTGTCTACTTCCGGTACTGTGAATCCGCCATACTGCTGTGCAGCAGTGCTCAGGATAATATCACCCATAACATCAAACGCAGTATCCAGTGTCTTAGGCTCATTGTACCATACATTTCCCATCTCAAATCCGCCGCTGAGTACAGATGCCACATCAAAGAGACAGCAGTTCATGGTATCCAGACGTGCAGACTGGTCATGAATATAAATATAACCATCTTTACATGCCTGAAGTTCATTACGATTCATAAAAAATTTACGATAAAGCTCTTTGTTCAGTTCATTAAAGATCAGGCTTCGCTTTGTAGCTACAAGCGCACTGTCTGTATTGGCATTACTCTTATCACCAATATAACGGATTGCCTGACTCTTGGTATATACATCATCCATCATATGGATAAAGTCAAGTTTGTAATTTCTGTAATCGCGGTAGCTCTTAGCCACTGCCGGGTTCACTCTCTCAAGTGCTCCCTCTACGATGTTGTGCATCTCCTGGATCTCTATCTCATTCTTTCCCAGTGCCTCCGCATGTTCTTCCGCAAACTGGCAGATAAATTCCTTCTCTTTATCCGAAAATGTGTATAAAATTCTGGCTGCCGACTTATTTACTGCTGCTACGATCTTCTGTGAATTAAACTCTTCTCTCGTACCATCTTTCTTTATAACATATATCATACCTTTTGCTCCCATATACAATATATAGTATTTTTTTCTTTCATTCACCACAATTCTCTCTATATGTGGTACGTTTAACAAGTATAGCACAGTCTCTGACAAAAAGAAAGGGGCAAAAAATTATTCGTCATATTGCTGAATTTGATACATGGCAAGATAATTATCTTGACCATCCAGAGATACCACAGATACCTCATCCCCGGCATGTAATTCTATTTTCTCCTCGTGGTCTGCTTCGTCAAATTTTACAGTTTCATCTTTTCCTGAAGAACTTCTGATTTCCAGAGCAACCTTCTCCCAGCCGGACACTATCCTGTATTCTCCCGGATCTATTGTAAAATCATACCCCTGGTCACTGGCATCTATATCGCCAATCTCTGATGCAGTATCATCCGTTCTGACAATATAATTCTCTCCGGTGAACATATACCAGTCCGGATTGCCCCTCTGTTCATCCTGTCCGTTCTTTACTGCACTGATAGTCTCAGACCAGTCATCTGTCCAGTTATTCTCATTACTTTCATTATTTTCATTACTTTCATTATTCTTATTACTCTCATTTACTTCATCAGAACTGCTGTCATCAAAAATACTGTTGAGATCTATGTCAAACTCATCATAGATAAATTCTTCTATCCTGTATCCAATCGTATCCCAATTCTCTGCCATCTGACCTATTATTACCATCAGAATCAGCACAATGATCCAGAAAATTTTGCCTGCCTTGCCGCTCTTTTTCTTCTCACTTTTTGCTGTCTTTTTTCCGGTGCTGTATGTACGGGCAGTCTGTGCGCTGTACGACTGACCTGATGTTTTCTTTGTCCCTGATGTTTGTATTCTTGAAGTTTGTACTTTTGTATTTTGCGTTCTAATAGTCTGTGTTCTGGCAGACGAAGTTTTTGCAGCTTTGGGAACTGTTTTATTTCTGTCAGACAAAGGGATCTCGTTCTCTGCCATTGCTTTTTTCACCTTTGCCGAAGCATGACGATAGTGCTCTGAACGGTCTTCGTTCAGATGATACAGTTCCATATCATTTCTATATGGCATTCCACAATATTTACACCTGCCGTTTACAATTGGTCCATCACAGACCTGACACCTTTTTCCCATATATCTTCCCCCTAAGTTTTATATAAATTTAACGCTTCATTCATTTACACATTTATTTTAACATTTCGCCCCAATCTTGCAAAGCTGAAATTGTGTTACTGTTCGTTCTGTTCTCCGTAACCATAATATCCCGCGAGATACTTCCAAATGAACAGTAATAATTGTCAAACTACCATTTTCCTGTTATAATAGCGTGGGAAAAGATAATGGATATTCAGTAAACAACAATATTTTTTATCAGTTTGCCATAAAATATGCAAATACAGAAATTACAGGAGGAATCCACTCATGGAACAGATTAAAATTCCTGACGGGTATCAGTCATCTTTAAATCTTCACGATACCCAGATTGCCATTAAAACTGTGAAAGATTTCTTTCAGCAGACACTGGCTCAAAAACTGAATCTGCTGCGTGTTTCCGCTCCGGTATTCGTTAATCCGTCATCCGGTCTGAACGATAACTTAAACGGCGTGGAACGTCCGGTAAGCTTTGATATCAAAGGCCAGCCGGAGAATGCTGAGATCGTACACTCTCTCGCCAAATGGAAGAGATATGCATTACAGAAATATGGCTTTGCTCATGGTGAAGGACTTTACACAGACATGATCGCGATCAGAAGAGACGAAGATCTGGACAATATCCACTCCGTATACGTAGATCAGTGGGACTGGGAAAAGATCATCAGCAAGGAAGAACGCAACATGGACACACTTGTTTCCACAGTACGTGCTATCTACAGCGTTCTCCGCAAAACCGAAAAATACATGGCTGTTCAGTACGATTACATCGAAGAAATCCTTCCGAGAGAGATCGCATTTGTCAGCACTCAGGAACTGGTCGATATGTATCCTGATCTCACTCCAAAGGAACGTGAATACAAGATTGTCAAGGAAAAAGGTGCCGTATTCCTCATGCAGGTCGGCAAAACCTTAACCAACGGAGAACGTCATGACGGACGTGCACCGGACTACGATGACTGGGAATTAAACGGCGATATCCTTGTTTATTATCCTGTTCTCGACATTGCTCTGGAGCTTTCTTCCATGGGTATCCGCGTTGACGAGGATGCGCTTGACAGACAGCTTACCATCGCAGGATGTGATGACAGACGCGAACTTCCTTTCCAGAAAGCAATCATCAACGAAGAACTTCCATACACCATCGGCGGCGGCATCGGACAGTCCCGTATCTGTATGTTCTTCCTGCGCAAAGCACACATTGGAGAAGTACAGTCCTCTCTGTGGCCAGAAGATATGATCGCACAGTGCGAGGAAAATGGAGTCCAGCTTCTGTAAATTCTATATTGATATAAAAATCAGCACCTATATCACATCATTTTTGTGATGGAGTGCTGATTTTTCTTTCTTCTGCAAGGATTGCTGCAATCTTGTATTTTTTTAGAACTGTATATTTCCCCTCAATACTCCGTCCTTTCTGTGATCAGTTCCACCCACGCTACCTCAAATCCAGCTTTCGCAGCAACATGCTGTGACGCAAGATTGGAAAAACTTGTCCCATAATATGGCACAATTCCTTTTTGTAGGATGTCTGCCTTAAGTATTGATACAATTCCCGAAGCAATATGTCTGCCCTCAAAATTCTTGTTTACATTGATCCCAATCTGCCAGAAAGAAGAACTGTCTGCACTGGCTCCTGCCATGCCGACTATCTCATCAT
>OFMQ01001426.1_pt1 | contig 12212 bp, 9 predicted proteins | sample 1541851 | NCBI WGS metagenome assembly OFMQ01 (sample SAMN04209227, study PRJEB22552) | human gut metagenome | biome: gut; material: feces | host: Homo sapiens | place: USA: Oklahoma | reverse complement strand
GGCTTGCTGAAGAGATGGAACAGGAAGACCGAACTGCTGGCCGACGCTGCCGAAAAGGCTTCGGCACTCTCCCACTGGCTGGGCGCCCGGCCTTATCCTGCCACTCAGCTGCGTGACGCATGGGTGAGAATGCTCTGGCAGCAGCATCACGACGGCATCACCGGCACCTCTATCCTCGCTGCCAACGACATCTCATACAATGAATATTACCTGGCCAACAAGCAGTTCGCCCAGGAGCTGCGCGCTTCGGTGGGTGCCACCACTGCGCTGATGGACACACAGACAGAGGGCCAACCCATGGTGGTATATAACCCTCTGTCGCAAGAGCGGACCGATGTGGTGGAGGCCGAGATGGAATGCGCCACCCAGCCCGACGGCCTGCGCGTCATAGCGCCCGACGGCAGGGAGGTGCTCTCACAGGTTCTCTCCTATGACCCCAAAGCCCACCGCCTGCGCTTTCTCTTCGCTGCTACGGTGCCCTCACTGGGCTGCGCCGTGTATGACATCCGACTGGGCGAACCCTCACAGCTCACTTCCGCCCTCACCGCAGATGCCTCCACACGCCAGATGAACAACGGCCGCTACCGCGTGATAGTGAGCAACCAGGGCGATGTGGGGCAGGTGTACGACCTGCAGAACAAGCGTGCCGTGCTCAATACAGTGCGCCAGCAGATGATATACGACCACGAAGACACATGGCCCGCATGGGAGGTGAGCTACACCGACGTGTGCCGTGCGCCGTCGGCCACACTGGGCAGCGGTGCCCAGGTGACGCTGGTGGAGGACGGCCCGCTGCGCAAGTCGTTCCGTGTGGAACGCAGCCAGGCGGGCAGTACCTTCGTGCAATACATACGCATGACAGCGCTCTCCGACCGCATCGACTGCGTGAATGAAGTGGACTGGCAAACGCAGGAGCGCATGCTCAAGGTGCAGTTCCCCTTCACCTTCAGCACCAGCCAGGACACCTACGACATCTCTCTGGGCACCATCACACGCGGCATACGCAACGCCGACTGCTACGAGGTGCAGGGCCACCAGTGGGCCGACCACACCGCTGCCAGCGGGCTCTATGGGGTGTCGATACTGAATGACTGCAAGTACGGATGGGACAAGCCCGATGCCCGCACCCTGCGCCTGACCCTGCTGCACACCCCTTCGTGCGGCGGATACAAGCACCAGGCCAACATGGACATGGGACCCAATCAGTTTACCTATGCCATCCTGCCGCATGACGGAGGGTGGAACCAGCTGACGCAGACCGAGGCGGCACGGCTCAACCAGCCCCTCATGGCCTTCACCGCACCCGCCCACGCCGGCTCGCTGGGGCGCACCGTATCGCTGGCAGCAGTGAGCACCGACAGCGTGAGCATCAAGGCGCTCAAGCGGGCCGAAGACTCTGACGAACTCATCGTGCGCCTGTATGAGTGGACCGGAAGCGAACTGCACGACGTGCGCGTCACCTTCCCCGCCCCCATAGAGCATGCCCGCGAGGTGAACGCACTGGAGGAGGAGGTGGGAAGCGCCGCCTTCCACGACAGCACGCTCACCTTCAGCATGAGCCGCTATCAGCCCCGCACCTTTGCCGTCAGACTGAAGAGTCCCGCCCTGCAGCCCGACACCACTGCCCTGCGAGGCACACCGATGAACCTCCCATACAACATCGACGTGATGAGCTATGACCAGTCAAGAGGCAATGCCACCGCCACCCTGCCCTATGCCTACCCTGCCGAGCAGGTGCCCGACACGCTCCTGAGTGGCGGAGTAACCTTTGTGATGGGCGACAGGAAAGACGGTGCACGCAATGCCGTGCGCTGCAGCGGACAGGACATCACGCTCAAGCCGGGAGCCGGGGAGAGCAAACTGTGCCTGCTGATGGCAAGCGGCACAGAGCAAGGCAGCACCGCCCGCGTGGTGGTGGGCAACGATACCACCACCCTGCAAGTGCCCTTCTACACAGGCCGGGTGGGGCAGCCGCTCACCTGCACCAGCCTGGAGGCACACTACACACCAGACAACGTGGCGCTGGACATCTCGCATGCCCACTCGGTGAACGGCAAGAGCAATGTGGCCATGCAGCACATGATGGCCTACCGCTACTGCGTGCCCCTGCCCCAGGGAGCCTCATCGGTGCGCATCCTGAGCAGCGATGCACGACTGCTGCTGCTGGCTGCCACCACCTCGTCATCGCCCATGGACGACCTGCAGGATGCCACCCCCATCACCACCGAGATAGACTACCGCGAACTGGGCAGCGCACGTGCCGATGCCCAAGACGGCCGTCTCATACCGCGCACGGTGACCTGTTCGCACCAGAACGGCAGCAAGGAGAGTGCCGACATGGCCAATGACCAGGACACAGGCACCAAGTGGTGCGTGACCTCGGGGCAGAGTCAGACACCATGGCTGGAGTACACCTTTGACCGCCCCATGGTCATCACACGATGGATGATGCTGGGTGCGGCCGCCGAGAACGGCAACTACGTGCCCCGCGCCTTCACACTGCAATACCAGGACGAGAGCGGCACATGGGTGGATGCCGATGCCGTGACCGGAAACGCGCTCAACAAATGCCTGCGACCCGTGAGCGCCATCACCACCCAGGCCGTGCGCCTGCAGATGGTGCAGGGCGAGCAAGAGGGCTACACCACACGCATCTATGAGTTTGCCGTCTATGGCCACCCCAAGGACGAGACTGCCATAGGCAGCGTCACGGCAGGGCACAAGCCCACAGGACGCATCTACGACCTGCAGGGCCGGCAGGTGCTCAACCCCACACGCGGAATCTATATCAGAGACGGGAAAAAGGTGCTGATGAAGTGAGCACGACTTACTGACCAAGCCCGAGCCATGCCGAAGAAGCATCTGCCCATGCTGCTTCGCTATGGTCCATAGACCGGTGGCTGACACTGGGAGACCTCCTCCACAGTGTCAGCCACCACTTTTTTTGCACCGAAAGATAAGGTTTCTGATAAGGAGACAGCCCACTGGCCATCAGAATCTCAATATAAATGATTAACTTTGCCGCCTGTTTGGCACCCTCGTGACACCGCTATGGGTCAGGAGGCGCAACACACACGGGCGGCACACACGCCGCATGGTCATCAATCACAGAATACACCCCAACCAATGGAAAAGAAATCTCCCAACCGCGACGCGCTGGATTTCGCACACGAACCCGTAGGGCGGCTCTTCCGCCAGATGTTCCTTCCCACGCTGCTCGGACTGGTATCCATGGTGGTACTCAACATCACAGACGGAGCCTTCGTAGGGCATGGAGTGGGCAGTGACGCGCTGGCAGCAGTCAACATAGTGGCGCCCCTCTTCCTGCTGAGCGGTGGCATGGGACTGATGCTGGGCATCGGTTGCAGCGTGGTGGCAAGCATCCACCTCTCGCATGACAACCGCCACGCCGCCGACCTGAACATCACTCAGGGCATACTGGCCAGCCTGGTGTCGGGCATCGTGCTCTCGGCCGTGGTGCTCTCGGCACAGGAGTGGGTGTGCCGCCTCTTCGGCTGCACCGACCGCCTGATGCCGCTTGCCTGCTCCTATCTCAGGTGGATAGCCCTGTTCATGCCACTCAATATGTTTGGCACCACAGCCATGTTCATGGTGCGGCTCGACGGGTCGCCACGCTTCGCCATGGCTGTCAACTGCACCGCCGCAGGCCTCAACATCCTGCTCGACTGGCTCTTCGTCTTCCCCCTGCAGATGGGTCTGGAGGGCGCTGCAATAGCCACCTCGCTCTCCTTCGGCGTGTGCACCCTGCCCATCCTCTACTATGTGGCACGCCTCTCACGCAGTGTGCGCCTGTGCCGCATCAAGCTGTCGGCCACCAGCCGCCGCCTCACGCTGCGCAACCTGGGCTACCAGTGCCGGATAGGCTTCTCGGCGCTGCTGGGCGACCTGGCCATTGCATCGGTGCTGATAGTGGGCAACTACAACTTTGTGAAGTACCTGGGCGAGGATGGTGTGGCCGCTTACTCGGTGGCCTGCTACTGCTTGCCCATCGCCTTCATGATGGGCAATGCCATCGTGCAGAGCGTACAGCCCATCGTGAGTTTCGCCTACGGGCATGGCGACAGCGTGCGCATGCGCGCCGCCACACGCCTGGCCGTGGGCACCGCAGTGGGCATGGGTCTGCTGGGCATGACATTCCTGGGATTCGAGGGCGGCATCGTCTCATCCACCTTCCTGCCTGTCAGTTCGCATGCCTTCACGCTCTGCCGCCACGGCCTGCCGCTTTTCTCGCTCGCCTTTCTGTTCATCACCGTCAATATCGTGCTCATAGGTTACATGCAGAGCACCGAACAGAGCACGTCGGCAACCCTCTTCACACTCCTGCGCGGCTTCGTGCTGTGCATCCCCAGCTTCATTCTTCTGCCCATGGTGATAGGCAACGACGGCCTGTGGATGGCATTGCCCCTGGCCGAGGCACTCACCACGGTGTGCATCGTGGCGGCATGGCGCATGGGGCTCATGCGCGAGAAGAAGTAGCACCAGCCTGGTGCGCCCGCTCCCCCACACCACTCCCCACCGTCCTGCCCCACAGCGGGACAGAGAACGCAGTGCGCTGCAACAGCCAACGCACCACGCTGCGATGCCCGATGCAGTGCGCTGCGATGCCCGATGCACCGCACTGTGTCATTTGGGATAAAAGGATGGTGGAAAAGGAGGAATACCGCACAAGCTTAAAGACGGCTCGCTGGATAAGGCCATGAATTGCGGCCATCGGAATAAAGGACAGGCTACGGGGCGGGATGGAGGAGCGATGGACGAGACCGTGAAATGCGGCCATCGGGATGAAAGACAGGCTCTGGAAGCGGGATAGAGAACCGATGGACAGGGCCGTGAAATGGGACTTTCGGGATGAAAGACAGGCTCTGGAAGCGGGATAGAGAACCGATGAACAAGGCCGTGAAATGGGACTTTCGGGATGAAAGACAGGCTCTGAGGCGGGATGGAGGAGCGATGGACCAAAACCAGAAGCGCGGCTTTGGGGAAACGGAATGCCCCTTAGCCCCACACCTTGGCGGGGCCGAAGTACATATCCATGAGCCTTTGCCCAAAGGCAAGACGCGATGTCTGCCTTCATCACACGCGCCTCAAGAAGCCGATCTGGGCGGTGTAGCCAGTGGGCTGTCAGGCTGCATGATACAGGCCGACCTCCAGAAGGCTTCCTCCGAAAGAGCATCGGACAGAGATACAGCATGATGACAGGGTGCCTGTGGCAAACACTCATCTGCATAGCCAGGGGCTGCCCCATCCCCTTCAGCCCAATGTCAGACAAATGAAGAAAGGCTGCATTGCCCGAAGCGGAGCAATGCAGCCTCTCTCACAATATGTGGTCAAAGTCTGTCAACAACCTCTTGCCACTGGCCGACAGGCCATAAAACCTGTCCTACTCCACCGTGGTAGTGGCCACCACAACGGCATTGACGGTGGCTCCACGCCTGGTGTAGGTGCCGTTCACCTTGATGCCACGGGCCTTATTGCCCGTATTGATCACGGTGGTGGTGCCGCCCGTCACCAGGAGATTCTTCTCAACCTTGATGCCCATACAGCGGTGCGGGTCAACAGCATCAGCGGCGTTGGTACACTTGGCACCGTTTGCCTCGATGTAGATTTGCAGCTCGCCATCGTCGGCACTGATGGTCATGTTGCCATCGGTCTGTATTCCGCGCGAGCCGTTACCGTTGGCCAGGATGCGGATATTGCCGCCAGAGATGAACACGTCGCCTGCATCGTTCTTGATGCCCTTGTAGTCCTCGTGGGCGATGACTGCATTGATGGTGCCTCCCTTGATGAATATCTTGCCATTCTCTTCCTTGTCGGGGTCGGGAGTGAGGTTGTCGGCAAGCAGCATGGTCTCCACCTGTATGCCGTCGCAGGCAGTGTTCTCGTCGATGGTGATATTGCCGCCGCTCATGAGCAGGTACTGTCCCACGTGGATGGCATCGGCAGCCGCCTTCTTGATGATGATGCTTCCTGTGGATTTCTTAAGCTGCAGATACTCCTTGCATGCGAAGGCGTGTCGGGTGTTGCCGCTCACTGTGAGAGTGCCTGCACCCTCCACCTCCACGTGTCCCTTGCAGTAGAAGGCGCCCTTGTGGAGTCCTCCTGCCGCATCGGCAAGCGTGTTCTGGGTGCCTGGAGCCAGGATGAGTGCCACGCGCTTGCCACACTGGATGTCGATGGCAGGTCCCTGGGTAGATGTGAGGTCGAGGCCGTTGAGGGTGAACTTGCACTTCAGCGGGCCTGTGTAAGTGAGGGAGCCATTGCTGCTCTGGCCCTGTAGCACAGCCTCCAGTTCCTGCTTCACATTGGTGCTCACGATGCTCACATTGGCACCGTTCACGCTGTAGGTCACGCCCGGAGCGTTTCCTGCATCCACAGTGGCCTGCTCACCCTGGAAGTTCACGGTGATGACATGCACCATGGTGATGCTGTCGATGCCTGCGGTGCTGTACTGCTTGCCGCCCACCTGCAGCGTGGAGCCGTCGGCCGAGTAGGTGATGTCCTGCAGAGCCACGCGCTCACTGTTTCCCGCCTGCCAGATGCGCATGTACTGCTGCGCGCTGGCAGCGGTGGCGGCAACGAGGCAGAGCAGGGCTATGAATGTCCTTTTCATAATCATTCCTCCTTAGTGTATCAAGCCAAATGACGGCTTCTTATTTCTTTATCTTGATGGTCTGCTCGCCCATGCTGGCCACATAGACCCCCTTGGGAAGCGACTCCAGGCTGATGCGGGCGCCGTCCTTCACTTGTGCCATCTGCACCAGCACGCCCGCAGCATTGTAGATGTAGAGCATGCCCGAGCCCGTCACGCTGAGTGTTTTACCCTTGCAGACGAGGTTCTTCTCCTGCGTGGGCAGTGCCTTGATGGCAGTCGGGTTGGCCGTGAAGGTCATCTTCTGCAACTCGGCAAGCGGGTAGGTGTAGGTTTGTCCGTCGATTGTGGTCACCACGGCATTGCTGCCGGCGAAGGTGATTTTCTGCACTGTGGGCAGTGAGATGCTCTGCTCGGAACCCGTGGATGTCACCGTGAGGTAGTTGTACTCGTCGGCTGCTACTGGTGCCACACCGAGCAGGGCGGCTACAGCCATTATCATAATCCTTTTCATTGTCAATCCTCCTTTTTATATGGATATGTTATACTGAATCTTTCATTCTGTAGTGAGATGGGACGAGGATGGCGGCGAGGCTCAGAATTCAAACTGATAACCTATGCTGGCCGCATGGATGCGCTCGTGCAGGCGCTGGTGATCGTCCTCGTCGTCATGGATGTGTGCCGTGAAGATGTATGCGAAGGACACGCTGTGCTGCTTGTTTATCTTGTACTCGCAACCGATGCCCGTGCGCACTTTCTCCAGGTTCATCTTCTGCCCGCTATTGAGACTGTTGTGCGTCTCAACGGACAGGTAAGGACCCCACGGGCAGTGTTTCTTGTCATACTGCAGCTTTAACCTGCTGCGCAGAATGTGGTCGCTCTCGGCAGGCTTAGTGCGTTCCTTGGTCTCGGGGTCGTCCCATACGTACTCCAGACCGTTATGGGTGAGCTTCTCCTCGCAGCGATACTTGGTGCGGTTATAGGTTACCTCAGTGCGGCGGGTGAACTGGTAACGCTCGCGCAGCGAAATGCGCAGCCATCCGCCCAGCTTCACGGTACCTGTGGCATCGAAGTACAGACGGTGACGGGGCGACCAGAACTTCTCGTCGTGGTTGTATCCGTCATATTTGCCATCGTCCTTGTCATAGTGGGGCTTGTCCTCTGCAGGGCTCTTGCGATAGAGGAAGTTGTAGCCGGCTCCCAGCTTGAAGTACTTGACGGGCTTGTATGTGGTGTTTGCCCCAATGGACCAGCGTGCCTCCTTCTGTGCACGCATCTCGGTCTCGAGGCCCACATTCCATTGCTTGTTAACGGACTTCTGGATGCCTATCTCTGTCCACAAGGCGCCTTCGTCATCGCCCTCGGCATGAGCGGCGAGCGGCATGAGTGCCAACAAGGGCAGTATTAGCAAGGACTTTCTCATATTATATATATATAAGGTGAATACGTTGGAATATCTCTGATTTTACATTGGAGTGCAGCAGATTTTACGTTGGAGTGACACTCCCGGCTTATCGCGGCATGCGTGTTATCTGCTCGATGCTGTTGCCGCGGTCCTTTGGGTCATCGTAGTAGATGCGTATCAGGCAGCTGTCCTTGAGGAAGTCTATCATGCCGACCTCCACTTTGAGGATCTTCAGACCGGTGCGCTTCTCCAGGTCCGCCTTCAGTTCCTCGCGCTTGTCGGGCGCTATGAGAGACACGTTATCGTACTTGATGTACTTGCTGCAGTTGCTACTGACGAGCTTGCTACTCTCAAAGAGCCACGCCAGCATGATGAACATCAGATTGGCGAAGACTATTGTCAGCAGTCCTATACCCGACCAGTAGTCGCTCTTGGGGTGGTACTCGGCACGTGCCATGGCATTGACCACACTCACAGCAACCAGCATGAAGAGATAGGTCATCTCTCTGATGGGCACTGCCTCGGTGCGGTAGCGTATGATGCCGAAGATGGCAAACAGGCCCAGCGCTGCGCCTGTGTTCATCACGTCACCCTCCATCAGGGTCACCAGCATGAAGATGCTGATGGACATGATGATGAATACGAACATGTAGTCACGGCGGTTGCTCTTGGGGAAATAGAAGTAGCGTGCGATGACTGCCACCACTATGAAGTTGATGACAAAGCGAATGACGAGTGACACGAACTGCTTGGGATCAAAGAAGGTTATCCCTATCAGCTCGGCCATACGGTAGTTGATGTCGGAAAAGAAGTCCATTTCTGTCTTGTATGTTAATAGTTGATTATAATTCGAACGAAGTTGCTAAGCATGCTTCTGCGCGCTTTCAGCCAGACACAGGTGCGCTCCCGAGAGTTTGTTGAGCGCGGTCATCTTGGGTCGGAACAGGTTGTTCTTGAGCTTGCTGTTGGTCATCACGCTCCCTATGCAGTACTTGCTGAAGCCCGACGGCTTGACGCGCAGCTCCCGCAAGATGTCCAGCACGGGGCTGAAGACGTTGCCGTCACGCTTGAGCTCTATGATTACCAGGTTGCCGGTCGCGGCATCGCAGCCTGTCTCCATATTGTGGAACTGCACATCGAAGTCGATGGTGAGCCTCTCGGTCTTGCCATAGTTGACCAGCGTAATGCGCTTGAACTGGTTGCGCACCGTGGGGTGCATGTCATCCACTCCCCTGTGCACGAGCCCCTGGAGGAATTCCTCATTGCCTCCAGCCGCCTCTATCTGCTGGCACGGCACTTCCACGCGCTTCTTCTTGGTGCGTCCGTGGTTGTTCTTGGTCTTCACCTCGAGGAAGGTGATGTCGCTGTCCATATAGGTCCTCACGCGTACCTTCTGCCTGGGAGCGTGCCCGTTGTGGTGTTCCAGGTAGAAGATATGGTCGGGAGTATCCCAATAAGTGGTCATGTAACGGGCTACCATGCTTCCGTCAATGCACTGGGCATAGTATTTGCCCTGCGCCATGGCAAGCAGCCTGACGAGGTTCTCCTTGCTGGTCACGAACTTCGTGTCCGTCCTGTTCATCAGTCGGATGCCAGACATCTGCTCCAGCGTGATGGGCTTCAGTCTGCTCAGCAATTCCAGTATCCTTTCTTCTGTTTCCATTGCAAAACGGCGCTATTGTATGGCAAATGTACACATAAAAAACTACATTTGTGCTCCTTCGCCTTGTATTTTTGCATGGAAAGGGCTACTTTTGCTCATAAATTATAGTTCACAGAGGTATAAACATTAAAACCTGACCTATTTATGATAGACGTAAAAGAGACTTTGGCGCAGGCCGAGGAGCGCATGGAAGAGGCTGTGATGTACCTGGAGGAGGCATTGGCGCACATTCGTGCCGGCAAGGCAAACATCCGAATCCTGGACGGCATCAAGGTGGATAGCTACGGAAGCATGGTTCCCCTCAACAACGTAGCGGCCATCAACACCCCCGATGCACGCACCATCGCCATCAAGCCATGGGACAAGAGCATGTTCCGAATCATAGAGAAAGCCATCATGGACAGCGATCTGGGCATCACCCCAGACAACAACGGCGAGATCATCAGGCTGGCCATCCCCCCATTGACAGAGGAAAGACGCAAGCAGCTGGCCAAGCAATGTGGCAAGGAAGAAGAGCAGGCCAAGATAAGCGTGCGCAATGCTCGACGCGACACAATCGACCGCTTGAAGAAAGCCATCAAGGACGGACTGGCCGAGGATGCCGAGAAGGACGGCGAGGCAAAGCTGCAGAAGGTGCACGACAAGTACATCCGCCAGATTGACGAGCTGCTTGCCGCCAAGACCAAAGAGATAATGACCGTCTGAGCCAGATGACTCAGGAAGGTCTCGTAATAAGGAACACCGGAAGCTGGTACGTGGTCCTCACGGACTGCGGCCGCGCTTTCGAGTGCAAGGTGAAGGGCAACTTCCGCCTCAAGGGCATACGTAGCACAAACCCTGTGGCGGTGGGCGACCGTGTGCGCATCACACCGGGGGCCGACGGGGAGACGGCTCTCATCACCGAGATAACAGACCGCCGCAACTATATCATACGGCGTGCATCCAATCTCTCCAAGCAAAGCCACATCATCGCAGCCAACATCGACCAGGCGGCCTTGCTGGTGACCGTCTCGCATCCCGAGGTGAGCACCACGTTCATAGACCGCTTCCTGGCCAGCGCCGAAGCATACCGCGTGCCGGTGCTGCTGCTTTTCAACAAGGTAGATCTGTGCTCCAGTGACGAGCTCAGCTACATGGACGCTGTGTGCCGGCTCTATTCCTCGCTCGACTATACCTGCCTGAGGCTCAGTGCCAAGGAGGGCGCAGGACTCGACGAGGTGCGCTCGCACCTGCAGGGCAAGACCACGCTGCTGAGCGGCAACAGCGGTGTGGGCAAGAGCACGCTGCTCAATGCGCTGCTGCCTGATGCACAGGCCCGCACGGCAGAAATCAGTGAGGCGCACCAGACAGGCATGCACACCACCACCTTCTCGCAGATGTTCTTCCTGCCCCAGGGCGGCGCGCTCATCGACACACCGGGCATCAAGGGCTTTGGCACCTTCGACATGGAGCGCACCGAGGTGGCTCACTATTTCCGCGAGATATTCCAGGTGGGACAGGAATGCCGCTTCGACGACTGCACCCACACCCACGAACCGGGCTGCGCAGTGCTCCAGGCCGTGGAGGAGCACCGCATAGCACAGAGCCGCTATACCAGTTACCTCTCCATGCTGGAGGACAAGGACGAAGACCGCTACCGCAAGGCCTTCTGATCGAATCGGCCTCATCCATTCGCCCGAGAGCAGAGAGAGAAGAATCGAGACAGCCTCATCCATTTGCCCAAGAGCCGCAAAAACGGGCCGACAGCATCCTGATGGGGACAACCGGGCGAGGTGAACATCCCCTGGAGAGGCGATGCGATGGACGAAGCAGAAAGGCGATGCGGAAAACGCAGTGCGCTGCATGTGCTTGCGCAGCGCGCTGCGATGGCCATTGCAATGCGCTGCGATGGCTGATGCACCGCACTGAGGTATCAGGCCCTGCATATATCCGTAGGGCAAGGAGCGCGGAAAGGCGGCCTCCGCACCCGTATCACCAACCGACACCAAAACAATGAAGTATCACAGCAGACACCCCCAGGAGGCTGCCCCACGCCCATCGGGCATGGCACGCCTCCTTGTTCTTTTACTCATGCTTGCCGTCGTAATGCCAGCCGGAGCACGGCTGCGTCATGCCTCCTCCTGCCTGCTTCTGGGCTGCGAGCGCGATTCGCTCTATCTGCCACTGCTCAGCGGCAGGCGCGTGGCGCTCTTCAGCAACCAGACGGGAGTGGATAGCCACGGCCTGCATACGCTGGACCGACTGCTTGCCAGTGGCGTAAGGGTGACCACGCTGTTTGGTCCCGAACACGGTTTCCGCGGTACCGCCGATGCCGGCGAGCACGTGAGCAGTTCGGTGGACGAGCCCACAGGCATCCCCATACGCTCGCTCTACGACGGAGGCAGCACGGGGCCGGGCGATGCCATCATGCATGACTTCGACGTGCTGGTGGTTGACATACAGGATGTAGGACTGCGCTTCTACACCTATTATATCAGTATGTTGCGGCTGATGAACCGCTGCGGACAGACGGACAGGCAGGTGGCGGTGCTCGA
>OFMQ01001421.1_pt1 | contig 12254 bp, 7 predicted proteins | sample 1541851 | NCBI WGS metagenome assembly OFMQ01 (sample SAMN04209227, study PRJEB22552) | human gut metagenome | biome: gut; material: feces | host: Homo sapiens | place: USA: Oklahoma | reverse complement strand
TTTTTACGCACGGCAGAGCCTCACGGAACTTCACAATTATCCCCATGTGCACCCCAGGTGTCGCAGTGCCATGTCCATGCGGTGCCGGGCAGGGATGTGCCATGCTCCTTCACCACCGCACTATCGGTGCCTCCCGTGTGCAAAATCTTGTCGTGCCCTGTTCCCAACCCCACAGCTCCCAACCCTGCGCAATCCCACATCTCACTCCCGGCACACTTTCCATCCTCTCCCTACTCGCTTGTCATCCTCTCCTTACTCACTTTTCTTCACTCTCCCGACGCACTAGCCATCCCTTTGTAGTTTCCACACCGGCCCTCTCAAATTCTTTCCACGTTTCCTTACACGACGTGCGTGTTAAAACGTTTTCCACTCACGTCACCACGTAAATTGTCCCTGCCGTGCGTGAAACGGGGCTTTTTACGCACGGCAGAGCCTCACCGAACTTCACAATTATCTCCATGTGCACCTCTGATGTCGCAGTGCCATGTCATGCGATGCCTGGCAGGGATGTGCTATGCCCCCGCACCTTCACACCATCGGATCCTCCCGCGCGCGAACTCTTGTCTTGCCCTGTTCCCAACCCCACAGCTCCCACCCTTCGCAATCTCACATCTGAATCCCTACTCACTTTCCATCCTCTCCCTACTCGTTTTCCATCACTCTCCCTCTGCACTTTCCATCCCTTTGTCGTTTCCACACCGGCCGTCTCCGATTCTAGCCAAGTTTCCTTCCCCGACGTGCGTACTAAAACGTTTTTCACTCACGTCACCACGTAAATTGGCCCTGACGTGCGTGAAACGGGGCTTTTTACGCACGGCAGAGCCTCACGGAACTTCACAATTATCCCCATGTGCACCCCTGATGTCGCAGTGCCATGTTTATGTTATGCCTGGTAGGGATGTTGCATGCCCCACACCTTCGCCCCGCTGCCCCGCACCTGCACCAGGCTTTCACTTTCTCAAGTTTTTGACCATTATCAGCATCTCGCCAATAGTGTCGTCGTAGTCTACATTTCCTTCAGAAAATATTTCTTATCTTTGGAAACGTGAAATCGTTGATACATTTACAATTATGAGAAAGAAATTATTACCAGCCATACTTGTTGCCAGCCTACTCTTCGGCTTTTTTGCTTGCAAACCAGATACGGAACCGGATAAACCAGGATCTGAAATAGTCAAGCCTGAACCAGAACCTGAGCCAAATCCCGAACCTGAGCCCGAGCCTGAACCAAAGCCCGAACCCGAGCCTACACCAGAGCCGGTAGTAGAGACAGTTGTTTACTATGATAACCTGGATAAAGTAAAGGCTACAGACAATTCACATTATTTCGACACATGGACAGCCTGCCGGAATATGGAAGGCAGCGGTATCGCAAATGTTACCTATTCGGGTGCCTATACTTCTGTCAGAAGCTCCTATCAATCTTCCGGTTATCCCGGCGCCTCGGGAGTCAACGGAGTCTATTTCAGTAGAGAGGGCGCATGGATGGCCGTGAACAACATCGAATTGCCATCAGACAAAAGAACTTACAAACTTACAGTCGGCCTGCATCCTTATAATACGACGGCTGAACCAAACAAACAGTACCAGATTACCATTTCTGATGAACACGGCAAGAAGGAGCAACTGCTGGACCACACCATCACTAAACATGGCAGCTGGTGGCTAGCCACATCCATATTTGACATTAGCTCTATACAGACCACCAAGTTGAATGTCAAGATAATTGCGCTTGCAGGTGGAGCACGGGGACGTATAGATGACCTCAGACTCGTCACGACCACCGGGAACGCCACGTGGACCTACGATTTGGGACATGACGGGGGACAGGAACCGCCGGTTGTACAGACTAAAGACTATATCGAGCGACCGCAAACACTGAAACAGAATGCCGCCTATAAGTATGTCGACCACAGGGGGACCACCTATAGAAGCAAGAAGAACGTCCGCAACTATGAAGCATGCTACGATACACGAAGACATAATCCGATGTGGGTTGCTTACCCTTGCCACGAAATATATTGGGAAGGCGGTTACACACGTCCGACGAGGGACCCTTGGAGACCTGATCCGAAATTCCAGGAAAGCGAACAGTCCATCATCTATGCGACCGACTGGAATAATTGGCCTTGGACAGACAATGGCGGAAGTCCTGAGGACACACACCATTACTGGGCGCCGATGCCGTCAGGAAAGACAGTCATTAAAGGCCATCTGATGCGCTCTGCGGAACGTGGATGCGGAAGCAAGACTAATCCGATAGACCTGAACGTGCAGACCTTTTATCCGACCAATATCGCCCCGGAATTTTATCAGAATTCCACTAAAGATGATTCACATTGGGAAATGATAGAAACCATCCTGCCGAACGACTGGCGCTGCAACGACACGATTTACGTTGTCGCAGGCTGCTACTACGGTGATGAAACATGGAAACTTAAAGATGCCTGCGACTGGGGCAAGACATCATCGAAATCCAAGGATTGCGTGATGCCGACAGCACGTTATAAGGTCGTGATGAGAACCAAGAACGGCAACACCGGCAAGCCTATATGGCAATGCTCGGCAGACGAGGTTATGGCCATCGGATTCTGGTTCCCGCAGAATTTCACTGGAGCATACCTGTCCTCACTTCCTGCACTGAAAGACTATATCTTCTCGGTTTCCGACATCGAGAAGAAGATAGGAAACGAATTCAGTTTCTTCCCTCTCGCGCCGGCAGGAGTCAAGGACAAGTACAATATCGACGATTGGCCGGGACTTTCAGCAATAGCAAATTGACGTTACTTGCAGACCATGATCTCTTGCGCAGAATATGCTATTCCATGCACGAGAGGGATAATGGTTGTTTCGATAAAGCTGTAGCTATAATTCGAATGAGGATTTTTCAGGAAAAATGCTCTCGAAAGCAGCCTCCAAATTCTGCATTACCTGGTCATAATTACGGATGTGTACACTGTCATTGATGCAGACAAGCTTGTACTTCTGATTGCGGATGGCTGCAACGGCCTTCTTTGGCTTCACCATCAGCGGGAACATTTTGGTGTCTTTGTACGTATTGTATGGCTCGAAATTAGACTCGCAGATCTGCCACGTACGGAAAAGTTCCTGCGTGTAATCGGCCGGATGACGGAACTGGTGTACCGAAGCTGCCTCAAGTTCCGGCGCTACATTCTTCCAAACCTCATCATAAGTACTCTTCAGATATGGCTGAGCGTTGTGCGGAACCACGAGAGTTATGAACTTGTCATACCATTTGAGAAAACGGGTAACGTTTGCCTTAGAACCATATTCACGGCAGAACCACTTGTCATGATCCCTCTTCAGAACATCTTTTTTATTAAAATGCTCATTGATAATACGGATATTGTTCTCCAGAAGCTTCGACCAAAGACTCATCCCAGTATTGAAACGGAATGCAGCTATATCATGCGGCAGCCCGTTTTCCGCAAAGAAACGTGTAGGAGAAGTCGGACTGATGAGATAGGTATCATCATTGAAATATACGAACCTATCTGCTATTCCCGGAATTCTGTTGAAGAATAACTCTATAATCGACGAATTGAACGTCGGCAAGAACTTTTCCGGAATATAGTCCGTATGGTTCACTAAATTCAACTTTGGATTTGACGTGTCGAGCCACTCCGGCTTCTGCCCGCAAGTGACAAAATGTACCTTTCTTACCCACGGAGCAAACTTCTCGACACCTCTGAACCAATATTTCAGAAAACCGTAATCTCTGAAGCGTGCTTCCGAATATTGATTTTGGGAGTTGTCAATGGTGCCTTTGGCTTTAGCGAAACTCTTTTTCCATTCAGGGTCATTCATATCAACCCAGGTTACCACGAAATCTATGTCCATCGCCGATCTGTTTTGAAGTTTTTCGAGCACTCGACTCGTTGTTATACAATTGGTTTTTGTCGGGTTCGGGATTGATGCCTCTACTCAATCATCACGTTACCCTCCCCCTAAATCCCGAAGGATTACTTGCAGACCATGATCTTCTGGATCAGCTCGTCCGCCAGCTCCATGCCCTTCGAACCGACATTGCCAAGATTCTCAATCGTCTTTTCAATGTCTTTGTCAATGATTCCGTCCGTCTCGCAAGCATGGATTCCGTCCAGGGCAAGCACGGCGGACTGGATTGAACTGGAAACACCTGAAGCCACCTTCATGGCGCAGCCTACCTTCGCTCCGTCACAGACCATGCCGGTAATATTGCCGATCATGTTCTTGATGGCGGAACAAATCTGCTCATAACCGCCTCCGCGCAGCCAGACAAGGCCGCAAGAAGAGCCGGTAGACGCCACTACGCAGCCGCACAGGGCAGACAGACGGCCAAGATAACCCTTTATATGTATGGCAATCAGATTGCTCATAATCAGCGCCCTCGCGAGCTTCTCATCAGAAACATCGTATTTCAATGCGTATGCAATGACAGGCATGCTGACCGTAATACCCTGGTTTCCGCTACCGGAATTGCTCATCGCCGGCAAAGTGCACCCGGCCATCCTGGCATCGGAAGCCGCAGCCGTCAGCGCCATGGCGTATGAAACGAAATCATTGCCGAATACTTCCACGGAATTGCTGATGGTCTTGCCCACCTTCAATCCGTAATCTCCTCTCAAACCCTCTTCGGCGAGCGCCAGATTCAATGTCTTGTCCTCCAGAATGAACTTGATATCCTCATAGTCCACAGACTCGGCGAACTCATATATCTCCTTGACAGTGAGGCCGTAATCGCGAGTGCTTTTCTCCTCCTCTGACTTGCCCTCCTTCTTGTGGCATGGTCCGGCGTACTCCGTATCCACACCGGTCTCTACGATACGGTCATGCACATCCTCGATGACGCAGAATGACGTATGCCCGTCAGCCAGAATATCGCACTTGACGTAAAGTTTAGGACAATTATTTACAATGCAGATGTTTACGCGGTTCTCCGCAACCAGCCTTTTGGCCAGAACCACGGCTTCGTCATTCAGATCCTTCAGCACTTCGAGACCATACTCCGATGAGCCGCAGACGGCACCGAGTGCAGCGGCGATCCTCAGGCCTATCATTCCGGTACCCGGGATGCCCACTCCCATGCCATTCTTCAAAATGTTTCCGCTTACACCGACATTGATCTTGAACCCGCTTCCTTTTCTGTCGAAATCAGGAACCTTCCCGTTCATAAGTTCTGTTGCCTTTGCCGTTGCGAGTGCGACAGCTACAGGTTCGGTGCATCCCAATGCTGGTTTCACCTCTTTGTGAATCAGCCCGATAATCTCACATTCTCTTGCCGTCATGACATGTGCTATTAATTATAGTCGTTAAAAAATTCCAATATCACCTTCATCAGCGATGCCGTCTCGGAAGGATCCAGGATGGTCTCTATCGGAAATCCGATGCAGACGCTTCTATAGCACGTCCCCTTCTTGCAGACACCTGCCGATATGCCGGAACCTGAATATCTGAGGAACGTGGCGGCATCCGCAGACGCCGGAGCTATCCCGTCAGGATTCTCGACATTGTAAATATAGTCATTCTTCTGTTGATTGAAAGTAAAAGGCCCGCCACTTTCAGACAAATTCATCAAAGAATTGGCCAGATACTCCACTTTTCCGCTCTTTGTGGCATGTCCGGAGAGGCTCTGATAGCCCATAACCTCGGCAGCGAAGGCTTTGGCTCCAGCCTGGTAAACAGTGTCCCGGCATCCCGGATAGACCTCATCACAGAGATCCGTTCCGATATTCGCCCCCGAAATCAGAATGTTCATACCTTTTTCCGTGCAGCGCCGGAGGGCATCCTGCAGACGCTCCGGGAAAACCTCATAACGGCTGCGCTGTACCGAACCGCTCCCGGCCGGCGTCGTCACCTGCTTTCCGCAAATGATGTCCGTCGCCCAGAATCCCTGTAAATTATCCACGTTATCAGAGAATGCCTCCGCATCCGCCGAACAATACGCATATCCGGCCGCCATTATCGCCTTGCCATGCACATACGGATAATCAAAAGTATTTCCCGGAACAATCTTGCCCGCATCATCCGTGTACGAAGCACCGAAACCGGCATTGTCATCATCCAGCCAGACATTGTCGCGCCTGAACTCGTACATCGGCCCCACATGATTGATCTCATACATGTACGGCACGCCCGCATCTTTCTCTTCGAGAAAACCGGCGTAATCCGGAAAATCAATCCAAGCCGGCGGCGCGACCCTGTCGAAATTATTGACAATCAATACCTTTCTGTCAGCATTGCACCCGTTTTCGGGAACGCCGAGGCTCAATGTCTGTGAAGGAAAACTCTTTCCGCCGGCATTGTACGCGGCGATGCGGTAGCTGTACTGATGCCCTTTTTCTATCGGGACCGTGGTGCAGACTCTTCCGCCCTCGTGCCGTATCTCCTTGATAATCCGGCCGTTGTCGAAAGCGCCATCGTCCTTCCGCGTATAAAGGATGTAGCCTTCGGCCAATGCTGTCGGTTCAAGGGTGTCCACAGTCGTTTTCCAGCTCAATTCCGCGCTTCCGTCCCGGGTCAATGTTGCCGCGAACGAGTGCACAGGCAATGGCTGGACCGCATAATGGAATCCATATCTTCCGCTCAGGAATTTCAGGATACCCTTATATACGGACCTGCATACGGAAAATCTGAACGCCGGGTCCAGACCATATTTCATGTCTGCAAAATTCTGATGAGAAAGCAGTTCCAGAATCATGGAAGGCACGGGTGGAGTCCTGGACTCGCTGTATGACCTGTCCGTAAGCATCCTTCTGCTCCACGCCGTATCATACTGTGCCCGCAGATCCGAAACGACCTGTGACTGTATGTCATTGGCCATGACGCGGCCGAGGATGCGGTCCTCTCCGTCCGGCAATTTCCTGCTGCCCTCGCAGATGAGGGTGTAGATGGCCAAAGTGCCTATGACAGAATCATTTGGAGTAATTCCGGCATCAGAGTGGAAAGCCAGTGACAAGTCGAATGGAACGCCCTTGCCTTCCGCTTTCGGATTCATGTGGGAACCGCCGCTCATTGCGGAAACCCATGCACCGCGATCACCGAAATCATTGGTATAGTCGTTGTCGTAACGTCTTGTAACCGTGGTATCTATGCCGGCCCACTGCATCCAGTACAATGCTCCCTCGACAGAACTTTGCTGCCCGGATATCGTGTACTGGTCCTCTGACATTTCCGCCGTCCCTCTGGCGATTTTGCCCATGCCGCCTCCGATCTTTACGGCATCTGCAGTGACTACTGCGCCCGGATCGAATTCGACACCCTTCCTGGTACCGTTGTCCAGCGAAACGTAACAGGAAGAACCTTCAGCGAATTCGAAGGTGCCAAGATAAATCCATGTCCCTCCGCCGATTTTCTGATTTACGATGAAATGACTTGCCCCTCCAAGATGATGGACGGTGTAATGTGCTGACTCCGTGCTGTTTGGAAGAGAGATATATGAAACATATACGGCATATTTTCCGCGCTCCGGAATATCTGGAGTCCATGTCGCGGAAGCATTGCCTTTAATCTCGCGCGAGCATTTGGCCTTTCTTGCGGTGCCGTGAGTGAACGGATTGTCATTGCCGGTGTACACTCTCTTGAAATCGGCGAAACCGGTGCCTGCGTCAGTCCATTTTCCCGCTTCGGCGTATCGGCCAGTCCTGCGGATGAAACCCTCGCGCGGGCCGCTGAAAGCAGGGTCATTGTCAATGATGACCTCATGTTTCTGTGTGTCGCGCTCTCGCGGAGTCATCACGTATGCCCCGGCGTTTTCCAGCATCGGAATCAGGAAGGGGAGTACATAGCTCTGCGTGTACAGGTCCTCGACAGTCGTGAACAGCGGCGCGCGCTGCCATTTCCATCTGCAGGTCTTGGCGTCATAATAGTAACCATGGCTTTGCCAAAGTGCTATCTGTCTGCCGCTCAGTCCTTTGCGGTATTTCAATTCTTCCTCGTTCCGGACGATAGGCACATATTTGTCCAGCGGATCGTGAGTCCGCCAGTTATGTTCTGAAGGCCTGCCGTCATTGCCCGGAGCCGGAAGGGCCAGCTGGGTAAGCGGAGTCCTGCCGCAATAGAGGTTGCCGATCTTGTAATGGGCGAATTCTGCCGGTGAAATTTCATGGATCGTCCTGCGGAGCCATGCCAGATCTTCCTTCCGCCATGGAATATCTCCCATGCCCTGTGTAAAACGGAAATCCAGATAGCCGTTCCGGCGTTCCACGGATTTGAGATTGATGACGGCGGTCACTGACGTCCGCTTCTGAATCAATGTCGCAAGGGTGTCGCATTTGCTTCTGAATGCATTGAGGACCATGCTTTGTGGCTGTCCCGTTGCTTGCAGGTCAAGAACGATGCTCAGGAATAGTACGGAAAGAAACCGCAGTCTCATCTCATTTCTGTTTACAATGTCCGATAGTGTAGATGAAAAGTGTTATCAATGAACCGATTACAAGGCCTGTTGCATCTGCTCTAAAATCCATGATGTCGCAGCTTCTATAGTCGGTGAGCCCCTGTATCAGCTCGATGCCGCCTCCGATAAGGCAGCCGGCGATGAAAAATCCGACAATTGCCAATACGGATTTCTTCCTGGACTGTATCTTGTGGCAGAACGTGGAGTACGCCAATATCGGGAACGGCAGGAACATGCAGAAATGCACGAACTTGTCGGATGCGAATCCCAGAATTGTCCCCGGCATTTCTGATATGCCGTCGAAATGACCGAAGCAGAGAATGCCCAATGTGATGAGATACAGCGACATGATTGCCGGCCATACTAATTTTTTGCCGCCAGGTTCCGGCATCGGCTCCAGTTCGAGAGTCCCGAAAAAGTCAGGTCTGTGGAAGTCCGGGGTAGGGCATCCGATAGGAGACCAACTCAGGAAATGGACGTGCGCCGTCTTGTCTCCGCATTTGTAGAAATTCGCGTGCAAAGTTGCCGGAAGATTATGCTTGTCTACCCCGATGAGCTTGAACGGTATGAAAAGTCCAAGTTTCCAGCTGAATTCCTTGTCATTGATTTCCACTGCCTTATGTTCATTGGAACTGAATCTTCTGACCTGTTTGAGCTTGTCGGCGGAGAAATGGACGCAGTCCTCCCTGCTCTTGCGCTTGGCTGCCAGCAGGGTGCCGATGCAGTTCATCTCGAAGTTGTAGTAAGTGCCGTCAGTCGGGTCTGAGATGAAGAATTCGCAGCAGCTGTCTTCCCATACCGGGCCGTTGTCTTTGAGCGCCTGTGCCCTGAGGTCAAGCCCGCGTACGCTGTACATTATTCCGATGCCGTTTTTGCACCAGCCTGCGACGAATTTGCATTCCGGCTGATAAGGAAAGTCTTCCGGCCAGTTTACAGTATCAATGTTGCCTGCACCTGCGCCGCATCCGGAGGCTGCTTCGAGTTTCGATGCGAATTCATTGAAATCCCGCACCCGGTCCAAACCCTGTATATATGGAACCTTGAGATTTTTCTGTCCGTTCATAATCTATTATGTATTAAAGACTTTGCATGTCTGTAAGTTTCTTGTAATATCCGTTGAGCGCGAGGAGCTCCTCATGCTTGCCGCGCTCCACAATCTTGCCCTCATGCATCACGATGATCTCATCGGAGTTCTTGATGGTGGAAAGTCTGTGTGCGATGGCGATGGTCGTGCGTGATGACATCAGACGGTCAAGAGCCTCCTGCACAAGTCTTTCTGATTCAGTGTCAAGCGATGCCGTAGCCTCGTCCAGGATAAGGATAGGAGGGTTCTTCAATATCGCCCTGGCGATGCTGAGCCTCTGGCGCTGTCCGCCTGACAACCTCATTCCTCGGTCACCGATATTGGTATTGTATCCATCTTCCTTCTCCATGATGAACTCATGTGCGTTGGCTATTTTCGCCGCTGCGACGACATCTTCCATGGTCGCGTCCTCTACGCCGAAAGCGATATTGTTGAAGATGGTGTCATTGAACAGTATAGGCTCCTGGTTCACATTGCCCATCAGGCTTCTGAGGCTGTGGATCTTGATGTCGCGGATGTCAGTGCCGTCGATTTTTATCGAGCCGGCGGTCACGTCGTAGAATCTCGGGATGAGGTCGACCAATGTGGATTTGCCCGCGCCGGATTCACCGACGATAGCCACGGTGCTGCCCTTTTTTACGGAAAGATTGATGTCGTCAAGTATCTTTCTGTCAGTATCATAGGAGAATGACACATGGTCGAAAGTGATTTCATCATTGAATCCCTCCACTTCCTTTGCATTAGGAATTTCCTTCAGGTTGCTTTCCGTTTCGAGAATCTTGTTCACGCGCTCTACGGAAGCCATGCCCTTAGGAATATTGTAACCTGCTTTCGCGAAATCCTTCAACGGGTTGATGACGCTGTAGAGAATCACCATGTAGAAAATGAAGGTCGGAGCGTCGAACCACGCCTTTTCACTCAGGATGACGACGCCGCCGAATCCCAGTACAATCGCGATCAGCACGGTGCCCAGGAATTCACTCATAGGATGTGCCAATGCCTGCCTGGTGGAAACTCTTCCGGTCTTCTTCTTCACCGCCTCGGTCACATGGTCGAAACGCGCCTGCATCTTGTCCTCGGCCACGAAAGCCTTGATGACGCGCAAGCCGCCGAGCGTCTCCTCCAGCTGCGACATCGTGTCGCTCCACAATGCCTGCGCCTGCAATGACTTCTTTTTCAATGTCCTTCCGAGGGCGCTCATGAGCCAGATCAATGCCGGGGCGACCACGATCGTGAACAATGTCAGCTGCCAGCTGGTCACTATCAATGTCCCGATGTAGAATATGATGAGAATCGGGTTTTTCAGGAGCATGTCGAGGGTGCTCATGATGGAATTCTCGACTTCGTTTATATCACCGCTCATCCTGGCTATGATGTCACCTTTCCTCTCCTGCGAGAAGAAACCCAGAGGAAGAGTCAGGATCTTGTGGTAAAGCTCTCTCCTCATGTCCCTTACGACGCTCGTACGGATAGGGATCATGATTGCCGATGAACCGAAGTAACATGCGGTTTTCAGGAGTGTCATGATACTGAGCCACAGGCACAGGAGGAACAATGTCATTGACGCACCCTTGTCCTGGATGAGCAACGTTATCCCGTAATATGCATTGTTTATGAAAATCTCTTTCATGCCCATGCCGGCAGTGTCCCACGGAATGAAGGAGTATACCGTATCGTTCATCTTGAACAATATCTGCAGGATAGGGATAATCAGCGAGAACGAGAAGATATTGAGGATTGCCGAGAGAATGTTGAGTATGATCGAGCCTCCGAGGTAACCCTTGTATGGTTTGACGTACTTGACAAGTACCTGCCAGAATTCTTTCATCTTTTCTATGACGTTGTTTTAATAATCTGCAAATATAGTAACATTCAAAAAAATAACCTGCATCATCTAAGGGAATCTTTTCGGTCTATATTTCTGCCTCATCAGTCGTGTACGTCCAGTACACTCCATCTTCAAAAAGAAATCTATCCTCGAAAATCTTCTCCTAATCTGAAGCAGGTTATTTTTTTTACGTTACTTAACATAGATATTTGTGTATTCGTTTTCACAAAATTAAGAAAGATGTACGATACCGTCTGCGAATAGTGCGGATAGTAATGAGAATAGGTTACGTTGAACTGTAGGTGGATAGTTTGGCGTGGAGCGCAACTACCTAAATATTAACGCATTAACTACTTTCAGAGTTGCGGTTTTCACAACTCTGATTTCGGTTAATCATCTGATAATCTGCGATTTACACTCCACGCCAAAATGGAATCACCTGGCAATCCACTTCTCGACGGTGCGGGTCTGCGAGGAAATGTTCACGCCGACCTTGACGAGGTTCTTGCCTTCCTCGAATTTATAAGGAAGCATGTAGCCCTTGTCGTCAATCTGCTTGAGCGCGTCTTCAGCCGAGCCATCCACCTTGAATTCGAAAACGTAGATGCAATTATCGGTGTAGCAGACGGCGTCAGCCCTGCCGATGGCGGATTTTACTTCTGTCCGGATGTAGAAGCCAAGTAGCGAGAAAATTAGGTAAATTATTGTCTGATAATGCTTTTCTGTCTTGTTCTCCAAGTCGTTCGGAATTCCGGCAAGGTATGCCTGCAGCTTCTCCATGGCCAGGTCAATGTCCTGGGAATCCATTGCGGCATAGAAATGTGCCACGAATCCTGACGCGGTGCCGGTATTGCTTGGATATTCGCCCAGAAGCCCTCTCGTGAAACCGATTTTGACTTCCTTGTTCGGATATCCGAGCGTATAGAGCTGCATCCTCTCGTCGTATG
>OFMQ01001413.1_pt1 | contig 12294 bp, 9 predicted proteins | sample 1541851 | NCBI WGS metagenome assembly OFMQ01 (sample SAMN04209227, study PRJEB22552) | human gut metagenome | biome: gut; material: feces | host: Homo sapiens | place: USA: Oklahoma | reverse complement strand
TCGTTAATATGGTACGCCCGACTGGATTCGAACCAGCGGCCTTTAGAGTCGGAGTTATCAGGCTGTCAAGCCGCAAACCGTTGTGGCACAATGGTTTGGTGGGTGTTGCACAAATTTGCGGCATTTTATGAGAAAACTTCAGAAGCCTTGCGCCACAAGGCTTCTGAGGTTTTTCGCAGTAGTAGTCAAATAGTAGTCTGGATAAAATGCGGGTTCAGCAGCCCAGTTCAGCTGAATATCTTTACCCTCTATCCCTGGATCAGATCAGCGGCATCGCATCCAAGTACTTTGGCAAGGTCAAGCACAATACCGGCCTGCGCTTTTGCAAGTTCGTACTGCTTCTGCTCGTAGAGCTGGATCATTCGCAAGGAGACTCCGGATGCTTCACTGAGCTGCTGCTGTGTCAGCCCTCTCGCCTTCCGTATAAGCTGTAGCTTAGACTTACGGCTATCCTTGTTCCTTTGAATGATCTCATCTGCACTCTCCACGAATTTGCTTACATCCGCTTCGTGCAGGATATATAGAGACATCACTACCGATAGTGTCAATCCGTATTCTACCATATCGCTGAAGCGTCGGTTTGTTTCCCACTGGTAATAGGCAAGGATCCATCCGGCCCAGTACTCTCTCCCCTTTGAGGATAGATAAGGCTGATGATGACGCTCACTCTGCATATTCACGGCAGCAAGCACAGCGTCTGCCAGTTCAACCCCCGACATTCCTGCAACATACTTCGGATTTCCATTCTCGAATTTTGAGGCAATTCCGGAGGAAATGAACCAGCCAAAGAAGTCATCCGGTGCATAGCCGAGTGTACACACGGCGTACTCGACCATATCTCCGAGATTGGCCATCGCATCATCCAAGTATAATTCGTTGTAGGCGTTCATCTTCATTCCCCCATTCTTCCCGAATGATGTCCAGCACATATTTTTCAGACAAAACCGTTTCACGATCCTTCTCTTTTGCAAAATCCTCGCGCGCTTTACTGTCTCGTGCCAGCTTCTTCGGATAATACATATCACACGGTGCAGGAATGGCTTCCTCAAATGTAAATCGAGCAAACGCTTTTCCCGATATCGCAACGATCTGTTCGCCCAGTTTCCCAAGTAACATCGCTTTTTCAAGCTGTTGGAGAGAAATCGTATTATTCAGAAATGCACTTGCGAATGAAAAATAAGAATCGTCCGCCCGATATCCTTTGATGACATCATACTGCTTATACTCTACCGCAAAATGCTCGTCAATATACTGCTTGGCTTGCCTTGCAACTGCCCCGCCAATACGGAACTTCCGGTTATCCAGCAGCACATAAAGCCAATTGAGAATATGATAATTTCCGCCTGTAAGCGAGAGGATAGACAGGCCGTTTAAATCAAAGGCATATCGATTTGCAAAGCCATCCGCTTCAGCGGAACAAGCCCACTCCTTTGCAAGCTCCACACTCTCACTACAGTAGAACCCCAGTCCGTAATCGTTGTTTGGGTTTCCTTTGCCAATAACAGGCTGTTGGATAATTTGACTGGAACCATGATAAACGCAGATTATTTTATTCATAGCTGTGCCTCTTTCACGAGCCTATCGCTCCACTGATAGTTTTAACCCGAATTGATTATATCGCTATGGCGATAGTTTGTCAACAAGAAAGCTTGTGGTGTTTCTCTGTCTGCAACGATATCTGTTGTTTCGACGTAACCGCCACAGCAAATGACGCATAGACACACATGAGACAATTAGTAAAGTCTCTCATACCAAGTATATTTTTCGTTTCCTGACCGATACTTTAACTATAAAAACGAAAGATAAGGATGGTCAGCATATGAATAATATGGATTTAGGATACGAAATGTTTTGCTATCAATGTGAGCAAACAGCGAACGGAAAGGGCTGCACAAAGCTTGGGGTTTGCGGAAAGACACCGGAAATCGCCAATCTGCAGGATTTGCTGATCTTTCAAATCAAAGGGATCAGCTGTTACGGAAAAGTTCTGCAAGATGAGGGACAGCATATCGATAAAAATATCATACGGTTTATCGAAAATGTTCTTTTCACAACGCTGACGAATGTTAATTTTGATGCGAAAGTACACGTGGAATTATTGAACGAATCACAACGGATAAAAGATCATTTAAGAAATATTACGGGAGAGATTCACAATCAGACACCTTACGCCACTTATGATCTTCCCGAAACAAAAACACAAATGCTAAAGGATGCTCAACTCGCGGGAATTATGTATGATAAATCCCTTGACCCGGATATCCGCTCATTGAGGCAAACCATTTTATACGGGCTGAAAGGTATCAGCGCCTATGGGCATCAGGCAAGAGAACTGGGCTATTACAGTGATGAGGTAGATGAATTTTATATTCAGGCATTGGAAGCTCTCACAGACGATAACCTTACAGTGGAAGAACTGATCCGAATGACCATGCGCACCGGAGAAGCGGCAATTGAGGTTATGAAAAAATTGGACGAAGCCAATACTGCAGTTTACGGAAATCCGGCACCCCATAGGGTTAATATCCATATGAGGAAAGGACCCTTTATCGTTGTTTCGGGACATGATTTGAAGGATTTGGAAATGCTGCTGGAACAAACAAAGGGAACGGGGGTCAATGTGTATACACACGGTGAAATGCTGCCGTGCCACGGATATGAGGGATTAAAAAAATACCCCCACCTTGTCGGGAATTTCGGTGGTGCGTGGCAAGATCAGCAAAAACAATTTGATGATCTTCCGGGATGTATTCTGATGACGACAAATTGCCTTATGCGGCCGAGAGAGAGCTATAAAGGCCGAATCTACAGCACGAATGTAGTGGGCTGGGAAGGGGTAAAACACATTGGCAAAAAAGAAAACGGTGAAAAGGATTTCAGTGAAATCATTCAGCAGGCAATAGAATTAGGCGGCTATCCGGAGGATCAGGAGCCCCACGAGATACTTGTCGGATTCGGGCATCATTCGGTATTAAGCGATTCTGACAAAATCGTAGCGGCAGTAAAAGCAGGAAAAATCAGACATTTCTTTCTTATTGGCGGCTGTGACGGAGCAAGACCCGGTCGAAACTATTATACGGAGTTTGCTAAGATGGTCCCGAAAGACTGCGTGATATTAACGCTCGCATGCGGAAAATACAGATTTAACAAACTGGATTTCGGTGAAGTAGCGGGACTGCCGAGACTTTTGGATGTCGGGCAATGCAATGATGTATATTCTGCCATACGGATCGCAACAGGTTTAGCAGATGCTTTTGGTACCGATGTAAACGGATTGCCTTTGTCGTTGATCGTATCATGGTACGAACAAAAGGCTGTTGCTGATTTGCTGGCATTATTGAGTCTGGGAATTAAAGGCATATATTTAGGCCCTACCCTGCCGGCATTTTTGAGCCCGAATGTGCTTCAGTATTTAGTGGACACATTCGACTTGCGGCTTATTACCAATGCTGAGGATGACATTAAGACCTGCCTGAAACAGAATATCTGAGAAATCAGGAACCGTCAATGCACTTTGATAGTAACCGTAAAACCTGACAGCGCACATTATTATCAGCTTTATACCGGCGTATTTGAGCTGGAATGATCTTGAGGAGTCTTGAAAACATACAATTTTCAAGACTCCTCAAAAATTTTTGCAGCAATATTCTCCAATGCGTCACTGAAAATCTCATGAACACGGATCAGCGAAACGACCTCGCAGATAAACCGCTCCATCAGTTCCTTTTCATCCAACCATGTGGTCTGAGGAGTTGTGTAATGCCCAGGATCAGCCTCCGCCTCCGCTTTGGCGGCGCGGATGGCCTTCTGAGCGGAGAGCCACCGGCCATAGGCCCCACCGTACAAGTCCTTTTTCAACTTCCGCAGCGCAGCCTTGTACGCCTTCTCCGCACCACTGGGGCCGTTGTAGTTGAGATAGATCGCCAGTTTCTGAAAGGTCATGCCAACCTCGTCCGGCTGACCGATGCCGAGGTAACTTTGCACCAGATTCAGCTCTCTGGGCGTCAACACTTGCTCCATCCGCTGCATCAGCAGCGTCCGGCGCATCAGGCGGTCATAGGCAACGGCAGGATCGCCGCCGCAACTGATGGAGAACACATCGTCGCCCAACTGCCGCGCGCCGCACAGCGTCCGGTATTCTTTTATCAATGTCCCAGCAACCTTGGCAGATACATTCAGTTCTCCGCACACCACCTTGACCAACTCAGCATCAGATGAGTCCCATCCCTCGGCGCAGAGGTATGCCACCCTGCGCAGTTGATTGTACCGGCTGATGGGAATGGACAGAGAGGAAGAATACTGCGCGGCATAGTCGGACAGCGCCGCTTCCATCACGGGCGTCGCATAGGTCAGCAGCTTCGTTCCGTAGACGGGGTCAAAGTGCCTCGCCGCGTCCAGCAATGCCAGCGCCGCCTCCTGCTTCAAATCCTCCGTCTCACACCACGGCGTGTACGCCCGCGCCAGGTCGGTGAGGTAACCCTCGTTCTGTGAGACGAGCCGCTCCGCGGCGTTTTTGTCTCCGGCTTGCATTCGCAAAGCCAGATCTTCGTTGCAGGGGCCGTTCCCGGCAACGGTATACATATTTTTCGGCACAGGAACGCCCCCTTTCTTATTTCAGCCGCTTTTCTGCCTCCGCGTAAATGTGTTCCAATTCCATGTCCCACGCATACCCGTCAGCGGCGTAATCATTGTCCATCAGCGCCTTATCCCGGTAACGCTCCGCCAAATACAGTGCCTCTCTCCGCAGGTCATCGGAGATTTTTCCTCTCTGGTGATGCTTGCGGATCGTACCGGTTCTGGTATTGAACAGGCGGTAGACGGGGTGCTGCTTGTTCTGCTCCTTCTGGTGCATCATCGCGCCGTACTGCCGGCAGGTATAGCGATTGTCCTGCGGTGCGACGCCATCGCAGTACTTTGGAATATGACCGTTGGTGGTCAGAAAGTATCTTCCGCAGCCTTGGCACTGGCTGGGCGCGTGGCCGTGGTGCAATCCGTTCATCAGGTCATAGGTGTAGAAATCGGTCAGGCGTGGAAAAATCACCCGTTCTACAAACACCATTTCTTTTTCGTTTTTAGGACTGCGGGCAAACACATAGGTGGAGGACAGCTCCGGATAAACCGTGAATGGCTCCATATCCAAGCTCTGTAAACTTCGCATCTCATCCCAAAACTGCTCACTGTTGAAGCAGTCATGCGCGGCCACGGCAAAATGCGTTTCGTTCCGTTTTTTCAGCCGCCGCAGATAATCCAGCTCAAAGAACCGCCCCGCTGCATAGGAGTGGTACATGGCGATAGGGATGCGTATGATCCCGACGCAGAATCTCAGGAACTCTGTCTGGAACTCCGAATCGGGCGTCCGTATTTGGGGGAGTGCGCTCTCGTCAAACAGGATATTGATCCGGCGCATTTCCTTCTCATAGTCATTATAGCAAAAAGGCGGATACTTCCAAAGAAGCTCGGTCAGGTATAAGATCCGTTCCCGCAGCTGCGGGAATACCGCCGCAGCCTCCTCATCGCTGCCCTGTACCACCACAGGGAACAGGAAGGTCGGTGCGCCGCCAGCCTGTATCAGCTCCGGCAGTTTTTCTTCAGGAATGTTCAAAACGGACGCAGCCATAAATCCCGCCGGGAACTCCTTCTCCTGATAAAAGATCTTGTCATTCCAGACATCCATTGTAAACTGCGTGAAATCGTTGTTCTGCTGTACTCCCAGCGGCATAGCATCGCCCCTTGTCCCATATCCGTTTTACAGCTGTCCTGCGATATTCTCATTCTATCAAAAAATACAGAATAATCAAGTGAAAGGGTTAGAGCCTCGACTGCAGCGAGGTCTCTGCCCTTATCCTTTTATCCGGAGGTTTTTTATGTCTCAAATCAAACGACTGCAAACCATCGACGCGGACACGCTGCAAAGCACCGCTTACGAGCCGGTCTCCTTCGTGGTCGACGATCTGCTCCCGCAGGGACTGCACCTGCTGGCAGGCGCGCCGAAGATCGGTAAATCGTGGCTGGCGCTGTGGCTGTGTCTCTGCGCCGCGCAGGGCAAGCCGCTCTGGACGTTCGCCACACGGCCATGCGAGGTGCTGTACCTCTGTCTGGAGGACAGCTTCCAGCGTATCCAGAGCCGCCTCTTTGATCTCACGGAGGACGCGCCGCCCACGCTGCACTTCGCCGTCATGTCCCAGCAGCTCCACAACGGGCTGGTGGAACAGATCGAGCTATTCTTGAAGGAGCATCCGCAGACCAGGCTCATCGTCATCGACACGCTCCAGCGCATCCGCACCGCGGGCAATGACGCGAACCCGTATGCCAGCGACTACCGGGACATCGGCGTTCTGAAAGCGCTGGCGGATAAGCACCGCATCGCCATTCTGCTGGTGCATCACCTGCGGAAGATGAATGACGATGATCCCATGAACATGATCTCCGGCACCACCGGACTCAGCGGCGCTACCGACAGCAACTTCGTCCTCCGCAAGAGCAAGCGCAGAGAAAACACCGCCACGCTCTACTGCACCGGGCGGGACATCCCCTACCGGGAACTGGCGCTGGAGTTTGACGGTGAGGATCATGTCTGGAAGCTGCTGTCAGACGACTGCGAACAGACGGAGCAGCCCAGTGAACGGATTCTTTTTCTTCTCTCTGAACTGCTGCGCCGGCAGCCGGAGATCAGTGCCCCTGCCAAGGTGCTGTTAAAAAAGATCGACCCTGCCGGTGCGGAGGGACTGACCCCAAACAGCTTCTCCCACCGAATCCGCAAAAGCGTTGACGCTCTAAGGAGAAACGGCATTACGGTGTCCTTCCGCAAGAGCAACGGCGACCGTCTGATCTGCCTGAAAAGGGCCGATGGGGTCGATAATCCCGCTGCCGAAAACATCGTCACCATTGACCCTGAGAACCCGCCGTGTTTCGGCGTGTGAGCCGCTGTGCGCGAGGTTAGGGGATGGGGTGGCGTGTGTACCCGCTGAGAGCTGTTTACCGCACACGGCGCGGGACGCAAGAATCGTCGCCCACTCAGGTGGCGGCGACGGCCAGCATCGCATTTGTCTGGTCTGCGGCGAAGCCGCTGCCCTGCCAAATGCACCGAGCGGGCAAGGCCCTGCACCCAAATTCCGGGCGGAAGCCCGGACCCACTTAAAGCTACGATTGGAGAAAAACATGAAAAAAGATATCAAGTTCAGCACGCGCATGGCGTCCGCTGACCGCGAGAAGATCAGGGCACTGGCGGCGAAGGCCCACATGTCCATGAGCGACTACGTCACCGCCTGCTGCCTCGGCAAGCGGATCGTGGTCATCGACGAACAGAAGGAACTGCTCCGCCAGCTCAAGGGCATCGGCAGCAACATCAACCGGCTCACCGTCCTCGCCAACATGGACAAGGTGCAGGTCATCGGTCTCGACAAGGCCGCGCAGGTGCTGTCCGAGGTCAGCGCCGCGTTGCGGGCTGTCATGGAAGGTCGGTGAGCCGTATGGCCATCGTACATTTTGTGAACTACAAACGTGGCACACAGTCCCGCGCCGCCATGCGCGGCGTGATGCTCTACGTCATGCAGGAGAAGAAAACCGCATGGGAGGGCAAGCCGCTCGTCAGCGGCATCAACTGCCAGCCGCAGAGCGTCTACGACGATTTCCTGAACACGAAGCTGCTCTACCACAAGGACGGCGGCGTGATGTTCTACCACATGGTGCAGAGCTTTCCGAAGGGTGCGGCGGTCGATCCCCGGCAGGCCCACGAAGCCGCGCGGCGGCTGGCGGAATACTTCGACGGCTGCGAGGTGCTGGTCTGCACCCATGTAGACCGAGAACACATCCACTCCCACTGCGTCATCAACTCTGTCAACTTTGAGACCGGCAAAAAGCTGCACATGGCAAAAGAGCAGATTCAAGAACTGATGCGGCGCAACGATGCGATCTGTCAGGAGATGGGCCTGCCGGTCTTTGAAGTGACCGCACAGCAGGCCCGCGGCATGGGCGGCGCGGAGTATCACACAGCGCTGAAGGGACAGAGTTGGAAGCTTCGGCTCATAAACACCATCGACGAGTGCATGAAATACGCCGCCGACCGGGACGCTTTCGTTTCCCTGATGGCATCCGAGGGCTATGCGGTGCGCTGGGAGGACACCCGCAAGTACATCACCTACACCACGCCGGACGGACTAAAATGCCGTGACAACAAACTACACGAAGAAAAGTATTGCAAGGAGGCCATGGAGCATGAATTCAGAATACGGGCAGAGTTTGCTAAGAGAAAATTCCATCGAGCAGCGAAAATCGATGGAGGAATTGAAGCGGATGAATCAGCCGAGCAGCGCGCCGCAGCAAACAGCGCAGCCGATCCAGCCCATTGTGATCCAGTGCGATCTGCCGCAGGCGATGAACAAGCTGACGGAGCAGGCAGACGGAATAAACTGGGAGCTGGAGGAAATTCGGAAAGCAATCCCCGGTCTGAGAGCACACATCGACCTGACACCGGTGCAGAAGTCGCTCACGGAGATGCAGAAATCACTGACAGAGATGAACAAACTGCTGGAACGGGTTGGGAACCTGAGCGAGAAGTATTCCTCCAAGTGGATCGACTGGCTCCCGGACTTCAGCCTGCTGGTGGCCCTCAAGTGGATCATGCTGGTGCTGATCCTTGGCACGGCGACACTGGCGGGTTGGTATGGCGCGGCGGCGATCCGCGGCCTGTTCCTCTGATCCCCGCCGTGGCCGGACTGGCTGTCGTGGGGACATTGATGGACGAGGATGAGGATGCCGAGGAAAAGCGGCGGCGCATGGAGGCGAAGATCGCCGCTGAAAACTTCGGCGCGGTGATCGGCTTCGCCGCAGGCGCGGCTCTGGCGGTGAAAGAAAAATTGGATGAGCAGGCTGTGCAAGAAAAACAGCAGCAAACCATGGGAGGGTTCTAAAAATGGCAAGCATCAAAAAATTAGATGAGCGACGGTATAAGATCACCGTCAGCAACGGCTACCGACCCAACGGCAAAAAAATCAGCAAGGCAAAGACCATCCAAGTCCCGCCCGGTGTCCCCAAGCGCGGCATTGGGCAGTATGTCGCCCACGCCGCCGAGGAATTAGAGCGCCGCTTCAAGACTGGCTACACCGAGGACGGCGAGATGACCTTTGAGGAATTCGCCTCCCGCTGGCTGAAGCGGCAGACGAAATATGCCCCCAGCACCATCGCTGCATACCGGCGGATGCTGGAGGTGGTGTATCCCATGATCGGCGGCATCCGCCTCAATAAGCTCCGACCGATGGCACTGGAAAATATGCTCTCCGAGCTGCGCAAGCGCAAGCACCACGGAAAGCGCATCAACGAATCCACCGCGCAGCGATACCTCTCTGTGGTCTCCACCGTACTCAGCGACGCTAAGCGCAATGAGATCATCGAAAAGAATCCCGCGCGGATGTTAGACCTGCCCACACCGCAGCGCACGGTGCAGCGCATCCCCACGCGAAGCGAGGTGGAAAAGCTGCTGGACACGCTGGCAAAGGAGCCGCGGCACTACCGCCTGTTCTATCTGCTCTCCATGTACACCGGCTGCTGCCGGGGCGAGCTGAGCGCTCTGCAATGGTCGGACTTCACCGGCACGCAAAACGGTCTGCTGCTCACCGTCAGCCGCTCCCGCAGCAGCGTTCCCGGCAAGGGCATCGTGGAGGGCAGCACCAAAAACGGCAAGAGCCGTGAAGTCTATCTCTCCTCTGACCTGCGGGGCATCCTCCTCGCCTACAAACGCCGCAAGCAGATGGAGGCGGACAAGCAGCGCCGCAGGCTCAGTCCCTACCTCTTCACCGACGAACACGGTCAGCTCATCCACCCGGACACCTTCACCAAGCGGCTGCGGAAGATCTATGCCTCCATTGGCTTTCCACGGGAGTACCACCTGCACACCCTGCGGCACTACTTCGTGACCTCGCTGCTACACTGCGGCGTGGACAAGCAGACGGTGGCAGACCTTGTCGGTCACGCGGACACTGGCTTTCTGGAGCACACCTACTGCCACCCTCAGCAGGCGCAGAAGGAGCAGGCGGCTGACTCCATGCTCACCATGCTCCGTCCGGACGGCAAGCAGATTTTCAATCTCGCCGCCGCCTGTTCTCCGAAGCGGCGCAGCGCATGATTGTTGCTTTCGTAGAAATTCATTTTTCCAAGAAAATTGTGATAGCTTTGCCGACGTGCTTGCGGTATGTTGTGCTTGCAAAATAAGCCTCAACTGTACCGAGGTCAAATGAAAGCGAGGGCATTTTTATGGCAAGCATCCGCAAGCGCGGCAGCAGCTATCTCATCGTGGTGTCCATGGGCTATGACTACAACGGCAAGCGCATCAACCCCCGGCAGAAAACCGTCCATCCGCCGGAGGAACTAACGCCCAAGCAGGTGAAAAAATGGCTCAACGAGCAGGCAGTCCTCTTTGAGCGTGAATGCCGCCACACGCCGCAGCCTGTCCAGCAGCTCACGCTGGCAAAATACATCGACCTGTGGCTGACAGACATCGCCCCCGGCAAGCTGGCGAAGTCCACCATCCGCCGCGACCGGCAGGACATCGAACGCATCCTTCCGGCGCTGGGCCACTACAAGCTCACCGAGCTGCGGCCGGAACACTTCCGGAATTTCTACGCAGAACTGCGAAAAGTCGTCAGTCCCGATACGAAAAAGCCACTCTCCGAGTACACCATTGAGGGCGTGCACGCTACGCTGTGCAGCATCCTCTCTGATGCCGTGGAGGGTGGCTTTCTTTCGCATAACCCGGCTTGGCGCACCTACCGCTACACTGGGCGCAAGTGCGAAAAAAAGATCGCGGACGAGGAAACGGCGCAGAAGATCATCGCCGCGCTGGAGGGCGAGAGCATCAAGTATGAGACCTACTTCAAGCTCATCATCGCCACAGGAATGCGGCGGGGTGAGTGCTGCGGTCTGAAGTGGTGCGACATTGATTGGGAGCAGCGTTCCATCCACATCTGCCGCAACGCGGTCAAGGTGACGGACGAGGAGATCTTTGTCAAGGAACCCAAGACCCGCGCAGGTGACCGCTATGTGTACTTCTCAGCCGAGATGGAAAGTCTCCTGCGGGAGTACCAAAAAGAATGCCGGTATATCACCGAAGCCTATGACCAGCGGCAGCTGACCGCTGATGACTTCCTGTTCCGCCGTCAAGGAGCGCAGCTCCCCATGACGCCCACCACCTTCACCTACCGCTTCAAGCTGATCCTCAAGAAAAACGGCCTGCCGCAGGAGCTGAACGTCCATTCCCTCCGGCACACCGCCGCCAGTCTGATGATCGCGGGCGGCACGGATGTGGCAACGGTGGCGGGCATTCTCGGCCACAGCCAGCCCTCCACCACGCTGGACATCTACACCCATGCCTTCGACAAGAACAAAAAAGCCGCCAGCGCGGGATTGCAAGGAATGTTGGAGATATGACATAGCGTAATAGCTTAGTTGGATTGCAAAATGCACAGTAGTGGTCAAATCAGGTTTCAATTCCCCTAACTTTCTGCATATAAAAACCGTCTCAAGCATATTGCTTGAGACGGTTTTTGTCATAACTCAACACTATAGATTTTTTTGAAATTGCTTTCAAAAAATCGGTGTATGACAGCAAGAGTAACTTGATGCGCAGAGCTCACTTGTCTTTTGATTCTTCAGTTGTGTCAGAGACTGCGCCTTCCAGCAGGTCCGTCACGACCTGATTGAGCTGTGCGGCGTTCTTAGGAGTAATGACGGGAACACCCGTGCGCTCCTCCACTGCTTTTCGAGCAATTCCGGCAGCCTCACCGCCTTCGCGGGCAACTGCCATATTCTCCGAAAATGTACTCGGAGCTTTCTGCTTGGATATCTCCGTGGTGGTCGCCTCTGCCAGCATGTTCAGCACCAGTTCCAGTGTCGTCATGTTATCACGAAGGTTTTCTTTTTTCAAGCCCTTCAGATTTTTGTACTGCCGGGTGGACATGCCAGACCAGGCTCGGGAAATCTCGTCCGTGAGGATGGCGTACTCTACACCTTTCTGCACACCGCGGGCATCCCATTCATCCGTCAACTCCTTGCGGACTTGAATAGCCTGCAGCCGCTGATTGATCCACTCACGGCTGTACCCCTTCTTGAGGTAGGTTTCCAAAGCCCGGTCGATGGTCAGCTCCGGGTCGATGGTTTCCTCGATACGCTCCCGACCGACCTGTGCCAGCCACAGCTTGAACGGCTCGGCCTTTGGCGAAGGAATGGACTGGATGATACGCAAAAGTTGCTCGGTATCGGCTACATCAGTCAATCGTTTTTTGCCATCCGAAGCGGTCATTT
>OFMQ01001412.1_pt1 | contig 12301 bp, 10 predicted proteins | sample 1541851 | NCBI WGS metagenome assembly OFMQ01 (sample SAMN04209227, study PRJEB22552) | human gut metagenome | biome: gut; material: feces | host: Homo sapiens | place: USA: Oklahoma | reverse complement strand
TATTTTTGTTGATTAAAAGTTTATTTATATATATTATCAATAAAATAAGATATAAAGATCGGATTTCCATTACTTTAATAAATTCAATAAAAGGAAAATTAAAAATTGAATTGGAAGATAAGGCTATATTAAAAATAGGTGATTTTATAATGACGGCTGGACCATGTTATATAAAATGTATAAAAAATTCTAAATGTATTATAGGTGACAGAGTCTTTTTAAACCATAACGTCTCATTGACTTGTCTAGATGAAATAACCATCGGTGATTTTTGTAATATAGCCAATAATGTGGTAATTGTAGATCACAATCATAAATATAATAATACAGGAGTGATTGAAGGATATGAATTATCTCCAATTCATATTGGAAATAGAGTGTGGATTGGCGCAAATGTGACAATATTAAAAGGGGTTACTATTGGCGAAGGAGCAATTATTTCAGCTGGTGCAGTTGTTAATAAGGATGTTCCACCTTATGAAATTTGGGGAGGAGTTCCTGCAAGAAAGATTAAAAGTTTAAGAATGGAGGACGATGTATGATACCTAAAGTAATACATTATTGTTGGTTCGGAAACAATCCTTTACCATTTGAGGTTAAAAAATCTATAGACTCGTGGAAAAAGATATGTCCGGATTATGAAATAAAAAGATGGGATGAAACTAACTTTGATGTTTATCAAAATGACTTTATTAAAAGTGCTTATGAATCGAAAGCATGGGCATTTGTATCTGATTATGCTAGATTAAAAATTGTATATGATGAAGGTGGTATATATTTAGACACGGATGTAGAGTTAAAAAAGAGCTTAGATGAATTAAGAAAGAATGAGGGCTTTTTTGCTATTCAGCAAGAGGGACATTATTGTGCAACTGGTTTGGGATTTGGAGCAAAAAAAGAAAATGAAATTATTAAAACGATGCTAGATTTGTATGATGATTTAATTTATAGTGAAGAAAATAAATTTTCGATTGCATGCCCATACCTAAATACTAAAGCATTGGAAAAATATGGTTATAGTTACTCAGATGATGTAGTAGTAATTCATAACAATTTAGTTTTACCTCCTAGGTTTATGGATCCTATTGCACCAGGGAAGAATAAAGAGAATTTATTGTGTAATGATACTGTTTCTATACATCATTATAGTGCATCTTGGATGGATGATAAAACAGTTAGAAGACGTAAAATTATTAGAATTATTGGGCAAGAAAAGATTAATAAATTAAAGGGATTATTAAAAAAATGATTAATCAACTTTATTTATCTTTAAGAAAAATTAACAATAATTCTCTTTTCGCTTTTATATTCATTGTTTTTATTAATATATTTTATACTTCCAATGGATGGATATATCATGTAAGTATAATGAATAGCTTTATTATATTTGCTTTTTTATTTGGGTTTATAGATATTTTTATGCATCATGAAGAGATTTACAAAATATTTATCCACAATAAAAATTTAACTATATTAGTTAGTATTTTGATTTTGATGACCATAATCAAATTTATATTGAATCAAGATACTAGATTAATTATTTCGGTAATGGCAATATTTATTGCAATGTATTTTCCTTTATATAAAATTTTTTATATTACATTTTTTACTAAATTTATTACATTTATCATTTATTACTTCATAGGTGGTTATACACATTTAAACTACATTTCTATACACTTTGGAATGATTATACTCTTATATTTGATCATATCTTATAAAATTAATCGATTTAATCTTAAGTGCTCATTAGTATTATTGATTATTGGATATTTTATTTCAAAAAGTGGAGCGTTTTTGATGTGTTGCGGATTAGCAATTCTTTTATTTTATTTATTAAAATTAAAATTTAGGTATTTGTTGTGTAGTACAAGATTTGTGGAATATTATTTTCCGTTTATGATGTTACTTACTGTACTTCTAGGACTAGCTTATATGTCATATGCTAATGACTTCATAAATTTTGGTATTTTAAGATCAATAACCCCTAAGTTTCTATGCACTATATTCGCATTTATATTACGGTTGGTTGATAAAGTATTTACTGGAAGAATTAGTTTAGGTGGATTTTCACTATATTATTTTGGAATTAGTTTATTTGGTGGAAATATCGATTATAGTGTGAATACAGGTTTAAAATATTTTGTTGTAGATTCAGGATTATTATTACTATTACAGGATTGGGGTTTAATAATTACTATTCTAATGAGTGTAATTTTCATAATGTTAATGCGTATGTTAATGAAGAATAAAGAATATGCTTTGATTGTCTATATGTTAATTATTATCTTATGGTCATTTAATGAAGATATCTTTATATCTGTAGGTAGTAATTTTGCATTTTATATTTTTGGACATGAACTTAGAAGAAGACATATTAATGCTTATGAATAGAAATAGAGGAGTTAGTATGAATATTTATTTATATAAATTTTATGATGATGGAAAAGTTAAAAATGCTGGTAGTAAGGCACCTAACGATATATATGAGATATGTAATAATCTTGGATGGAATAGTTATGGGCTAATCAATCCTAAAGAAAGTAATAATCTCTTTAGGATATTAAAAGGACATATTAAATTAAAAAAGCAATTAAAGCAACTTTCTAAACTGGATGTTGACTATGTTTTATATCAGCATCCAATGATGGGTACTTTTTATAATTTATATTTAATGAATTTTTTTAATAGAAAAAAAATTAAAGTGATTACATTAATACATGACATAGATAGTTTAAGATTTTATAGTTCCTTTGGCGAAAAAAAAGAAAAGAGAGAATTGGCTACCTTAGAGCAATCTTCGCATGTCATTTGTCATAATGATAAAATGAAAGACTACTTAATAAGTAAAGGAGTGCCAAAAAACAAAATTATATGTTTAGAATGTTTTGATTATTTATCAGATAAAAATGATTTGAATCGTGAAAAGAATGACAAAAATTATTCTGTTGCAATTGCTGGAAATTTGAGTCCTGTAAAATGTAAATATATCTACAAGATGATAGAGGAAAATCCATCATTACAGATTGATTTATATGGTATTGGATATGAAGATAATGCAAATTATAGAAATGTTAACTATCATGGTAGTTTCTTACCGGAAGAATTACCATCTAATATTAATAGTGCATTTGGACTTGTATGGGATGGAACTGATATAAATACATGTTGTGGGGAATTTGGAAATTACTTGAGATTTAATAATCCCCATAAGTTGTCTTTATATATGGCTACAGGTATTCCGGTAGTAGTATGGGATCAATCTGCTATTGCTGGTTTTGTTGAAAAAAATAATCTGGGAATTAGAGTAAGTGATTTAAATGACTTAGACAATAAACTTTCAAATATATCTATCGAATCATATAATGATATGGTACAAAATGTAAAATTAATACAAGAAAAAGTGTTAGATGGCGGTTATTTTAAAACGGCATTATCAAAAATTATGGAGTTATAAGATGAAACAAAAATCTATAAAGTTAAATTTTATAATGAATGCTATTTTACAAATATCTGCATTTATTTTCCCATTGATAACATTTCCTTACGTCTCCAGAATTTTAGGACCATCAGGAACTGGGAATGTTTCTTTTGCGACAAGTATAGTTACTTACTTTGCACTTTTCGCACAATTAGGAATTCCGACATATGGTATTAGAGCAACTGCCAGGGTAAGAGATGATAAAAGACTTCTTAGTAAAACGGTTCAAGAAATATTTATTATTAATGCAGTCATGTGTGTCTTAGCTTATATCGTATTTTTTGTTGTATTAAATTTAGTACCTAAAATGTATAACGATAGGTTTTTATTCATTATCATAAGTGCAACAATTTTATTTAATTCTGTTGGTATGGATTGGCTTTATAAAGGTCTAGAAAAGTATACATATATAACTTTTGTGTCTATAACATTTAAATTTATAGCACTTATTCTTATGTTTGTGTGTGTACATCATAAAAATGATTATGTAATTTATGGGGCAATATCTATATTTGCTGCTTCAGCATCAAACATATGTAATTTAGTTAATATTCATAAATTAATTTACATAAAACCGATTTTAAATTATGAATTTACTAAACATTTTCGTCCTATTATGATATTCTTCGCCATGTCTTGTGCAACAACAATCTATACAAACTTAGACACGGTAATGTTAGGGTTTATGAAAGATAATGTTGAAGTAGGATATTATAATGCAGCAATTAAGATAAAAAATGTTTTACTAGGAGTAGTAACTTCCTTAGGAACAGTTTTATTGCCACGTGCTTCGTATTATGTAGAGAATAATATGTATTCAGAGTTTAAAAGAATTGCAGGCAAAGCATTAAATTTTGTTGTGCTTATATCCTTTCCTCTATGCTTATATTTTATATTATTTGCTAAAGAAGGTGTTTTATTTTTATCTGGAGATGCATATACAGAAGCAATTTTACCAATGCAGATATTAATGCCTACGTTAATCTTTATTGGACTTACCAATATTATGGGCATTCAAATGTTAATTCCATTGGGTAGAGAAAAAGTAGTTCTATATTCAGAAATTGCTGGAGCAATCGTTGATTTAGCTATAAATATTATTTTGATTCCAATCATGTCATCTTCAGGTGCAGCAATTGGAACTCTAGTTGCAGAAGGTGTAGTTTGGATGGTGCAGTATCAGGCTCTAAAAGAACTTGTTAAAGAATCATACTTGAAAATCAAGTATATTCCTATTTTTTTAGGAATAACATTAGCAGGTATTTTATCTTATTTTATTAAGTCTCTATATTTAAATTCATTTTTAACATTATTGTTATCTGCTGTTATTTTCTTTGCTGTATATTTAATTGTTTTAACCCTAGCAAAAGAAAGCTTAATTAATGAAATAGAATATCAGATATTAGAAAAAATTTTAAAAAAAGGAGAGTAAATTATGTATGATTATTTAGTTGTAGGTTCAGGTTTATATGGAGCAATCTTTGCATGTGAAGCAAAGAAAAAAGGTAAAAAAGTATTAGTTATTGATAAACGTCCAAATATTGGAGGAAATATCTATACTGAAAAAATTGAAGGGATTAATGTTCATAAATATGGTGCCCATATTTTTCATACAAACAATAAAAAGGTATGGGAATATGTTAATAAATATGCAACATTCAATCGTTTTACAAATAGTCCAGTAGCTAATTATAAGGGCGAACTATTCAGTTTACCATTTAATATGTATACATTTAATAAAATGTGGGGTGTTGTAACACCAGAAGAAGCTATGGCTAAGATTGAAGAACAACGTAAAGAGATTAAGGGGGAGCCTACTAACTTAGAAGAACAGGCAATTTCTTTAGTTGGTCGAGACATTTATGAAAAATTAATCAAGGGCTATACGGAAAAACAGTGGGGTAGAGATTGCAAGGATCTTCCATCATTCATTATTAAAAGGTTACCAGTAAGGTTGACGTTTGATAACAATTATTTCAATGCATTATATCAAGGTATTCCTGTTGGCGGATATACTAAAATGATTGAAAATATGTTAGATGGTATTGAAGTTAGATTGAATGTAGATTATTTAGAAAACAAAGAAGAATTAGATAAATTGGCAGAAAAAGTAGTTTATACTGGTCCAATTGATGCATACTTCGATTACAAATTAGGATATTTAGAATACCGATCAGTTCGTTTTGAAAATGCATTGTTGGATAAGCCAAATTTCCAAGGGAATGCTGCCGTAAACTATACGGATAGAGAGACTCCATGGACTCGTATTATAGAACACAAATGGTTTGAATTTGGAAAAGATGAAGAGGGTAATGATTTACCTAAGACATATATTAGTCGTGAATATAGTTCTGAATGGAAACCGGGTGATGAACCGTATTATCCGGTAAATGATGAAAAGAATTCAAATTTGTATGCTGAATATAAAGTATTAGCTGAAAAAGAAGAAAATGTTATTTTCGGTGGTCGTTTAGGTGAATATAAATATTATGATATGGATGCCACTGTAGCTAGTGTATTGAATAAATGTAATGAGGTTTTATAGTTGTGACAATTTTACACCTTAATTCATTTCATAAACTAATTAAAGATATATTTATCATGTCATTAATTTTATTAGCAATTCAATTGATTAGTAGAATATTTAAAGTTGAATTTATTCTTTTGCTAAAAATACTTAAGATATTATTTCTAATTTATGTATTTCTAGACCTAGCCATTTTCAAATATGAATTAAAATATAATGAATATAATGATAGTCCAAATTTGGCGGAATTTCCTATTATCACAATCTTCCTAGTGTTATCAATTGGATATCTTTGTAAACTAATATTACAAATAGTATATCAAACATTTGAAGCTTATGTTATACCTTTATTTGAAGTGATTTCATCATTGGATGCCGTAATAATTGTCGCAATATTAACAGGTTTTTTGACAATGATTACACAATTAGTTGCAAAATATCTTGATGGAAGAAATATACGTAAACAATATTTATCTGAAAAAAGAGTATATTCATATTCAAAAATGGTTGATATGGTTTATAAAATGCAGAATAAAAAATATAAACAAGAAGAAATGATAAAAGATCTTACTGAGTTTTCTAAAGAAATCACATTATGGGGTTCAAAATCTTTAGTTTCAAAATGGAGTAAATTCAGGCTTAATGCAATTAATAAGCCAGGAGATTATCAGAATATTTATATATTAGAAGATGTATTAAATCAACTTAGGAAAGATATGGGTGTAGGTAGATCAAAGAAAAAGGAATTACTTGCTTTCTTCATTAATGATATTGAAAATTTAAAATAATATATTTAGTATTTATTAAATAGTTGCATATATTTTTTAATGAACAACTATATAAAAATCTAATTAAATAGTACTTCAGTTTATTTATATGAGAGTTTTACAAATCATTTATAAATCTTTTACTTGTTTCTTGGTTTAATTTATCTATTGAATCTAAGTTAGAGAATTTAGCAATTCAAGGAATTGATTCATCTATATTCATGTAATCGCTAACATATTCTGGTTATTAAAATGAATAAGATTAATTCGAAAAACTATTTTAAATAAAGTAGAATCTTATACTTACAATATTAAAATTATTCAAATCACAGTATTTCTTTTATATAAAGATAATATTAAGTATTATATAACAATTAATAAATTTATATAATATCAAATGGTAGTTGACATATTTATATTATGGGATACAATTTGTAAGCAAAGCTTTTGAGGGTTAAATTGGGAGTTTTGGTTATAAATGATACATTTAGAGGAAATTAGCAATAGCTGGCTTACCGCATTGTAATTGAATCGTTTATCCCTAATTTGAATATGTATAGGGAAGAGTGTATCCTTTTGTGTAAATATAGTTTTTTAAGATTTGTTTATTTTTAAATAAGTTTTTTTTATTAAAAGGAGTAGGATTATTTATGTATAGGAAGAATGCAAATGGGTGGTTGAAACATATCGACTTTATGATATTGGATATGATATGTTTACAGCTTGCATTTATAATGGCCTATTTTATTAAGAATGGAAATATACACCTATATAACAATTTCTTATATAGGAATATGGCCATCATATTAGAATTAGCTGATTTAATGGTTTTACTGATTTTTGGTACATTAAAGGGTGTATTAAAAAGAGGGCATTACCAAGAGTTTGTAAAAACATTAAAACATGGTTTTATTGTTTGTTTATCGGCTGTTTTATATTTATTTACAGTTCAAAAAGGAATTTTCTTCTCAAGATTTATTTTATTCTTGACAATTGGTATTTATTTTATATTGACATATATAGTAAGAGAACTGTGGAAGAGAAATATTAAAAAGGGTGTTAATAGTGGTAAGAGAAGAAAATTATTAATAGTTACATCTAGTACTATTGCTGATAAAGTTATTGATAATATTGAAAAGAATAATTATTCGCGTTATGACATTGTGGGTATTGCCTTATTAGATAAGAATTTAGTTGGTAATCAAATCAATGGTGTTTCTGTAGTAGCAAATGATGAAGCAGTTGGTATGTATGCATGTAAAGAATGGGTAGATGAAGTATTAATTGTTTTACCTAAAGAAATAGCTTATCCAAATACTTTGATTGAACAATTAACTTTGGCTGGTATTACAGTCCATATGAACTTGGCTAAGGTAGTGAATTCACCTGGAAAGAAACAGTTTGTTGAAAAGATTGGTGATTATACAGTTCTTACTACTAGTATTAATTATGCTTCTTTAAATGAATTGTTCTTAAAAAGAGTATTTGATATTATCTGTGGCGCATTAGGATGTATATTAACATTAGTTATTTGTATCTTTATTGGACCAGCAATTTATATTGCAAGTCCAGGACCCATTTTCTTTTCACAAGAAAGAGTTGGTAAGAATGGCAAGAAATTTAAGATGTATAAATTTCGCAGTATGTACTTAGATGCGGAAGAAAGAAAAGCAGAATTAATGAAAGATAATAAGCTTGGGGATGGTAAAATGTTTAAACTTGATTTTGATCCTCGAGTTATTGGAAATAAAGTAATGCCGGATGGATCCCATAAAACAGGTATTGGTGAATTCATTCGTAAAACAAGTTTGGATGAATTTCCACAATTTTTTAATGTATTAAAAGGAGATATGTCTATTGTAGGAGTCCGAGATATAATAGGGACAACCAGAGAAAACTCCAGTATTTATGCGGCATGTGTGGCTTAAGCGTTTTATGATAATTCGATTTTTCATTGCTGCAGCAGGGTCACATTATAGCGGTTCATAGATATTGGATGGCTCTTTGGATGCTCAGTTTGACCCAATCACAGAGCAATAAAAAAATCGAAAAGGAGAAAACTTGAGCCTGTTAGTCTGAAAAGAATGACAGGCTAAGGGACGTTAGTTGCAGATATGAACAATGAAAAACTAAAAAATTAAAATCCCCCAGAGTGTGTATGTGTGTGTGGGGGGGGGTAAAGCGAGGTATGAAAAATGAAGCAGAAGCGGATCGCTGAGTGCAAATGCAATTCCCTAGCCCCTTATAGTGGGAAAGAAGCAAACGGAAAAATTGAATATGGCAAGAATTTGATGAAACATCGGAAAATCTATCTGGCAGTTTCTATAGGCTGTCTGCTTATGGCTGCTATCTATTATCAAATAGCATCACATTTCTTAATTAATCGAAATCCATTTTTTTATTGTGCTTTGCCTGCCCTGATAATTGGGTTATGTGCCGGGCATAGATTGTTTCTTAGTAGTATTGAATGTAATATACAAAGTTCTGTGAAGGACTGCGTATTTTCTTATAAAAAGTCTTTGTTCGTTGGTAAGTCAGAGGATTGTAGCAGTTAGTTGAAAACGAACGTAATGGGATCTGAAAAATGAGTAAAGGGGAAAGAAAGTATGTATAGAAAAGATTCTACAGGATGGATAAAACATGTGGATTTTATCATCTTGGACTTAATCTGCTTGCAGGTGGCGTTCGTTTTGGCGTATGCGTTAAGCGGATATGGAGCTAATCCATACCAGCTAATTCTTTACAGAAATATGGCTGTCTTTATGGAAGTAGCAGATTTGGTAGTACTGTTTGCGATGGGAACATTGAAAAACGTTTTGAAAAGAGGCTACTATAAAGATTTTGTTGTAACAGCACAGCATGGAATAATTCTCGGAGCATGTTTATTGCTTTATCTGTTTATGCTTCAGGAAGGACAACAATATTCCAGACTGGCATTGGTACTGAATATCGTTATCTATATTCTACTTACTTATCTGGTACGAGAGCTGTGGAAACATTTGCTTAGAAAGAAAATGGAAGATGGTGAAAATCGTTCCTTACTTCTTGTTGTTTCAGCAGATGTAGTGAGTTCAGTAGTAGAGAGCATGAAAGAGCATAATTATGCCCGGTATAAGATTGCTGGAATTGCTGTCATAGATAAAGAAATGACAGGAAAGTATATTGATGGTGTGAAAGTAGTTGCAAATATGGAAAATGCTGCTGAATATGTCTGCAAGGAATGGATTGATGAAGTTCTGATTGTGACATCCGGTGTAGTTCCATATCCAAAAGAACTGATCGAGCAGTTTACAGAAACCGGAGTAACCGTTCATCTGAATCTTGCAAAGGTACAAAGCGTGCCGGGGAAAAAACAGTTTGTAGAAAAAGTTGGAGATTATACAGTACTGACTACCAGTATTAACTATGCATCTACAAGAGATCTGATGCTGAAACGATTGATGGATATTGCCGGAGGTTTGGTAGGATGCCTGATTACTGGAATCTTGTTTATATTTGTTGCTCCAGCAATTTACATAGCATCACCGGGACCGATTTTCTTTGCACAGAAACGGGTTGGACGCAACGGCAGAATTTTTAAAATGTACAAATTCCGTTCCATGGGTGTACAGGACCCTAAGAAAGAGGCCAAAGAATGGACAACCAAGAACGATGTCCGTGTTACACCTGTTGGACGTGTGATCCGTAAGACAAGCCTTGATGAACTTCCTCAATTCTGGAATGTATTAAAAGGCGATATGAGTCTGATAGGGCCACGTCCAGAACGACCTTTGTTTGTCGAGAAATTTAAAGAAGAGATTCCTCGTTATATGATCAAGCATCAAGTTCGTCCAGGTATTACTGGATGGGCTCAGGTCAATGGATTCCGTGGTGATACTTCCATCCGAAGCAGAATCGAGCATGACCTGTATTATATTGAGAATTGGTCTTTGGGACTTGATATCAAGATTTTATTTCTTACATTCTTTAAGGGATTTGTCAATAAAAATGCATATTAAACAGCAAAAAAAGGATGGAGTTTTTCATCCTTTTTCCTGTATAAACTTAACTATTTAAGGAAATCTGGAGGGATACATTATGACAGCACAGCATACAAAACATGCCAAACACACAAAACGAAAACGAAGAAGAAGATCTCCACTTCGGATCTTGATCATTCTCATTCTTGTGATTGCTGTATTGGTCGGACTTACGCTTTCCACAGTTCACAAAAAACTTGAAAAAATATCAACAAAAAGTCTTGATCAAAGCCAGCTTGTCACTGTAAACAAAGACAGCAATATGACTGACTATACCAACTATGCTTTTTTCGGAATCGATTCTCAAACTGGAAGTATGTCAGATCGTGGAAACCGTTCTGATTCTATCATAGTTGTCAGCATCAACAATTCAACCAAAGATGTCAAATTGTTATCGATCTATCGTGATACATATGTAAGTATTAATGGAAAATACAGTAAGATCAATGCAGCTTATTCCTGGGGCGGTCCAGAGCTTGCGATCAGCACGATCAATCGTAATCTTGATCTGAATATTGAAAAATACGCAACTGTAAACTTTAAGATTCTTGCTGATATCGTTGATGCTGTTGGCGGAATCGAAGTAAAAGTCGATAAAAGCATCTTAAAGAATTTAAATGCTTATATCGGTGACATGAATCGTATCAACGGTGGACATTCTCCAAAACTTTCTTCTGCCGGTACTTATACTCTGGATGGAAATCAAGCCGTTGCTTATTCCAGAATCCGTTATACCGCTGGCGGTGACCTTGCAAGAGCCGGAAGACAACGAGAAGTCCTTCAGAAGATTTTTGACAAAGCCAAGAAAAATCCTTTGAAGATGATGTCTGTTATGGATGAGATACTTCCTCAGGTAAAGACAAATATGAGTCAGGATGAATTGTTTGATATGTTCTTATCTGTTTTCAAGTATGACATCAAAGATCAGCAGGGATTCCCTTGGGACCAGAAAGAGCTCCGTTATTATGGTACTTATTATGGATTCCCTACAACATTGAAAGAGAATGCGATCCGCGCACATAAATACCTCTTTGGTACATCGGATTATCAAGTCAGTGATGAGCTTAGCCGTATCAATCAGAAGATCATTTATCGTGCTGGATATTAATCCTGAATATCAACTCAAAATGCAAAAAAAAAGCTCTCGATCTATGGATTCACTCATAGATCAAAAGCTTCTTTTTATTTTATATTCTTCAAGATTCCTAACAATGTTTCTCCAACCATTCCCTGGCCTTCTTTGCAGTAAAAGAAATCCCTTGCCTGCCTTCTAACCTCTTTAAAATGATCTTCGCCTTGTACCAGACGTTCGAATTCTTCCATCAAGGCTTCAAATGTCTCTGCCTTATATCCCGGAGCCGCCTTCTCATAATCGCAATACATACCACGATCATGCTCCAGATAATCCTGATAATCAAAATTATAAAAAACTACCGGCCGGTCCAGTAATAGATAATCTATATATGTGCTTGAATAATCTGTAACCAGAATATCCGTATCCATTAAT
>OFMQ01001403.1_pt1 | contig 12338 bp, 5 predicted proteins | sample 1541851 | NCBI WGS metagenome assembly OFMQ01 (sample SAMN04209227, study PRJEB22552) | human gut metagenome | biome: gut; material: feces | host: Homo sapiens | place: USA: Oklahoma | reverse complement strand
AGGCACGGGTGCGGCCTCGCGCACGATCTTATTCGGCTTCAGTCCGAGTGCGGTGATCGTTTTTGCGGTGGACAAGCCGTTTTCGCAGGCGACGACGGGCTGCACAAAGCAATACGCCGGCATAGCGGCGGGCGGCCAGAACAGCCTTGGCGTGACGCTTTCCACGGCGCAGGTGACGGTGCGGCAGACCCAAACCGCCCCGACGGACGGCAGCGGCATGGCATCGCTGAACGAAAGCGGCGTAACGTACGCGGTGTTGGCGTTCAGATAAGGCGTTATATCATTTTCCGCGAGGAAAATATCATATCGAACAAAGAGAGATATATCATTAAAAAAGAAGCGCGCAGCTTTTGGGGGAGCTGCGCGCTTCTTGGTGTATTGTGTGCAATTTTCAGGGATTTCTAAAGGCGGTTTTTATGAATTTGCCGTGCAAATTCATTGGGAGACCCCCTAATTGGGTCTCCCACGAACAAACAGTCCACCGGACTGTTTGTTCTCCCGTCCTGATTTTTGGGAGGCAAAAGGTGTTTCGTCGTCTGCGGACGACGACCAAAGGCGCTGCCTTTGGAATTCGCAAGTTTTCTCGAAGAAAACTTGACTAAAGACTTTATTCATTCGCTTGCCGCAGGCAGGTGTTAGCCTTGCGTTTCGCCTTTATCTTCGAGCAGGGTAACGGTGACGGTAAATTCTTCGCCGCCTACGCCGCTCTCATTCGGGCGGAACAGGTGGATCTCGGCGGTATCGCCGGGCTTATAATTTAAAAGTGCGTTTGCGAGCTCTTCAAGCGATTTCGTTTCGGTATCATCGATGGCGGTGATGATATCATACGCCTGCACGTCTGTGCCGTTAAAGCAGCTGTCTTCGTCGATCTCGCTGATCATGAAGCCCTGCGGGACGTCATACATGGCGGCCTGCATCTGGGTAATGGCAGTGCCTTTGATGCCGAAGCGGACGCGGCCCTGCACATAGCCGCCTGCAAGCAGGTCGTCTATGATGCTCTTTGCACCGGTGATCGGGATGGCGAAGCCCATGCCCTCGTACTGCTCGGAGACGATTTTGGCGGAGCTGATGCCGATGACCTGACCGTGTAAGTTGACGAGCGGGCCGCCGGAATTGCCGGGATTGATGGCGGCATCGGTTTGGATATACGTCATGCCGTTCGAGCTGTACGAGCCGACGGAACGGTTGAGGCCCGAGATGACGCCGCGCGTGATGGAGCCGGAGAACTGCTCGCCGCCCGGGTTGCCGATGGCGACGACCCACTGGCCCATGCGCAGGTCATCACTGTCGCCGAACTCGGCGGGCATGTAGCCTGTGCCGTCGATTTTGAGCACGGCGAGGTCGGTGGTTTTGTCGAACCCGACGACGACGGCGTCGTGAAGTTCACCGTCATACGTTTTGACCTGCACGGAAACGGATTTGGAATTTAAAATGACATGGCTGTTCGTGATGATGTAGCCGTCTTCCGTTGCGAAAATGCCGGTGCCTGTGCCCTGCGTTTCGCCGCTCTGCGTGATGACGAGCACGGTGGACGGGATGACCTTATCGTACACGGCGTCGATATCGAGCTCGGCGGTATTCGGCTCTTTATCTAAGGTGATGCCTTCCGTATTCGGGGTGACGGCGATGTCCGGCGGGGTGAAGCTGTCGTCCGCATCGGGCATTTCGTCTTCGCCGGGCGTTTCGCTGTCGCTGCCGTCGTTTTCATGCGGGAAGTTCGGGATGAGCGGATCGCCCGGCAGCGTTGTGACGCCGTAACCGCGGTTCACGGCGGCGTAGATGCCGTAGGAAGCAAAGCCGATGACGGAGCCTGCGACGAGGACGGACATGACGATGATGAGGATGCGCAACCCGAGCGGCATTTTCCTTTTTTGCGGCGCGGGATGCGGATACGGATTTTGCATATTCTGCGGGTACGGCGGGGGATAAGCACCTTGTCCGTAGGGCGGCGGGTACTGCCCCGGCTGCGGCTGGGTGTTGTAGTTTGCATAGCCATACGGCGGGTTACCGTACTGCGGGGCGTTTGGCTGCGTGTTGTACGGGTAGGGCTGATACGGCGGCTGCGGGGGATAATAGCCGGTATGCTGAACGGGCTGCGGCTGCGGCGGGATGTTCACGTTTGGGATGGGCTGGGCTTCCGGCGCCTGCTCGGCATTCGGGAGCGGCTCTGCCGTGGGGGCATCGGAAACGGTCGGTTCCGGGGTGACAGTCGGTTCTGCGGGAGCGGTCTCCGCGGTTTCCGGTGTTTCGGGGATATTGTCTTCGGAAGAAGCAGGCTTCTGCATTTCCGGGGTTTTGTTTTCAAAATCGTCCATGGTGTGATACCTCACTTTTGGATTTATTTCTGATCGGGCTCTTTATTATCCTTGTGGCCGTGGTGCTCCTTTTTGGGGCGCTCCGAGATGACAGCATCTTCGACCGGCACGGTGACCGGGATGGAGCCGGTATTGTACTTCAACTTCGGGGGTTCCTGCGGCTTCGGAATATAGAACGAGAAGCGGGTGTACTCGTTCACGACGGAGGAGACGGAAATGTCGCCGCCGTGGAGCTTGATGATGGTGCGGACAAGGTACAGGCCGAGACCCATACCGTTTTTATCCTGACTTCTCGATTTGTCGGTCTTATAAAACTTCTCGAACACGAGGGGGAGCTCATCGGACTGGATGCCGGAGCCGCTGTTTTCGATGGTGACGACGATGCGGTCGATGCTGTCCGAGACGTTGAAGGAGATGTAGCCCTCGGTGTTTGTGAACTTGACGGCGTTTTCGACAAGGTTATAGACGACCTGATGCAAAAGGTCTTCATCGCCGTGCACCTGCATGGGCTGCAAGGTATCGAGCCCGCGGATGTCGATCTTTTTCTCGTCGATGCTCTTTTCAAACGTGAGCACGGTGGAGAGGACGGTCTCGGAAATATCGAAATCGTTTGGGCGGAGCTTCAGCTCGCCGTTATCGATGCGGGAGAGATTTAACATAGTGCGGACAAGACGCGAGAGGCGCTTGACCTCGTCGGAGACGATGTGCAGGTAATGCGACTGGCGCTCCGGCGGGATGGTGCCGTCTAGAATGCCGTCGATGAAGCCCGCGATGGTTGTCATCGGGGTCTTTAACTCGTGCGAGACATTCGCGACGAAGCTGCGGTTCATGCTTTCGCTGCCGGAGAGCGAATCTGCCATGTTGTTGAACGCGGTGGCAAGCTGGCCAATCTCGTCGTTGCTTGTGACGGGCACGCGGATGGAGAAATCGCCGTCGCCGAAGCTTTTGGCTGCGGCGGACATCTGCCGCAGGGGCTTGACGAGCCGGTAGGAGAAGAGGCCGACGACAACGAACGCCAGAATGAACGCGGCGGCTGCGGCGATGAGGAACATTTGCAGTGCGGCAAACTGATACTCCGTGAGGGAGGCAGCGTTCATGGCGGCAAAAACGGCACCGACGGGCACTCTGGTGCTGTTTTCGCCTCCTGCCTCGGAAGATGATGTTTCGGCGACGGAATAAAGCGGCACGCCGACGACGTAGTACGGGGTATCGTAAATGCCGTTTTTGCGTCCGTCACCGGTATAGGAGCCCTCGGACGCGCACTTTACGATGTCTGCCGAAATCTTCGTCTGCGGGGTGAAGTTTGCGCCGATATTTGAGGTGCTGTTGGCATAGGCACCGAACAGGACGTTGCCCTCGAGATCGGTGACGAAAATATCGGCATCGATATTGAGAGAGAATGTGCGCACAAAGATTTTCAAAAGCTCCGGTGCACCGTTATTCGTGATGTCCACGGAAGAAGTAATGGACGCCATGGACGAGGCGTTTTGCATAAGCAGTTTGCGCTTATCGCTTTTGGTGTACTGCGAGAACACAAACATCATGACGCTGCCGAGCACGATGAAGCTGGCGAGCACGATGACCATGGTGACGCGCAGGTATTTTCCGAACAGGGATTTTTGCAAGGGGAATCCTTCCTTTCGCCGGCTTATTCTTTCACTTCAAACTTATAGCCGACGCCCCAGACGGTTTTAAGCGACCATTTATCGGAAACGCCTTCGAGTTTTTCACGCAGGCGCTTAACGTGCACGTCTACGGTGCGGGAATCGCCGTAATAATCAAAGCCCCACACTTCGTCGAGGAGCTGGTCACGCGTGAAGACGCGGTTCGGGTTCGAGGCGAGATGATAGATGAGCTCCATTTCCTTCGGCGGAGTGTCAATCTGGACGCCCTTGACCTTGAGTTCATAATTTGTGAGGTTGATGGAGAGATTCTCGTAGTGAACTTCTTTCACCTGAGAGGATTCTTTTTTGCCGATGCGGCGGAGGACGGCGTTGATGCGCGCGATGACCTCTTTTGTCTCGAAGGGCTTTACGACGTAATCGTCCGCGCCGAGCTCTAAGCCGAGGACTTTATCGAACACTTCGCCCTTGGCCGTCAGCATAATGATGGGGCACTGGGACTTTTTGCGGATCTCGCGGCAGACCTGCCAGCCGTCGAGCTCCGGGAGCATGATGTCGAGCAGCATGAGGTCCGGGTTGACGGAATCAAACATTTGCACGGCCGCCTTGCCGTCGTTTGCAATGGCTGTTTCAAAGCCTTCCTTTTCAATATACAATCTTAAAAGCTCACAGATATTTCTATCGTCGTCTACGATCATGATTTTGCCGGATGCCATAAATTTCTACCTTCCTTATTTCAATATTGCGGGGCGAAAAGCGACCCCGTTTCCTCCCGGAAATCCCCTGTTTGTGCAGAGTATGACCAGTTTGTATTTATTGTACCGATTTATTGCGTCGAATGCAAGAACAAAAGGTGAATATTCTGTGACGATAGGGCTTGTTTTGGGGCGCGGAATTGGTGAAAATGCGCGTTTTTATGCGAAGTGTTGCGGCGGAAAATAAAGTGTGTTATACTGTATCAGTTCGATTTTAGACTGTTGAACAGGATAACGGTCGGACAAAATGAAAACTAAATGCTTTAAACAGCGTACTTCGCCGTGCTTGCGGCGAAGTCTTTTCATGCGGAAAGCCGCGTTTGGAGCGTAGAGATTTGCAAAAGAATTTACAAAAAATGAAAGGAAGTTTGATTTCATGGCAGAAAAAACGGTAAAGCTTGAGGACCCGGCAAACAACCGCATGGGCTCTGCGAAGATGCTGCCGCTGATTTTGACGATGGCACTGCCGGCAATGTTCTCGATGCTGATTCAGGCGCTTTACAACATTGTGGACAGCTACTTTGTGGCGCAGGTGAGCCAGAACGCACTGACGGCGGTCTCGCTGGCGTTCCCGATTCAGAACCTGTTGGTGGCATTCGGCGTGGGCACCGGCGTGGGCGTGAGCTCACTCATTTCCCGCAGACTCGGCGAGCGCGACCAGGAGGCGGCGGACAACGCGGCGACGCACGGCATTATTCTTTCCGCGATCACGTATGTGGTCTTTGCAATTTTCGGTGCGATCGTGGCGCGTCCGTTTACGGCGCTTTACACGCAGGACGCGGAAGTGCTCAGCATGGGCACGACGTACATCACGATTGTGACGGTAGCATCGTTCGGCTTCTTCTTTGCGGCGGTCATTGAAAAAATGTTACAGGCGACGGGCAACATGGTGATGCCGATGATCATTCAGCTTGTGGGCGCGGTGGCAAACATCATCTTTGACCCGATCCTCATTTTCAACTTCAACATGGGCGTGGCCGGTGCGGCGTATGCGACGGTTGGCGGCCAGATCCTTTCGATGATTGTGGGCCTTTGCATTTTGTTTTTCGGCAACCACGCGATTGCGCTGGAATTTAAGGGCTTCCGTTTCCACGGCAAGACGATGAAGGACATTTACGTTGTGGGTCTGCCGAGCATCGTGATGAACGCCATCGGCACGCTGATGACCATGGCAATGAACGGCATTTTGGCAGGATTTTCCGCAGTGGCCGTGAATGTGTTCGGTGTTTACTTTAAATTGCAGTCCTTTGTGTTTATGCCGGTGTTCGGCTTGACGCAGGGGCTCATGCCGATTATGGGCTACAACTACGGTGCGCGCAACAAAAAGCGTGTGACGGGTGCGGTGAAGATCGGCTGCGTGATTGCGCTTATTATTGAGATTGCGGGTCTTATCGTGTTTGAAATCTGCCCGGGCACGCTGATTTCCATCTTTAACGCGACGCCGGAGCTGCACGAGATCGGCGACTCGGCGCTTAGAATCATCGCGATCCACTTCCCGATGGCGGCGATCGGCATTGCGCTTTCGACGCTGTTTCAGGCGACGGGCCACGGCATGTACAGTCTTGTGCAGTCTGTGATGCGTCAGTTGGTTGTGCTGGTGCCGGCGGCGTGGCTGCTCTCGAAAATCAGCCTCGGCGCTGTGTGGTTCTGCTTCCCAATCTCCGAATTTATTTCGCTCATTGTGACGGTTGTATTCTTTGTAATTCTCTACAACAAGGAGATTAAGGACCTCGATAAGCCGGTGAACAGTGCGGCGGCGACGGAGTCGGTGAAAGGGTAAGTGAGCTGAAATAGAGCGGGCAAATAAAGTTTTCGACGACCTTTTTCAAAAGGTCGTGGATTCCAAAGGCAAGGCCTTTGGTTGAGCTCCGCAGAGCTCGAAATACTTTTGCCAAACGCAAGATCAGGAAAATAGAAGAACCGTCCGGGGGACGGTTCTTCGTAAGAAACCCTATCAAGGGGGTTCTTGAAGGGCGGCTTTGTGCCGCCCTTTTTATATATACTGTGGTTTACGTTAGATAAAGAACCAGCTGGGGAGCCATTCTAAAGCGTTGGCGTAGTTCTGCGTGGTGAGGGTGCCGGTGAGCACGGGGTAGAACGCGATGAACATAAGAATGTGCACGAGGACGCAGGCAAGCAGGAGAATTCTGCCGACTGTGAGCGTGACGGCGCCTTTTGTGAAGACGACGCGGCGCAGGGAAGCTGTTTCTTCAAGGCGCTGATACGCGATGAGGAACGCGATGAGAATGAACGGCACGGCAGTGAAATAGTGGTAAATGAACGTGCAGCGCGGCACGAGTACCCACGGCAGATACGCGGACAAGAAGCCGATGACACAGATGAGCGCGGTGCGGGAGTGCCGTTTTACGGCCCTTACGAACGCGTACACGGTGGCGGGCACGCACGCCCAGAATAACAGCGGGTTGCCGAGCACCGAAATGGTGCGGATGTGACCCTCGCTGTCGGCGCTGTAATTGCCGTAGTACCACACGTTGCGGATATCGAACGGCCATTGATACCACGGGGACTCAAACGGGTGGGTCGCCTGCAGCGTGGAGTGATAGTTGTACATATGCGTTTGGTACGCGATGAACCGGCCGAAAACATCGTAGCGGTTATGCGGCAATGTGGTGAGCGGCAGGAACGCCATAAAGTAGATGCCGAACGGAATGGCGATGAACAGCAGGCAGCACCAGAGGCAGAGCTTTATGGATTTATTAAGGAGCGCTTTCTGCACGGCGGCGTGGCCTTTCTCTTCACGGTAAGAGACGATGAGCTTGCCGAAGAACAGCACGGCGAGGCCGACTGCGCCATAGGCGACCGTCCACTTGCTTGCGATGCCGAGCCCCATGAAGATGCCGCTTAAAAGCAGCGGGGGCAGGAGCTTTTTGAAGCTGTCGGTTTTTAAATCGTGCTGAATAAACACGAGCATGGCGTCGTACATTAAAATGATGAAGAACACGGCGTAGGTATCGATGGTCGCGATACGTGTTTGGACGTAGTGCATGAAATCGAACGCAAAGAGGACGGTACCGGCGGTGCAGAGGAACGTGGAGCCAAAGAGGCGCTTTAAGAAATGGTAGAGCGCGGGGAGCATCAGAACACCGAACAGCGTGCCCATGAAGCGCCAGCCGAACGGGTTCATGCCGAAGATGCGAATGCCGACCGAGATGATGAGCTTGCCGAGCGTGGGGTGCGTGTTTTCGTATGGCTCGAGTCCCAAAATGTGCTCGTAGGCGGTGCGGGCGTGGTAGATTTCGTCGAAATAGGTGGAGTTCATGTAGCTTGGATAGAGCGGGACGGTGTTTTGCTCATCCGTGAGCTGCCACGCGTTGCCGGAGACGGCGGTGAGCGTTGCAAAGCCGGTGCCGTCTGCCTTTTTGAGTGCGAACTCGTTGATGGCGAGGTCGTCGCACATAGACGTGATGCGGATATATTTGCCGGTGACGGCGACGGAGACGTTTTTCCACGCATAGACGCTGCCGTCCGTGTTTTCGGCGGCGGTCGTCCAGTTGGTTTGATCGTTTGAAACCTCAATCTTCATATTGGTACCGACGCGCTGGCCGATACCGTTATCCGCGGGGGCGATGCCGGGCAGGTAGAAAATTTCGCTGTACGCGTCGTCGGTCTCAAAGACGGCGGATTCGCCGTTTTGGGGCGTCCATGTCGTATTGGCGGTCTCGTGATCACCGAGATTCGTGAACGCGACGATGCCGTAAAGGAGGGTAACGACGGCGATGCAGAGAAGATCGACACGCGTCAGGCGGACGTTATGATTCTTGTCGGTGATGAGGGAGAATTCGGGCGCTGCGACGGGCTTTGTGTGCTGTTCGGCCGAGGCGGCTTTCTGCGTTTTAAACGCAGGGAGCGGGCGCAGGGCTTTTTCGGAAATAAAGCAGCGGTACGTGATATAGAGCATATAAATGTACAGGAGCACATGCAGCGCGGAGAGGAACAGGATTTGAATGGACGTGGGGGAAATGTAGGCGTTATTGAGGTACAACACATAGGCAACGTTCAAAAAATGCACCGTGGATATGCCCGCGAACAGGAGCAGGAAGCGCTTTTCCTTTGTGAAAACGTAGGTGAGCAGCAGGCACAGGAGCACGGGGAACAGATAACGCTCGTGCATTTTGACGCAGAAAATGTAGACCGTGAACATCAAAACGGTGGGGCAGGCGAAAACGGCGTCGTCGCGCTTCGATTTCAGCAGTAAGAGGCCTGCGAGGACGGTTGCGAGCGGCACGCCGAATTGCAGCCAAGTGCTGTGCTCCGGCAGGGCAGCCCAGTTGAGCCCGAAGAGTGCCCAGACGTTATAGGCGTTGATGGTGTAGTAATTATAATAATCGATGGTGCCGGTGTAGATTTCGATGAGCTTCAGGTAATCGAAATTCTTTATAAACGGCGTGGAGAACAGGAGAATCGTCGCAAGGGCGATGATGGGCCCGAGGACGAGGTTTTTCCAGTCCTTTTTGCGGATGACCCAGAAAATGAGCACCGGCGCGAAAATGAGCATCTGCGGCTTACTTAAGATGCCGAAGCCGTAGACGAACGCGGCGAGCGGCGTGTGGTTGTACCAGAGAAGCAGCAGTGTGCAGAGGAGCAGAAGCGCGCAGAAGCTATCGGCCTGACCCCAGACGGAGGAATTGACGATGACGGCGGGGCAGAAAAGATAGGCAAACGCGATAAGGAGTGCGCTTTTTTCACCGAGCTTTTTGCGGGCGAGCACCCAAAGTGCCGCGGCGCAGGCGATGTCCGACAAAATGGGCGCGAGTTTTATCATGAGCGTATAGCTCTGCGCGTATTGGTCGACACCGAACAGGCGGCGGAACGCCTCAACGATGTAGAGCACATAGAGATAGCCGGGGGGATAATCGAGGAAGAAGTCCCGGTAATACATGTTATTAAAGCCGTAATCGTGCGTATAGGCGGCCCACGCTTTAAAGCAGGAGATGTCGGCCTCGAACCCGTTGATGTTGTAGCCCAGAATAAAGCGCAGGATAAGCCCCAAAGCGAGCACGGCGCAGAAGACGGGCACGGGGGGCAGGCCGAAGACCGTAGCTTCCTTTATACGGGCGCGGCGGACGGGGGCGCCCTCCGTTTCCGGCGCGGCACGAAAGCCGAGCCACAGCACTGCCGCAAGGAACAGGGCGGCGAGCAGAATTTGTATCGTCATGGTTTTTGTTCCTTTCTCAAAATTTATTTGGTTACGGGCTTGACCCGCACCTTTTTTTCATGTAATCTTGTAGTAGAGGGGATGCGGAAAAATCCCCATCTGTGTACGCTCATTATAGCATAGGTTCTAAATCGCTTCAACTGAATTTTGGAGTGTTTCAACACACGCGTGGAAAACGTTTTCACGCAGGAAAGGAACGGTATTGAAAATGGAATTTCAGAAAATGCACGAAAATCCGGACGTGCTGCACGTGGGTACCTGCCAGAACCGCAGCTACTTCTTGCCGAAGGCACCGGAGGACGGGGAAGAATCCACAAGAGTGTGTCTTTTGAACGGCACATGGTCGTTTCGGTATTTTGACTCGTTTTTAGACGTGTTCCCGGAGGGCTCCGAGGGTGAGATTTGCTTTGACGAGGAGGATATGGACGAGATTGAGGTGCCGTCTTGCTGGCAGAACGCGGGCTATGACCGCCACCAGTACACGAACGTGCGCTATCCGTTCCCGTATGACCCGCCGTATGTGCCGGACGAGAACCCCTGCGGCCTTTATCTGCGCCGCTTCTGCATGAACGCGGAAGACCTGACGCAGAAAATTTATTTGAACTTTGAGGGCGTGGACTCCTGCTTCTATCTGTGGATCAACGAGCAGTTTGCAGGGTACAGCCAGGTTTCGCATTCGACAAGCGAGTTTGACATCACCGATTTACTGAACGAGGGTGAAAACTCCGTGGCGGTGCTGGTTGTAAAGTGGTGTGACGGCTCGTACCTGGAAGATCAGGACAAGCTGCGCATGAGCGGTATTTTCCGTGACGTGTACCTCATCCGCAGACCTTTGGCGCACATCCGCGATTACTTTGTAAAGACGACGGTGAGCGATGACCTTTCCCATGCGGATATCCGCGTGGAGATGGACTTTATCGGGCTGCCGGACGTGACGGCGGAGCTGTATGACGCCGAGGGCGCTCTGCTCGAAAGCACGGCGGGCGCGGAGCCGAACTTTGCGCTCGAAAACCCGCACCTTTGGAATGCCGAGGACCCGTACCAGTACACGATCGTGTTCCGCACGGCGGATGAAGTGATCGAGCAGAAGGTGGGCATCTCCAAAATTGAGATCCGCGACAGCGTTCTGTATTTCAACAATGTGAAAATCAAATTGCGCGGCGTGAACCGCCACGACAGCGACCCGGTGACGGGCTACACCATCAGCCGCGAGCAGGCGAAGCGCGACCTGTTCCTGATGAAGCAGCACAACATCAACGCAGTGCGCACAAGCCACTACCCGAACGCGCCGTGGTTCTTACAGCTTTGCAGCGAATACGGCTTCTATGTTATTGCCGAGGCGGACATTGAGGGCCACGGTGCGGCGACGCAGACCGGCGGCTACGGCATGGACGAATATGCGGACAACGCACTGAACCCGATTTTCGACAAGGCGATTATGGACAGAATTCAGCGCAGCGTCATCCGCGACAAGAATAACGCGTGCGTGCTGATGTGGTCTTACGGCAATGAGACCGGCTGGGGCCCGAGCTTTGAGAAGGCCGGCGCATGGGTGCGCGAATATGACCCGTCCCGCTTGACGCACTACGAGAATACGTATTACGATGCGCGCGGCCACAAGAACGACCTGTCTTCCCTGACGACGGAGAGCCGCATGTACTCGGCGCCGGAGTGGATTGATGAATATATGGTCGACCCGAAGTACACGAAGCCCTTGGTGCTTTGCGAGTACATCCACGCGATGGGTAACGGCCCCGGAGATGCGGAGCAGTACCAGCAGCTGATCATGAAGTATGACCGCTTTATGGGCGGCTTTGTTTGGGAATGGTGCGACCACGCCGTTTACGGCGGCACGACGCCCGACAACCGCGATATTTTCCGCTACGGCGGCGATTTTGGCGAATATCCGCACGACGGCAACTTCTGCATGGACGGCCTTGTGTACCCCGACCGTACACCGCATACGGGTTTACTCGAATATAAAAACGTCATTCGCCCGGTGCGCGCGGCGCTTGTGAACCGCGAAACGGGGGAAATTCAGCTGACGAATTACCGCGATTTTACGAACACGGAAGAATTTTTGACGCTTTCCTGGGAAATTCAGCAGGACGGCGATACGGTGGCCTGCGGCGTGATGGACGACATCAAGATTGCCCCGCACGAAAGCGGTGTCATTACGCTGCCGGATGCAATTCCGACGGAGGGTGACGTGGCGGTGCTTCTGCAGTACAGCGCGAAGAAGAATGACAGCGTGTTCTTTGAGAAGGGACACCCGCTCGGCTTTGACCAGCTGATTGTTTCCCGTGGGGCACGCAAGGAAGAGGCGCTTAGAAAGGGCGTTGTTGTTGTGGTGGAGGACAGCCGCGCCGTGACGGTGACGGGCGACAGCTTCCGTTATGTGTTCTCGAAGACCGAGGGCGTGTTTACGTCTATGGTGAAGAACAATATGAACATCATGACCCGCCCGATG
>OFMQ01001398.1_pt1 | contig 12388 bp, 10 predicted proteins | sample 1541851 | NCBI WGS metagenome assembly OFMQ01 (sample SAMN04209227, study PRJEB22552) | human gut metagenome | biome: gut; material: feces | host: Homo sapiens | place: USA: Oklahoma | reverse complement strand
CATCATAAACCTTATTTGCACTTGGCGTTGTTACTGTCAATGTGGCTGGAGTAATAGTGATTGAACCAGGAACTTTCGTAATCTTCAAGTTATTCGTTACATCTTTACCTTCTGCATTTTTAATGACTAATGTGTCACATGTTGCTTCTATAGCAGTTGTTACATCCGTAGCAGTAGCACTTGATGTTGCTTTGTCTAAAGAATATCCTTTTGGTAGATTACTAACTGTAACTTCAGTTCCATGAGCTAATCCATCGTATGTATAAGAAGAATGTTTTGTTGTAACTACAATTTCATTTTCATTTTCAGTTACTGTTAACGTTCCAACTGTTTCACTAATTTTATAGTTAGAAGATTTAGCTGTTCCATTCCATTCAATTGAATATGTATTACTAGAACTACCAACTTCTGTCTGACTACCTATAGTAGTAAATGTTGCAGTTTCGTTGTTTACAAATCCACTGATTGTTCCTTCAGCCGTTAATGGAGTACCATCATAAACCTTATTTGCACTTGGCGTTGTTACTGTCAATGTGGCTGGAGTAATTTCATAAGTTCTGTCAAATGTTCCTGTATAGTTACCTTTACCAGTAATTGTGATTGTGATTTTACCAACATTTGTAAAGTCTGTTGTCGAATACTCTACATCATAATCTGTTCCAGCTGATAAAACTACATTTCTATAAATATCTTTGACTTCTAATACTTCCTTATGTTCAAGTCCATCATATACGTGACCTTGTGGATCACTAACTGACATATTTTGATCATCCGGATTAATTGACTTAGGCGTAATGTTCAATGTACCTTCATTCTTAGAAATGTCATAGTTATTAATATTAAATTTAGTACCAACTGTATATTCAATTGCATTTGTTACTGGACTATCTTTTACTTCAGTTACAGTTCCAATTGCTTGAACACTAGTTACTTCACCATTTACAAATCCTGAACCACCAACCATTACATTCGGTCTAGTTAGTGGAGTACCATCATAAGGCTTAGAACCACCTTCACTAGTTAATGTGACTTAACGTTTCGTAATAGAGTAAGTTTTATTTACTGCACCAACATAGTTGCCTTTACCAGTAATTGTAATTGTGATTTCACCAACATTTGTAAAGTCTTTTGTTGAATAATAAACATCATAATCCTTTCCAGATTTTAATGTCTTGTCTAACTCAGCATCTCTAACAACTAGTACTTCTTGATGTGGGTTACCATCATATACATGACCTTGAGGATCACTAACTGTGATTTTTTGATCTTCTGTATTAATTGACTTAGGCGTAATCACCAAATATCCGTCTGTTACTGTAAATGTTACGTTACTAAAATTAGAACTGTTATTTTTAAACTGTTCAACAGCCAATTCCATGTTATATGTACCAGCATTTATACCTTTAGCAACTTTATTTCCACTAAATGTGAAATCAGCTTCATGATATTTGTCGTTATTAATTGTAACCGTGTAGCCTTCAACTCGATGTTCATGACCATCATATCCAACTGTATCAGTTGCACCAACGATTTGAACTTGAACTTCAGTTTCCACTGCCGTAATACTTAACTTACCTTCATTCTTAGTAATCTGATAGTTATTTTTATTGAATTTTTCGTTTGGAGTATAAGTAATTGTATTTGTTACTTCACCATCACTAACATTAGTAACAGATCCAGTAGCTTTAATATCTTTTACTTCACCATTTACAAATCCATCACCACCAATTGCTACATCTGGTTTAGTTAATGCAGTTCCATCATAAGGCTTAGAACCACCTTCACTAGTTAGTGTAACTTGACGTTTGTTGATTGTTAAAGTTCCGTTTTGTTTTGTAACAACAACTCGATCCGTAACATCCTTACCATCCTTAGTAACTGTTGCTTTACCAGTAATTACATTGTTATAAGTACCAGCATCAGTACCTTTAACAGATGCGCTTAATCCAGATACTGTATAACCATCAATTGTCAATGAAAATCCATCTACTACATGATTATTTCCATCATAAGTAACTTCATCACTCTTAGCTACAACTGTAATCTTGGCTTTTTCAACCCAAACTGCATATAGAACATTTTCACCATTCGCATCAATATTGATTGTCTGTCCATCTGCATAAGTTGCATTTCCTGTACTAGAATCAGCCCAACCAGCAAAGTAGTATTCTTTACCTTCTTGTACTGGAGCGCTAAAGCCTAATGAACCATGAGCTTCAATTTCGACTGCCTCATTATTCATGACATTAACTGTCTGAAGATTACCACGACCATTACCAGGATTATAAGTCAATGTTGTAGAAGTTTCTGCATTACCCCAAGTTGCCGTTAAGATAATCTGATTATCCTTATTCGCAATATCCTTGTTTACTTCAAATGACTGTCCAGGCTTATAAACGTTTCCATTTAATTCCCAACCTAAGAATTTCTTACCTGAAGTAGTAGTCGCATTCTTAGCTACGGTAACTCTTGCACCACCTGCATAAACTCTACCATCTGTAGGAACGGTTGCGCCAGTTTCACTACCAGGCTTATAAATAACTCTTAATTCACCTTTATACAACCATTTACCAACGATACTTGTATCTCTAGTAATTGTGTTATTCGTATTGAATACTTCAGAAGTAATATTTCCATTACCATCCGCATAATACCAACCCGCAAATGAATATTCATTGATTGTTGGAATACTTGGTAATACTGTACTAGCTACTGTACCAGCTTCAACCTTCTTAGTATCCTTAGCTACTGTACCCTCAGGATTATTTAAGTTATAAGTTAAACTAATCTGTTCTGCTGACCATTTTGCGTATATCTGAAGATTTGCATTTGGCATTGTTTCTTTACTAAAATCAAACTTAGTTGTACAAGCTTTATCCTTATACCAACCACCAAATACATAATAACTTGGTAATTCACTTGGTCTTTCAGGAGTATAGTTTTCATAACTATTCATTGGAGTAGTATACTTAATATTGCTAACTGTCTTAGTAACCTTGTTATAGTTATAGTAAGATAAGCTATAAGATTTCAAATTAGATGCGATATTAATGATTCCACTCCTATTGTATTCATACTTATCTCCATCTTTAACACTTGATCCATTTCTGTCCCAATAACCAGATGATTCACCATTTACATTTCCTTTAACCAACTTATACAAATCATATCCAATAAATTTTTCATGGACTGTTAAAGTTCCACCACTAGTATTAACTGTTTGTACTAGTTTATATGAACCGTCGGCTTGTTGGTTATAGTATCTAACTTCATACTCTCTTCTTGCTTTTGTACCATAGAAATTACATTCTGTCACAACACCGTATGATTTTTTATTATCTGTATTGTTTTCATATCCAGCTGTTTTAAAATCAAACGATGTTAATAGAATACATCCAGAACCAGATACACTATATCCCCAACCATAACCATAATCATAACTACTATACCAAGCATAAGTTGAAGTATCCCATGTATCTTTTGGAAGACTAGCTTCATATAAACCTGTCGCAGTTTTTACTTTTGTTAAGCCTCTACTAGTAACTTCATAGAAATTCACTGTACACAATACACGATCATAGTAAACATTAATGATTGTAGTTCCATCACCGGCAATTTCAACATCTTTACTAGAGTTGTTTGCGTTATAAGTAAATCCATTGTATGACTTCGTGTTAGAAGCAGAAATCTTCGTTCCTGTAGTTGCCTTTTTAGTTTCAGCGGATACGTATTCATAAGTTTTCTGTGCATCTGTCGCATTCTTGTCATCCGTTACTTTTTGTTGCCAATAATTTACTGTGTAATTTACTTCAGTAGCTTTCCAATGTGCTGTTAAAGTCATTGGAGAACTAATAGTTGCATCATTCTCTACTTTTTCTGTTCCATTGTACCAACCAGCAAATTCATAGCCAGGCTTTGTAGGTGTTGTTTGATCATTTAGAGAGATTTTGTCAAATACGAATTGAGAATCAATTGCACTTCCACCATCAGAATCAAAAGTTACCCAATACCCTTCTTTAATAATCGCATATACATTTACAGAAGTACTTCCTTCTGGAACTGTAATATTTTTTGCGATATTTGTAGTACCGTTCTGATCTGCTGCCCAACCAACTAATTTGTGAGTTGCGTCAACATCATAAGATACGTGTGAGTAATCATGACCTTTGTGGTCTGCAACCTTTTCTGTACGCATGATCTGTGTTCCTTCTGGATTATGGAAGTAAACATATAATGCGTCTTCGTATTTCGCAGTAATTGTACGAGCTTCAGTCTTAGTAATAGTCTGTACACCAAAGCCATCAAACTTAGATCCATTTTCTTGCCATTCTACAAATGCTTTTCCAGCAATATCTGGAGCCGTTGGGGTAATCAATGTATCCCCCGTTTTAACAATTTGTGTACTGACTGTATTACCTTCGGCAACAAAGTTAAATGTTGTCAATTCGACTTTCTTTTCACCCGTAATAACATAAATTGAGAAGTGATTTGCATCAAAGCTTTGTGTATTTGTAGCAACCTCAGTTACTGTACTTGCATCATCTGTAACATGGTAAACATTGACTTCTTCACCACCAACTGCTACATTTTCAAAGCTAACATTAACAATTCCGTTTGGTTGAATTTCGATACCATCTGCATTCACAATCGTAATATCCAGAGCTATAGCTGAATCAACCTCTTTATCCTTTTCCGTAACTGTTTCTTCAACAGCGTTCAAAATAGCTTTTCTTGTAACACGCTTAACGATTAATTGTGCACCACTCGGTAAAACACCTTCGGCCGCCGTTACATGAACGGTTACGTTTCCAGCTGTAGCACTCATATCAAATGCAGGATACTCTGGTAATTCTTCCTTCGCTTCTGGGTCTGCCTCAGCATCTTCTTCTGTTTTTTCTTCAGTTTTGTTTTCTTCTTGAGCTTCATTTGCTTCTGGGTGCGATTCTGTCATTACCTTCTGGTAAACAAATTTCACACTTGTCAAATCTGAAGTCACATTTAAATTTGCCTGGGCTGCAGCTACGATTTGTGAATCATTCATAACTACATCTTTTAGGGTATAACCATCAAAATTCAACATCACACTTGCATCCGAATTCAAGCTGTAACCCATCTCATACTCATGAGTGGTAGCATCTTGTAATATTGTTCCATCTTCAGCTACATAACTTAATGTTACAGACTTGGTTTCAGGCACTTGTACAAACTCTTCTTTCGCATCTATTGCAGGCGCTTCAGTTTGTTCGACAGCCACTTGTTGCGAACCCTCTTCAACCGTTACCGGTTCTTGTTCTTGGGTTTCTTCTATTATTGGTTCTTCTGATAGCGTATTCGCAAAGTAAGTATCTGCCATTCCGAACTGAACAGCCATCGCAAGCGACAACATGATCGCCGATGCTCTCTTCAAGTTCTTCAACATATTCAATTTTCCTCCTTTTCTATTCTTAGATAGTTACCCTTCCCATCTACAACTAAAGTATAGAATTTTAACGGTTATAAAGTGGTTATAAAACATATAACTTTGTCTTTTTTGTTACACAATTTTCATTTATTTACAACGTTTACTTTTAAAATAAAAAGCCATCCAACTGGATGACTTAACGCTCACTGATTTTTGTTTCTACATCAATCTCATAAGGAAGCTGTACAAGCTTTACTCCCGCCTCATGAAACATACGCTTACTGGCAATATTGCCTTCAGTTCCATCATACTTATCACTTTCATATACTACGCAAGAAATGCCAGCCTGAATAATGGCCTTTGCACATTCGTTACAAGGAAATAACGATACATATAAAGTACAACCATGAAGGTCTTGAATACTATTTAAAATCGCATTCAATTCAGCATGCACAACATAAGGATACTTAGTCTCAAGAAATTCACCATCTCGATCCCAAGGAAACTCCTCATCTTCACAACCATAAGGAAAACCATTGTATCCAAGTCCAACCACTCTTTTTTGAGGATTGACAATACAAGCTCCTACACGCGTATTTGGATCCTTTGAACGCTTTGCACTCAAATGAGCCATGCCCATAAAATATTGATCCCAACTTAATACATCATCACGCATTATTCTTCCCCTTCTCTAAGTTCATTTAAAACTCTTTCAAAAGTAGGTTCTAAACCAATCTCAAAACGCATCTTTTCCTTTGTCGTAGGATGCACAAACTCCAACGCACACGCATGCAACAACTGACCATTGGCCTGAATTGTTTTTCTAGGACCATACTTAGGATCTCCTGCGATTGGATGTTCAATATACTGCATATGAACACGAATCTGATGTGTTCTACCCGTCTCTAACTGACATTTGATATACGCAAATTTCTTGAAGTTTTCCAATACTGTAAAATGCGTAATCGCATCCTTCGAATTATTTGCGGTAACCGCCATTTTCTGACGATCCTTTTCATCACGACCAATTGGTGCATGAATCGTACCATGCTCATGCGTAAAAGGATTATGTACAATAGCTACATATTCACGATGACACGTTTTATCCTGTAATTGCTGACTTAAAGATTCATGGGCCACATCATTCTTGGCAACAACCAATAATCCTGACGTATCCTTATCAATACGATGTACGATACCTGGACGCATCACCCCATTGATACCACTCAAATCTTTACAATGATACAACAACGCATTCACTAAAGTTCCAGAATAATGACCAGGAGCTGGATGCACAACCATACCCTTTGGCTTATTGATCACTATAATATCATGATCCTCATATACAATATCCAAATCAATTGGTTCAGGAAGAACTTCCATAGAATCTAGTTCAGGAATAGAAACCTCGATTTCATCTCCTACACAAACTTTATAACTTGCCTTCATAACCTTTTGATTGACCAAGACATTTCCTTCGTCTAATAAATCCTTAATTCTCTTACGTGAAAAATCCAATTTTTCCGCAAGAACCTTATCCAAACGATCCAATTTAGTATCTTCATCTATCTTTAAGATTCTTGTTTCCATCTTGCTTGCTCCTTCTTATCATCTATAAACATACTTACTAATATTAATGCGATACCCACTGTAATACAGATATCTGCTACATTAAATACGGGAAATGGATAGCCAAAAATATAGAAACTAAAAAAGTCTCTTACAAAGCCTAGCGTCATACGATCGATAAAGTTTCCAATAGCTCCCGAAAAAACTAAAGATAAACAAATCTGATAACGCGAATCATTCGTTTTAAAAAACATATATACCATACCAACTAAGGCAATAATGGTAAGTGCGGCAAAGAAACCCATTCCAGCTTCCGCAAACATACTAAAACCTGCCCCTGTATTTCGAACATATGTCAAATAAAAGAAATGATTAATCATTTCAACCGAATCATTTAATGCGATAGACTTCTCAACAGCCCACTTTGTCCATTGATCCAGTCCCAAAGTGACCAACACAATCAATAGTGAAGCCACTGTAGTTTTACCTTTTTTCATATACTTCCCCTTTAAAAAGACTTGTTTTTTCGATGCAAAAATAACATCTTAAAAAACAACCATACACTCATCCCAATCGCAATGATGTACCCAAAAAATCCAAGTGCTGGTATTCCCATAATCATCGGCTTCATCTTTGTCGTACAAATCAAACTTGAACCCACAACCAAAGCGGCAATCAACACACATACAATCAAACGATTCACCATCTGATCAATCTTGGCAAGTGGAGCTTGAGAACCCATTAGATTCAAATTGACCTTGATTTGTCCTCTTTGAACCATCTTCAACACATCACTTGCCTGCACAGGAATATCCACCGAACGAGAAAGCGCATCAATACTACGCTTAAATCCCGACTTAATTTCTTTCTCCCAATCAATTTTTGTCAAACTTGACTTATGACTCATCGCAATCTTCATCGTATTCATATTTGGATCTAAAGCCGTTAACGTTCCTTCAATCGTCATCATAGAACGAGCTAACATACTAATGCCTTTAGGCAAAGAAATCGAATATACATGACAAATTGAAAACATATCCTGAATCAGTTTGGCAACATCAATTTCTGAATATGGAACACTCAAATATTGATTCACAAAACGATCCATATCCGCACAAAAAGCCGTATAATCAATCTCCTTTTTACAATCCCCTATCATCAAGATACAATCCACTAACTTTTGTGTATCCCTCAAGGCAATGGCACGAACAGCCTCCTTCATCGTTTCACGCTCATTCGCATCTAAAGTGCCCATCATACCAAAATCAATCCATACGATTTGATTATCACGAATTCTTAGATTTCCCGAATGTGGGTCTGCATGAAAGAAACCATTCTCAATAATTTGTGAAATATAATTAAATGCCAATTTATCCGCTATCTCACTACGATCATAGCCCAGTTCATCTAATTTTTTTGAATCATTGATCTCAATGCCATCCACATATTCCATCACCAGAATATTCTTTCTTGTATATTCATCATAAATCTTTGGCACATCAATAAACTTACAATCCTTATAATCATTCTTAAAGCGTTTCGCAAATTGAGCCTCAATCGTAAAATCCATCTCCTGTTTTGCGGTTGTCCAAAATTCATCGATGACCATATCTAGATCCACTACGCTTGATACAATATCTGAAAGATTCAATATCTTAACAGCCTTTCTTAACAAGGCCACATCCCGTTCCATCCACTCATAGATCTTAGGACGCTGAATCTTAAGTACAACTCGTTTTTTAGACTTCAAAGTAGCAGCGTGCACCTGCGCAATAGATGCTGAACCTAGACAAATCTCATCAATACTTTCAAACTCTTCTTGAAATAAATCGCCATACGTCTCTTGAATGATTTGTTCAACCATAGAAAAAGGCATGGGACTTGCCTGCGAGCGAAGCTTCATCAACTCTTTACAATAACACTCAGAAAACAGATCCTGTCTTGTCGACATAATTTGTCCAATCTTAACGAAAGTAGGACCCAAGTCTTCAAGTATCATACGAAACTTAACTGGATCCATTCCCTTTTGGATATGATGTTTTCTTAATATAGATACAATCTGCGCAAACCTTGCACTCGTTGACATCGTATGCGTATCACTCATCGTTTCACATCCTGCTTTCTACGTAAAGGCGTATTTGTCACTTTACCCCTTTTTAAATTCCTTAGCGAATTTGACTTCTTTTTATCATCCACCAGAATCATTCTCAACAAACGACTCCAGTCTCTATTATTTTTCACCATAACAGTATTTTAACACACTTGTTAAAAATCAAAAAGAAACAGTATAAACTGTTCCTTAATAGTAGTCATCCACCAATGTAATTTTATCCTTTAATGCCTTGCCATATCGAAGACTTACATGAATTTCACCATTCTTTGCACAATACTCATCATAACTCTTCGATTTGAACGTATCAAAAATGGTTTGAAGATTCTTTGACATTTCATAATCATCCATCTGTAAATCCAATTGATCCCCATCCTGCACAACATGAAGCATTTTAGGATATGTGATCACCAATGAATTATTCGGTAATTGATTATCTTCCACCATCTCATCCACAACGACACGTACATCGCCAACCGAACTTAAATACGTTTTTGTATACAAACGACAACGATCTGGCATTGTCGTTGTCATAGTCTGCGTTTCTTTTGACAAATCAATTTGATTTGGACTAATTTGACTCAATTCATATACAAAAGTTCCACAGCCAAACACAAATAATAAGATTGAAACAACCAACAATACACCTAACTTACGCATTTTGATCCACCCTCTTAGGCCAAGCACGAACTAACATCAATAGTATTGCCAAACTTCCTAACACAAAGGCAATATCCATACAATATAATCCAGCGCTTGTTGTGGCATACATAGCACTGACATAAATTAACACCACTAAACCAATACCACTACCAATCAAAACACACGCTACAGGAATCATAGCCAAGACTAAGATCACCTTTAAGACATCCGATTCAAGATGTCTTGGCTTTCTTTCATGATACAAAGGACGCTCAGGTGTTGGAGGCAAATCACTCGATTTAATATTATCATTCCAAGTATCTTTGATATCATCCATCACACCCACATTATGTGCATGCAAACGATAACGCTCCACTCTTTTAGCCATGACTTTCACAAAGAAATAAATGGCTAAACATAAATATAGTATGCGACAAAGACTTAACATAAAATCTGTGATCATATAGAATCCGACAAAGAATGAAAAAATCATAGACAATAAAAATTGGCATAATATATCAACCACGATGACTTTTCCAATCAACAAAATCAACACTAAAACAATCGCATCAAATAAGATGTGAAAAATTTCATTCATCGAAAAATTACCAAGCTTAGAAAACAATTCCTCAACCTTGGCATACACCTTATCAATCGTTTTATCTGCACGATTAGAGAATGGATCCATTGAGTCCGTATTGATCTTATATGCATCTAGAATATCCTTTACCAATTCATCCACATCGCCAAAACCAGCAACAGCCTCTTCTTCTGCAACACCACCAGCAATCTTGTCATCAATATACGTTCCATATTCCAATATGATGTCTTCTCTTTCTTTATCACTAATCAACGATAACTTTTGATTTAAAACATCCAAAAATTCCTTTTTTAACACCCTACTTCACTCCTTTCAAATATGCATTTACACTATCTGAAAAATCCGTCCACTCCGATAATAATGCATCATATCTTTCAAGTCCTAAATTTGTGATATGATAATACTTTCTTGGAGGACCCTCCGTAGATTCTTTTAAATAAGACTCCAACAAACGATCGTTCGACAATCGCTTCAACAAAGGATAAATCGTACCTTCATTTACTTGAATTACCTCGTTGATACGAGACACAAGCTGATACCCATATAGATCATCCGATACAATAGCCTTTAATACAATCAACTCTAAAACACCTTTTTTAAATTGAGTATTCATGCGTTTCACCCCTATTCTTTCCCATTAATGATGGCTGAAACACATCTACATACATCTTTTCCAAAGTTGTCAATGAAAGATTACGAATCGACTGTACATACTTAAAGTTTGGATTCACAATCCCATTCTTATATTTCAACTTCAATTCATATGCCTCATTATATTCAATGGCACCCACACCAATTACCTGAACACACATAAATAATTTCGAAGCTTTATTCAACCCCATGATTTTTCCGTTACGAATCCAACCACAAAAATACACCGGAATATTTTGGAAAGAGTATCCCGAAATATGGTCAATCGAAATCACAGGAAGATTCTTTTTTTTACCTAAACATTGCGCATATTCTTTTGTTGCTCCATGTTTAGAACAATAAATCACCGCTCTTGGCTGCATAATATCACCCCGTTCACTATTATGATATACATACTACCTTGGATTGTCAAGTACTGTGTTATGCGTATTTGATTTAGATGAATTTAACATCGAATATTCACTTTATTTTAAAATATCTATCTAACGAAGATTTTAGTAGAATATAGGTGAAATAATATATAGTGCTAATTGATTCTTTAATGTATTAACACCAACACCTGGAAACATGTAGGTATCTGGATAACAAAGGTCAACATACAGTGGATACAGTAGCTCAGATGGAATATGAAAGAATTAAAGAAGGAAAAATAAAATGAAATTTCAAAGATTTAAGTGAGGAAATGTTGTAATGGTGGAATTTTCACCATCTATGGGTAGTGAAATCAAGGGGAAACATTTAGCTATCGTTTTAACGAAAAATGATTCACCTAATAATGGTGTGCTAACGGTAATTCCATTAAGTTCAAAAAATAAGCCTTATTATGTTCCAATCGGTAATTTTTTTCTTAATGAAGCAATCCCTTTCTTAGATAAACAATTAAATGAATTCATAGAGAACATTAAAAATGTTACAGATGAAGAGAAAAAAGCAATGTTAGATAATGCAAATAAGTTTATTTTGGTTGCCAAAATGTATCAAAAAATGGGTGTTGACTCCTATGCAATGGTACAAAATATCTCCAAAATCAGCAAATTAAGAGTTCTTAAACCAATAAACAAGTATGATCCCATTTTAAAAAATAGAGTTTCAGATGAAATCATGACAATACTTGATAATAAATTAATAGAATTATTTACAAAGTAAATCTTTTGACTTTAGAGTTATGAGATGTTAATATACATATGAAAAACGGCCTTAGCGCCATTGATTATTACACAACGGCCTTAGCGCCATGTAGAAAGTCACTGATTTATTTCAGTGGCTTTTCTTTATTATCAAAATCTTTGTGTGAATGTCAAATCTATGGCTGCTTAATTAATGCTGAAGAAGAGATTTTGAACGCAATTTCAAATTTTTAGGACCTAATTAAGATATAATACAACATAAAATCATTAAATCCCCTTTATATAAA
>OFMQ01001397.1_pt1 | contig 12393 bp, 10 predicted proteins | sample 1541851 | NCBI WGS metagenome assembly OFMQ01 (sample SAMN04209227, study PRJEB22552) | human gut metagenome | biome: gut; material: feces | host: Homo sapiens | place: USA: Oklahoma | reverse complement strand
AGCTCCAACTCTTTAAAATTGATTGATTAAGAAGTCTCTTCAAACTTACTACACCGGCAGCAAGCTTGTACTTGCGATATTGCCTTACTGCAAAGTGTTCCGGATTTTCTGCTTCCAGTTCTTCAAACAATTCATCCACTGCATTTTTAAATTCTTCATCATCCTCCCTGGTCTCACTGGCGTTGATAAATTCCAGCAAAGTAGAAAAGTTCTGTTCTTCCTCCGGTGCCTCATACCAGATGTATCCGATCAGTGCAGAATACAAAAGACGCTCGGCCTTGACCCAGAAATCTTCCGTTGATTTTTCGCCCTCACCCTTGGTATTTGCGATAATGGTATTGACCAGCTTTAAGATGTCTTTTTCACTCCGGATATAATGGAACGGATTATAATGCATGGACTTTTTAAAGTTGATCGTATTTAATACCTTGATCCGGTATCCTCCATTTACCAGCATCTTCCCGCATTCAACGATGATCGTACCCTTTGGATCAGTGACCACATAGGATACGTGGTCCGTCATCTGCATAAGATTGGGCTTCACATAGAATCTTGTCTTACCGGATCCGGAACCACCGATGACGATCACATTTTTATTTCTGGCATACTTTGGGGCTTTTGGCCGGCTGTTCATGGTCAGACGTTCCGTTTCTGTGAGGATGACATTGTTTTCAAAGACCGGATCCATGAAGGGTTCGATATCTTTTCTATTTCCCCATCTTGCGGATCCATACTCCACACCCTGCCGGAACTTCTTTGCATTTTTAGAACGATAGTAGACCACCAGTTTTAATGCACCTGCAACCAGAACACCTACCGTAAGATCCTGCAAAGCGATACTTGGCAGCCAGCTTAAAAATGCCAGTCGGAAATTGACTAACATCACGCCAAGTCTCTGGACCATGCTTTCTCCCAGGCAATGTCGGTACAGCCAGGATCCTTTATCTGCTACATAGAAGATAAAGAAATATGGGAGATTTAAGATCACCAGCCGTTTGATCTGGACCTTCTGTAATTTCTCCCGCATCATCGTTCCTGACCTCTGGATTTTTGTCTCTGCTTCACACGCTGGCGGTGCTTTGCTTTTCTTTCTACAGATTTCTGCAGTTTCTTTCTGACAGATGGTTTCTTCACCTGTTTCTTTTTCAGTTCTACTCCGGCATATTCCCGGAAAGCCGCTGTCATCACATCCACATCTTTAGCCTTAAAGAAGACCAGATATTTTGGTGGATCCGCACCGACTTCTTTTTTCAGGCTGTAATCAATCCCGTACTTTCTTGCCACACGGTCAAAGGATTTGATATTTTCATCTGTGATCTTTATGTTGGAAAGCTGTACTCCCTGTGCATTCAGCTGCTTGATGGTCTGCTTTCCATGTGGCTTTTTCTTTTCAATCTTTTTTCGGGCTTTTTCCCTTCCTTTCTCCTGGGCCCGTCCGGTCTTTTCAGCCATTTTCACCTGCGTTGCTTTCTGTTTCCTCCGGTTGTCCATTTCCAGGAACTTCCGAATGGCTGCTTTTAGCACACTGGCAGTGATCTTGACTCCCTGGATGCTCAGGCTGATCACTTTCTGATTTACTTCTTCCTGCAATTACCCACGTCCTTTCTTTCCTTTCATTTCAGAATGAAGACGGGCAATACAATATCCGATGCATGGAACATGTTTTCCATACGGACAGCCACCACATGGTGTCGTTTTTACTGCTTTTTTCTTTTCCGAAAGCAGATAGTGGCACTGTTTCAAGCTACAGCCTTTCTTTTTACCTTCCCACCAGTAACAGTACTTGCAGGACCATGGCTTTTCTTCGCTGTACTTTCTTCCCTCAATAGCTGCATTTGGTTCTATAATTAGATCTTTATTTGTCTTCATTCTGTTCTTCCTCTTTTCTCATGATTTCTGTCAGTTTTTTCTCTGCCTGACTTCCGGCAGCAATGAGACAATACAAAACTGTAAATATTGCCGCTGCTCCCAGAAGAGCAACAAAAATAATGATATTTCTCATGGTTTCTCCCATCTAAAAAAGCGTCCACAGATTCCTTTCGGTTTCCATGAACGCTCATTCTTATTTGATTAGTGTTTCTTTTTTCTCATAAATGCAAGGGCTCCTGTACCAGTCGCACCAATGCCGAGAAGCATAAACCACAGCCACAGATTGGTGTTATCCCCAGTCTTTGGTGAATCACTGACAGGTTTTCCACCTTCCGGTGTCTTTTCTGCCGGTTTTTCCTCATCCACCATGGTTACATGCTGTACTACACTGGTATCCTTTACTTCGAATTCCACATCTTTTGCAACCAGATAGCCATCCGGTGCTGTTTCTTCACGGAGAGTGTATTTTCCGATCGGAAGCATTTCGATGTAATGTGCTTTCTCTGTACTGGTCCAGCTTTCCACAACTTTTCCATCCTGATCAAGGATTGTGAGTTTCGCTCCCGGAAGTTCTTTTCCGGCGATATCCTGTTTGGAGATTTTCACCTTCGTTACATCATCCTTCATCTCAACTTTCTGCACATCGGCAGTATCTTTGATCGTGAACTTCACGCTTTCAGCTGTCACGTAACCATCAGCAGGTTTTGTTTCAACCAGTGTGTATTCTTTTCCGACAGTCAGCTCACGGATCACATGTGCTTCTTTACCGGAAGTCCATTCATCCACGATATTTCCATCAGCATCTACCACTTTCAGCTTACATCCTGGAAGTTCTTTTCCGGTTGTCAGACTGGATTTGGTAAATTCTACAATGGTTGGCTGATTCTCAAAGGTAAAATCATAGGTTACTGCCGGCTGATCCTCGCCTGCATACTCAAAAGTAAATTCCTTTACTTCATCGTTAGTTACAAATCCGTCAGGTGCATAGAGCTCTTTTACATAGTAAGTTGCTTCTATTGGAAGATCTGCAACAAATGTAATCTTTCCTTCTTCATCCGTAGATTTCAGTTCAATGATCTCATCGGCTTCGATCAGGACTTTACCAGTTGTCTCAGACTTAATGTCTTCTTTGGCAAATAATCCAAAGATAGCGCCTTCCAATGTACGGTCAGAATCTTTTTCTTTCTTAAGTACACTGACTTCTACTCTCTGGCGGTTGTTCTGCCAGTCTTTGTCATAGACTACAACCGGTGTATTCTGATCCACGTAAGTCAGATCTACATGACGGATCTCACCATCCAGTACATGACCGTAAGCAGTTCCTGTTTCTTTCACATAGTATTTACCAAGTGGAAGATTTTCCAGTTTTGCAATACCAGTTTCATCTGTCTTGATCGTTGCGATCAGTTCATCCTTTTTATAGTAATCGTCACTGACGCCATCTGCAGCCTTGATATCTTCCTCGGCATAGACTTCAAAAGTAACATCTGTCAGCTTTCCGGTTACATAGTTGAAAATGTGTTCCACCACACCTTTGACTTTATCGACCAGTGTAACAGAATCCAAGAATTCTCCCTTTTTGTTGATGATGAGTTCACCAACCGGTACCTCGTCCTTCATTTCCACTTTCTGAACCTCTCCGGTATCTTTGACTGTGAATGTCACATCATTGGCTACCAGATAACCATGCGGTGCAAATTCTTCATGGAGGGTATAAGTCTCACCCACTTTCAGATATTTGATCACATGTGGTGCATCTTTGGAAGATGCCCAGCTGTCTACCACATTTCCATCTTTATCCGTTACTTTCAGATAAGCTCCATCCAGTTCTACACCGGTTGTTGCATCTGATTTTGTGAGCTCAACAGTTGTTGGCTGGTTCTTCTTTACGGATTTTAATGTTACTGTCTGTACATCCTGACCCTGGTAAGAAGCATCAAATCTCAGTACTTCATCCGAAGATACGAATCCATCTGGTGCTTTCAGTTCTTTTACATAATAGCTTCCAAGTGGAAGATCCAGTGTACATGCTGCCTGACCTTTTTCATCAGAAGTCATTTCCTGTAAAAGAGTATCTGCTTTGACGATCACTTTTCCATCTTTCGTCTGAATGTCTTTTGCATTGTAAATACCGAACACTGCTCCGGCTACTGTATTGCCTGTCTCAGCATCCTGTTTTTCGACAGTAATCGACACTTTCTGTCGTTCATCTGTGACAGAGATTTCTTTCTCGATTACTGCAGTATCCTGATCCGCATAAGCAAATTCGACATTTTCCGGCACGGTATTTAACACATAAGTGTCCGGTGCATTCTTCTCTTTAACATAGTACCTGCCAAGTGGAAGATTATTTACGGTTGCATAACCATCTGCATCCGTTGTGACGGTTGCTACCAGTGCATCCTTTGCAAAATACAGAGTTCTCTGTCCATCTGCATCTACCTGATGATCGGCAGTATAAATATCCTCTGCCGCATAGACTTCAAATTCTGCTCCTGCAAGTTTATCCATTTCATACTGGAAGTCCTTATCAAATCCCTTTAACACTTCACCCTGTTTATAGATCTTTAACTGACCTTTGACCGGGGCATTGGTATATTCCACATCAATGACTGCATCTCCTGTGACAGGATCGGTCAGATAAGCAGTATCTGTATCAACTGCAACTGTCACATAGTTTTTGGATATTGTGTACCCATCGGGTGCCGTCACTTCCTCAATCCGGTAGTTACCAGGTTTCAGATTCTTTGGCAGTACCAGGTATCCTTCCTCGTTTGTGAAATAAGATTTGTGTACTGTTGGCTTCGGATAGGATGTTGTCTGTTCCACATATTTCTGGTTATCCAGGTCGTATACCTTGAACTCAGTATTTGCCAGGAGTACAGATTTCTGTGTTTCTGCATCCTTTTTGATGATCTTTAATTTTGCTTTGAATTCTTTATCCAGAAGCACTCGCCATGTCTGCGGTGTATCCGGATAATTCTCTGTGATCTTCACTACAAAATCATCAACCGGTGCATAGTTGTGTTTGCTTGTGGTTTCTCTTACCACATAAGTTCCATATGGAAGCGGAATTGATCTTGCATATCCTTTTTCATCGGTAAACATTTCTGTCTGGCCATCTGCAGTCAGTACAACTGGTCTGGCCGAATCAAAATCATAACTTCCATCTGCTTTTACTTTCAGATCACTGACAAGCCATGCTGAAAAACCAACTCCCTGCAGAAGATCTGCATCGGTCTTCCCATTGTTTGCTGCCTTGATGATCTGAAATGGCTGTTTGATGACAGTTTCTTTACATACAGAAGTTCTTTCTACTGTCGGAACAGTAGCACCTTCGTAAGTACAGTCCACATCATGTTCTGTCGGATCCAGTACATATCCCACTGGAGCACTAAGCTCTTTCAGATAATACTTTCCAAGATACAGCTCCGATACAGAGGCTTCGCCATTCTTATCCGTTGTCAGGGATGTAATCAGGCTGTCTTTCTTATGAATCGTTCCGGTTCTTCCATCCGGATGAACAATATCTTCCCTTGCATAAAGACCATATACCGCACCTTCCAGTGTTGCATCACCCTGGGCTTCATTGCCTGTCTCAGCATCCTGTTTTGCAATGTTGATCTTTGCATTTACACGTTTGTCTGTTACATTTTTGGTCGTTGTCTTTCCGATAGCAAGAGTCACATTATAAGACTTTGTATCGATCTGATACCCTGTTGGAACAGAGATTTCTTTCAGATAAACAACTTCCTGTGTTTTCTCCATTGTGAGCTGTGAAGCACCATTCTGATCAGTTGCAGGCATCTCTGCGATCAGCTTTGTACATGCAGCATCGGAATAGATCCCGTACACTGCACCAGCCAGTGCATTGCCTGTATCCTGGTCTTTCTTTACAATGGATACCTTACATTCTTTTGTCCAGGTTACTTTAAAATCCACATATTTCTCATTTCCGACACCTTCACCGAAAACAAGAGCCAGGTCCTGTGTTCCAGATCCTGTTACAATCTTGTAAGCAGAGTATTCTTTATCAATGCTTCCCTTCATCCGAGAAGGAAATGTAGCACTGACGCTCTCTGCCTGATCAAGTGGTGCTGTCAGATAAAACTGTGTACCTCCACTGATTTCTACACTTGCTCCTGCAGCACTGGTTTTACCGGTTGTCACATTTACAAGCTTTACACCGCTTGGCAACTTAAATGTGATTGTCTGCAGTTTATCTGCTTTGAATGTGATCACGCTTGTTCGCTGGCTGTTTCCTTCCACATAAGCCTTTACATTAGATTCGGAAAAGCTCATATCTACAGACGGAATGTCCGGCATATTTACACAATAATTGTAAAGCTCCATTGCCAGGTTCTTTCCTGTTGCATTGGTTCCGGATGCCCAGTCACTGGATCCATTTGCATAAGCCGCTGCAAGATGCGTAATGATGAATCTCTTTCCTGCCGGAAAATCCGGATGTTTCTCATCGAAGAAACCATTCTCATCACTTGCTTTTGTTCCGTAATAGCAGACCTTTGCAAGTGTCTTTCCATCGGCAAGTTTCTGGATTGTATAAGTTCCATTTCCCGGTCCTTTTTTCGATGGTTCAACACAGTATGCTGTCGCATTGATGCTTCCCCATTTCACATAATATGGACAAGTCAGATAAGAACCTAATCCATAGTCTGCGTAATAGTACCAGGAGCCGGCTGTAACTGTGACTGATTTTGTTCCTGTTTCACCGGAAGCAAGCATCATTGGCATATCAAAAGTAATACTTTCGCCTGCTTCAAGATCTGCAAGAGCAACTTCCTGGTCAACAGCTTCCTGCATAACCTCTGAGAGTGTGATCCCTGTTTCCGGATCAACGGTCTCCTGATCCTCCGTTGCTTCGATCTCTGCATCAAATTCTTTTTCTGTCAGTTCTGTTTTGCTCTCCGTGTCAGCAGCATCAGTTTCCTCTGTAGACGAGTCAGCCTCAGAATCCTCTGTTTCTGTCTTATCGGAAGAACCAGCATCCTGATCAGAAGAACTTTCTGACTGCGAATCTTTCTGTTGATCCGCTTCTTTTACCACGATCTTTCGATTGATCTGGTAGGTTGGGTGATCCGTTGTCTGTGGTTCTACATAATAGACTGCCTTATAGGAATTGGCATAATCGGTAGAAAAGTCATTTCCATCCGTATCTTTTGCTTCCTGAAATGTAACTTTTACTTTGCTGTCATCCTGGATCGTAAGACCGGTATAATCACTCTTTACATCGAAATTGTCTCCAACCTTGATCTCATAATCCTTTGCAGTTACCACTTCATCTTCATCCAACTGATCCTTGATCTCCTCATAATACGGAATCTTTTTTACAGATCCGGCATCATCAGAAGCATAGGCAACAGCGGGAGAGAGTACCGTCGATAGAACCGTTACTGCAGTCAGTAAACCGGACATCACCCTGCGTGCTTTCTTTTTCACGTTCATTCTCTTAAATCCTTCCTTTCTGATTTTTTTGTGTATGGTTATCTGTTCGTGTCTGCGTATTATCTTTTATACGAAGATGATCGCCTCCTTTCCTGAAATTTGCGCTATTTGGGACAGTCAGCACAAGCTGAGATAACAGCACAAATATATGGCGGTACCTGTTTGTCACAAATACCGCCACATGATTTCTACTGTCATCCTCTTTTCAGATTCAGACATTTTATTTTGATTTAAGATTTAAGCGTTTTCCTGTTTTCTTTCCCGGATCCGTTCCTATATCAGTTTCCATCTCTGATACGTTTTCTTCTGGCAGACACGCAGCTTTTCGCTCTATGCATGTTCAAACCGAATATCACTCCGGGCAGGCTATTCATTTTTCAAGGTACATGAAGGTGTTCTATGCAAACCCTTCATATAACGAAACGCTCAGAGCCTGTTTTACAGTGGTCTAATTCAATTTTTTTAAAATTCTTCGTTTTCCGCCTTTTTTTTCATCGTTTTTAATGCCCTGTTCAGGAGGTCATTTACACTCTGCTGTTTGATTCCCAGATAATCTGCAACATCCTGCTGACGCATTTCCTCGAAATAAACCAGATTGAGTACCGTCTTTTGTCTCTCTGTTAACTCTTTGATCAAAGCGTTCAGAATTTCTCTGTCGATAACATCGTCAACAAAATCTTTTGAAGATCCTCTCATAATCTCCGCATCATCTGTAACATCGCTGTTAGAAAATACACCATGATTGGTGCTGATTTTGCTCTGGCTGTATGCCATACGGTCTTCAGCCTCCATCAGCAGACGGATATACCAGTTTTCATTATCAAAGAACTCTTTATTGAATTCCTTGTTATCACCAGTTACACTCACATATTCATAGTCATCACAACTATGAAGTGGAAATACGGTTGATTGATTTCCTGCTGTATAAAGTACATATCCGTGATCATAAACAGAGATTGTTGTATCTGCATTGATCATTTCCTTTACTACAACTTTGTGTTCCTTCAAGGATTTCACGCTTGGGATTCTCTTCTCCACATCAGCAACTTTCACGATTTTCTTCAGTTCTTTTAATGTCAACATAATGACCACCTTTCTGCCTTTCGGCTCCGGGTGGTCCATTCCATCTTTTATAAAATTCCTGCACAGACATAAAGAACTGCAGCACAAGAGATCACGAACTCACCCGTTTTTTTTGAACGGGAGTCCGTGACTCCTTTGTAACGCATGTATCTGCGTTTAGATTAAGTTTGCCAGATTGCCTGGCTTATTCAGTTGCTATGTGCATCTTCTGATTTATTCTCTGTTTGCTCTTTGCGAAACATGGAATAATCGCCCATAGCATCGTAAGGACAATGCCTTACAAATTCCTGGTATTCGATTTCAGTCATCTTTGTTTCCTCCTTTGTGTCATATTATCAAAATCTCTATTTACAATTATTTTTGCAAAAAAGAATTCAACCTCTATATAACGAAACGCTGAGAGCCTGTTTTACAGTGGGGTACGACAAAAAATTTAAAATTTTTTCGAAATACGTCAAAAAAGCCCGACAAAACAAATACTTCAACAATCTCCAAAACCAGAAAATACTTCTGATCTTGCAGTGTATCCGTAAATGTTTTGCCGGGCTCTTAGTGATTCCAGTCAGGTTCAGCTCCTTGACAAACTCTTACTGCCTGGTGCGTTCTTGATGGTTCCTGCCAAATCCAACGCTTACTACAGACAGCTCATTCTATTCTGTTATGATCCCTGATTCATCATCTTTCGGGAATACGTCCGCATCCTGGACTTTAATTGTTCATCTCGGATGTGGATCGGACGAACCGACACCATATCATCCTTTACAAATATCTCCAATGTACTGCGACATTTTTTGCACTCCACTTCTGAATCGCTTTGTGCGCTCTTTTCAATAAATGCTCCACATACAGAGCAGTGTACATGCCATTTAATAGCACCTGATCCCATATAGGCTTCCTCCTTTAAGCAATAAGATATTTCTCCATTTATTACTCAACGGACCAAAGGGAAATCAAATCCGCCTTATGAGCATCATGCCATCCATTCCGTAAGTGCCAAAGCTACACGAACAGCACGATTTCTATTCTGATCAGATCTGCTTTGTCGATCTGTGCATCCTTTTTTATCCTTTCACCAGCTACCACTCACTCTTTCCGGTATAAAAAATTCCGCTGTGATTAATTAACATGATATTTCAATAGTTTCAAATACATCACCAGTCAGATCACAGATGTCCTGGATCTGAATCTCGGTATCATCAATCCGTAAGTGGACTGATGGATCAAAAAATTCTACGGTTCCGGATAATGTATGGTACTGTCCAACTGACGGATCCTTCCAGGATTTTTGAAAATAAGTTGCCTGTATCTTCATCCCATATGCCAGGATCCTTAATTTCATATCCAACTCATTTTTCTTTTCCTCAGATAAATCTCTTTTCGGTTCGTAAATGATTTCCTGTTGCCGGATCGTTTCATCCAGTCCACGAAGTGCCGCAAATGGAGCAAACTGTTTTGCCCTGCGTCCTACATCCATGGGATGCCTCCTGGAAACCGGTCTTGGTAAATATAAATACGGTTGATATGCACTTGCCAGCACTTTTTGCACCTCCTCTAAGCACGGTGACCACCAATCTGTTCATTGCGTTCTCTATAGGTGGAACACTCCAGCAGGTTAGATCCCCGCATGATCGCATTCTTTCCATAACGCTGCTTCACATTTAATACTGCTTCCTGTAAATGCCGTTCCTTATCTGTCTGTTTGGGATCATCAAACAGGCTGTACTGCACATAACTTTCAGGAGCAACCCTGTTTGCACACACCTCGATTCTTCGGATTCCGGTATATCTGTCTGCGATCCTGAGATATAAATTTTCCACTGCATCCATGATTTTTTTTGAACTATTACTTCCTCTTTCGAGTTTTACAGTTCCTTTGGATGCCTCATGCTCATACCTGTGGTCATATGCGATCCATAAGGTGAGAGAGCTTGTTACCAGTCCTTTTTCAAACAGATCCAGGACCAGATTATCTGTCATTTCCCTTACGATCACAAGTGCTTCGTCAAAAGAATAATTTCGCATCAGCACCTGACCATTTGAAAGGCTGTGTTCCTCCGAATGATAGTTCTTGATGTCACTCATCCGGCATGTTTCATATCCCCATGCATGATCGATCAACAGCTCTGCATCAATCCCAAACATCTTATACAGCCAGTCTTCGGATCTTAAAGAAGCCATTGCAATATCGCCCATCGTATGGATTCCATAACCGGCCAGTTTTTTTTCAGTCCGGGATCCAATCCTCCAGAAGTCACTTAATGGTTTATGATCCCATAGCTGCTCTCTGTAAGAGAATTCATCCAGGATTCCAATATGGTCATCCACATGCTTTGCTACGATATCCATTGCGATCTTAGCAAGATACAGATTGGTTCCCACACCAGCGGTTGCAGTGATACCTGTTTCCTCCATAACCTCCTGCATAAGCTTTACCGCCATTTCTTTTGCAGTGAGATGATAAAGCTGCAGATAGTTTGTCACATCAATAAAACACTCATCGACACTGTACACATGGATATCTTCTTTTGAGACGTACCGCAGATAGATTCCATAGATCTTTGCGGAATAATCCATATACAGCTGCATCCTTGGCATGGCTGTGATGTACTTCACACAATCCGGTATCTCATGGATCCGGCACCGGTTCTTGATGCCAAGAGACTTCATAGCCGGAGTGATTGCCAGGCAGATTGTTGACTTTGATCTGGTCGGATCTGCAACCACCAGGTTTGCTTTAAATGGATCCAGCCCACGTTCTACGCATTCCACAGAAGCATAAAAGGACTTTAGATCAATACAGATAATAGAAGTCTGATCCTGACTCACATTGCCACCTCCCATACGTCTTTCCTCTTTCTGTAACATGTATCCCATTTTAACTATCAATGACTGTCTATCTTTCCTGTTTTCTTCAAAATATAGGAAATTCATTTCACATATTCATTGACAAAAGAGGAAATATTGTGTATCTTATAGGAAAGATGTTTCCCTTATCTGTGATTCACATTATAGGAGAGATATTTCCCTTTGTCAAGATTAATTTTTATTTTTTAGGAGACACATTTCCCGTTTTGCCTTGAAGCGGCTAATGAAACTTATAAGACAAGGCTTAGAAAGAGGTATGTTTATGACATTCGGTGAAAAAGTAAGATCATTAAGAAAAGAAAAAAAGATGAGTCAGCAGGAACTGGCCAGCATGGTTGGTGTTTCATATAGGACCATTCGATCCTGGGAAGTAGAAGGACGTTTCCCAAAACAAAATGTTCTGTATCAGAAACTGGCAGATGCATTACAGTGTGATGTTTCTTATCTCATGAGTGAGAATGAAGCTTTTATCACAGAGGCATCCGAACAGTTTGGTAACCGCGGTGCCAAACAGGCTCAGCAGATTCTGGAACAGGCTGCAGCTATGTTTGCCGGTGGATCACTGACAGACGAAGATAAAATAGCTTTTATGGATGAGATCCAGAGCCTTTATCTGGATTCCAAAAGACGTGCAAAGAAATTTACACCGAAAAAATATCTGAAAAACCAAGAGGAAAAATAATAGAAGGCGGGATTATTGTACACCTAATCTGTTACCTTATAGTTACAAGGATATTTCTGCCCTTTTATTTTTTACTTTTGAGGTGATTTATTTGAGAAACACTTACATATATACAGAAACAAAGAAATTAATCAAGAAATATGGAACCCGAGATCCATTTGAGATCATGGATCAGATGAACATTGTTGTCGGGGAAACTTCCAGATATAAGACACTGAAAGGATATTGTTTTATGAGCTGCAAGACGATCTATGTCATGATCAGCAGTTTCCTTTCAGAAGAAGAAAAGATGATCGTTGCCGCCCATGAATTAGGGCATATCATGCTGCATCGTTCCCAGCTGAAAATGGCTCCGATGCAAGATGATACACTCTATAATATGACGGATAATACAGAATACCAGGCCAATCTGTTTGCTGCCGATCTTCTGA
>OFMQ01001393.1_pt1 | contig 12400 bp, 10 predicted proteins | sample 1541851 | NCBI WGS metagenome assembly OFMQ01 (sample SAMN04209227, study PRJEB22552) | human gut metagenome | biome: gut; material: feces | host: Homo sapiens | place: USA: Oklahoma | reverse complement strand
TCAATTTCTTCCTTTATCAGACTTCCTACACTTGAAAAGTGCGAACATAAAAATATTTTCATCAATATTCTCCTTTATAAATTCCGATATGCTGCTCAATTTCGTATTCAAATTATATCATAAAACTTATGAACAATTCTACTGCAAATACTTCAAAAACAGTGTATTAAGCTCATCATACCCCTGCCTGCGTTCCTCAGGCAATCTCCTGATTTTCTCTTTAAGTCGCGGAATGTCCTCTTCAATAAAAGTATTTATTACATCTGCTTTGGGAATAAATTGCAGCTCGGGCACTTCCATCTTAATGCGCAAAAGCTCCTGCACGGATTCATTAAGATACGCAGGCAAATCGGAGGCCATCAGTTCCGCAAAACGCATCGGTGGCGGAGTGTTAGTCCTAAAAATCCATCTGCAGGCAAGCAGAGGCCGCAAAACATAAAAATATTTTTTAGCTCGCACCATTTCTCCCCGCAGGTACTCCCGATAGTTTCCGTCTGCCATATTCAGGTAATGGTAAAGACCGCTCTTCGTTGAAAAATAGTTTTCCATAAGAGGAATAAATTCATGGCTGAAAGCAGTTTCCCTATAAACAACCGGCGACTTGAACCATTCGAATACCGACGGATTGGAGCGATGCAAAAGCCGTAATGCCTTCTGCAAATCCCAGCCGTTTACATCAAACAAATCGTTGATAGGAAATTCAAGCACATCCCGCGTCTGTTCTAATTTTAAATAATAATTTTTGGGGCGCACATAGATAAAACGCACATCAAAATCGCTGTCCGGTGATTCAAAGCCCCACGCACGGCTGCCGGATTCAACCGCGTGAAGAATCGTAATATTTTCCTGTTGTTCTATCTGCTTTAGCTTTTCAATGATTACTTCCCGCATTGCCACCACACCTCGCCATCAATTATCTTTAACAGTATTTTACAATACGGACTCCAAAAAATCATTGAAAAAAATTTGCGCGTTTATTTTTTCTGTCATTTCTTTACCACTCCAAGGTCAGGCCAACTCCAACCTCCTGCACCGGCAGCTGTGCATGCAAAGCAAATTTCGCCGCCAGATTAGTACAATGGCAGGGATAGATATTTCCCTCAACATTTTGCTTCAGATAATCTGCTGTCGCCGAAGTCTGCTGCGAACGTCCGCTGAAAAGATGCAGGCCGCCGATAATGCTTTTAATCACGCTGCATCCTGTTACCTGCTTAGCATATTCAGCAATATTGCAGATACCGGCATGCGAGCAGCCTGTTATTATGTAAATTCCGTCCTTCTTCTTGTAGACCAGCGCCGAATCATCCATTACATAATCATCATGCCAGCCGTCAGCCAGGCAATGCTCTCCCACAGGCTTTTTGTTTTCAAAGTCCTTCACTCTGGGAATCTCACCTAAAAACACAAGCTGCTCATCAAGCCACAGCGGTTTTTTTGTCAGCCTGAAGACAAACCTTTCCTGAAGATAAGCCTCAGAAACGGGAAGCGAAATGCTTAGGCCGTCTTCTTTTTTAGCCTCCATTATTCCCGGATGAGCTATCAGCAAGGGCTCATGCTTCGTCTTGGGATAGAAAGCCAAACCGCCGGTATGGTCATTATGTCCATGCGAAATAATTACAGCGTCAAGCTGCTCAAGGTCTATCCCCAGCTTTGCGGCATTTTTCAAATACACATCGCTATAGCCTGTATCAAAAAGATATTTTTTATCGCCGTTTTCTATGTATATACTTAAAGCGGGCTCGGCAAGATAATATTGATCAATGTAGGTGTTGTTATCTGCAAGGACTACCAGTTTCATTAGCATTCTCCTTCTTTTTTATTGTTTTAATTATACCATGCTTGTATAAATCATAACACATGTATCAAACAGGAAAATCCCTAAACCTCAAAATATCCTCCGTAATCATCTTTCAGCAAACAATTTCTTGCAGCCCTGCACTATTTTGAAGGAATCAACTCTTTGCTTATATAAATTAGCTATTTGACAGCCAAAAAACTGTCTGCTAAACTATATTCAAAGGGAATATCTTCTTCCGAAGTGTTTCCTTTTCCGCCATCTTTCAGGGAAGCTGTCTCTGGGATGGCGGGATTCTTAATGTATATTGAGTGAAGGCCTCGCGGAGTCGACGTCTTTTCAGACGCCTGCCGTGTTATGGATTCACTTAATAAAAGGATGAGCCTGCAAGCCCTGGTTCCGGTTAAAAACGGGAGTAGCCACGGCTTGAAGCTCATCCTTTATTTTTATGCGCAAAAGCCTAACTTCCAACATAAGCCCTACTTTGTTCAAACAGCTTTATTCATGTCAAATAAAACCTTACCGGATTACTTTATCTATATGCTATTTTTCACCTTACCATCTGCACTCTGTTATCGCAGATCCTATTCTTCATCTTCTGCCAGCATACGATAGCCTACACCAAGCTCATTAACGATATAGCGCTTTTCTCCAGGTGTCACACCCATTTTTTTCCTGATGTTTTTCATATTTACCTGTAGCTTTTTGACGCTCCCATAATCAGAATAACCCCATACTGCTTGGATTATAGCAGCATAAGTCAGCACCTTTCCCGCATGGATGGAGAGAAAAGTCAAAATATTATATTCCGTCTGTGTCAGTTCGATTTCCTTTCCATCGACCCAAACCTGCCTTTTATCGTAATCAATCATCAAATCTTGAAATTGAAATTTACCGATGTGATTACCATCGTTTTTCTCACTGTAACGATGACTGCGAAGAACTGCACGGATACGAGCCATCAGTTCCTCTGTTCCAAACGGCTTGGTAATATAATCATTCGCACCAAGGTCTAAGGCTTCCACCTTATCCATTTCGCCGGAACGGGCAGAAAGAACAATAATAGGAACAGTATCCGTTTCTCTAACATTCTGAATCAAGCTCAAGCCATCACGGTCCGGCAACCCGAGATCCAGAACAATAAGGTCCGGGCGATAAGAAGCGTACATCATCATTCCTAGCGCACATGTTTCTGCACAGATTACCTGATAATCACTTATTTCCAAGTTGGCTTTAATGAAGCTAAGGATGTTTGCTTCATCCTCTACGATTAAAATTTTGAATTTATTATTGCTCATCATCGCACCCTCTTGCCAAAGAAAAGCGGAATACAGCACCGCCGCCCTTCCGATTTTCCACAAAAATCTCACTGCCATGCGCCTTAATAATAGCAGCACAAACCGAAATACCGATGCCCATATTACTGCGCGTTCCGTCTATCGGTGCTGCAGACTTTTTATAGCATCCAGTAAAAATCTTATCCAAAATCTCCTCTGGAATGCCACACCCGTTGTCGGCAACTTCAAATACGGCCTTATCTCCTGCAAGGGAAACCGACAGCTTCAGCTCTATCATTCCTTTCGCATGAAACACAGCATTTTCCAAAAAGTTCAGCAACACCTGCTCGATAAGGATAGAATCCATAGGGATATCCACAAAGTCGGCCGGTATCTGCGTAATCACCTTCTGATTCGGGTGTTTTTTGGCGAATTTCATAAGAACTGAGTCAATCAGCTCATCTAAAACGATTGGGGTTTTCACAATCTTGACCTTTGCACCGTCGATTCTTGTAACAGCCAACAGGTTTTCGACCATACGGATAAGCCATTCGCTATCCTCTTGAATTTCTCCCAACAGCTTTAGCTGCTGTCCTTCAGAAAGTGCTTTTTTCTTGGAAATCAGCGTAGAAGCTGAGCCGTATATTGATGTAAGAGGCGTACGCAAATCATGAGAGATTGCCCGCAACAGATTTCCCCGCATCCTCTCCTTTTCGCTTTCTGCCCGCAAATTCTCCTGATCGCGTATCCTACTGTTCAACGTACTGGTGGAAACGGCAACAACCAGCATAATTATGGCGGACAAGATGCTTTCTTCTACAAAAAAATCTAAAGTGTAATAGGGATAAGTAAAAGCGAAATTTACTGCAAATACGCTTAAGAAAGCAGAAATAATACCATAGCAATACCCGTGCGTTTTCAGCGATATCAGAAAAACGCCGAATACAAAAATCATAGGAACCAGCGTTTGCGTTGTAAAGAGCTTACGAATCAAAAGATTAATGGCAAAAGCGCCGAAAAAAACGCAGGCCGAAAACAAAATATCTTCTTTTCGTTGTTGATGCTTCATAATGCTTCTCCTAATTATTTTTACAAACCCATTATACTTCACGAACAAAAGCGCTTCAAGACATATCACCGGATAATGTTGCTCCATACCCGTTTCTTTACCAAATCTACACCGAAAAAATGCTATGATAGGAACAAGCAAAGCAGTGTTCAATATACGGCTTTTACATTGTGTCCGCAACAAGCACAATGAATGTATAAACAGATTAACAAGAAGGTTTAGGTATGTCAGAAGAAATGATTAGCAGGAGATTTCAGCTTTCATCTTTTCAAATTATCATATTAGGTTTTGCGGGAGTAATCCTGCTGGGTGCATTACTGCTGATGCTGCCAATTTCTACGCAGGAAGGTTGCATAACGCCGTTTAACGAAGCGCTTTTTACCGCAACCTCCGCAGTTTGTGTAACAGGTCTTGTAATCCATGACACCGGCAGCTATTGGTCGGCCTTTGGTCAGACAATCATTCTGACGCTGATACAGATTGGCGGTCTTGGTGTTGTCACTGTAGCAGCATCATTTGCACTCCTGTCCAAGCGAAGAATTTCTTTGATGCAGCGCAGCACCATGCAGGATGCCCTATCAGCTCCGAATGTAGGCGGTATCGTCCGGCTTACGAAGTTTATCCTATGGGGAACATTTCTTGTTGAACTTTTCGGTACACTTGCCATGCTTCCGGTATTCTGCCGCGACTATGGATGGCATGGTATTTGGATGGCAGTCTTTCATTCTGTATCGGCCTTCTGCAATGCAGGCTTTGATATTTTGGGAACCGCAAACAATCTGTATCCATCTCTTACCGGTTATGAGCAAAATCCAATAATGAATATAACTATTATGCTGCTTATCATAATTGGCGGTATCGGCTTTTTGACGTGGGAGGACATTTACGAAAACAAGCTGCAGTTCCGACGCTACAGAATGCAAAGCAAGGTAATTCTCATCTTTACGTTAATTCTGATTATCTTTCCGGCAATTTTTTTCTTCTTTGCTGATTTTGCTGCTCTTCCTATTGAAGATCGTCTTCAGGCTGCTCTCTTCCAGTCGGTCACAACAAGAACAGCCGGTTTCAATACGGTAAATTTATCTGCTATGTCCAGCTCATCGCAAGGCATTATGATTCTTTTGATGCTGATTGGCGGTTCCCCGGGCTCCACTGCCGGTGGTATGAAAACGACAACCTTTGCCGTCCTGCTTGCCAACATTGTTGCGACCTATCGCCAGCAGGACAGTGCCCATTTTTTTGATCGCAGAGTCGATTGCAACGCTATCAAAACTGCCTCAACTATCCTCACCGTGTATATTACGCTGTTTTTCAGCGGAGGAATTTTTATCAGCGCCTATGAGAACCTGCCACTGTCATCCTGCTTATATGAAACAGCATCAGCATTGGGAACAGTCGGTCTGACGTTGGGAATTACACCGCAGCTGCATGTACCCTCGCAGCTTGTGCTGATTTTACTTATGTATCTTGGCAGAGTAGGCAGCCTTACGCTCATGTATGCAGCATTATCCGGCAAAAAAGCAGTTAACTCAAAACTGCCGCTGGAAAAAATAACAATTGGTTAAATAAAGGAGTGAATATCCTATGAAAAATATTTTACTGATCGGAGCAGGCCATTTCGGGCGGCATATCGCTATGCAGCTTTCACAATTAGGGCATCAGGTCATGGCAGTTGATACTGATGAGGAAAGAATTAACGATGTACTGCCGTTTGTCACCAAAGCACAAATCGGTGACAGCACCAATGCAGAGTTTTTACGTGCTCTCGGCATCGGAAATTTTGATGTTTGCTTCGTAACTATCAGCGGTAATTTTCAAAACTCGCTGGAAACTACTTCTCTTTTAAAAGAACTGGGAGCAAAATGTGTAGTATCTCGTGCTGAACGAGATGTCCAGGCAAAGTTTCTACTTCGTAACGGTGCAGATAATGTAGTCTATCCTGAAAAACAGATGGCTATATGGGCAGCCAAACGCTACACCGCAGACCATATTTTCGATTATATTGAAATTGACAAGCAACATGCTATTTTTGAAGTAGAGGTGCCCAAAGCATGGGTTGGTAAAAGTATCGGTATGTTGGATATCCGTAAAAAGTTTGGCATCAATATTCTTGGTATAAAACGTTTAGGAATAACTGACGTCTCCATAACACCGGACACCATACTATCCGAGGATATAACTATGTTAGCATTAGGTGAGTATACAGCACTGCAAAAATGTTTCCGTATATAAGCAGGCTGTGCAACATTTATTAAGCACAGAATATTTAAGGCAACAAAAAGGCTGACGCCTTGCGTAAATGCGCAGCGTCAGCCTTTTTATATTCTCAGCAACTTTATTTTATTCCAATAATCTCTTTATCTCTTCCAGGCTTTCCGCAAAATATACTCCCTGCTGCTTTTCTGCTGAAGAGAAGCCTTTAAGAATCATCTGCTGCAGAAAATGCTTTACATCATTATAATAACCTTCAAGATTATAATAGATGCACGGCGCATGAAGCTGTCCCAGTGAAAGCTTGGACATAATCTCACTGACCTCCTCCAGCGTTCCCACGCCGCCGGGAAAGGCAATAAAAGCATCGCCAAGCTCAATCATCTTCATCTTGCGCTCTGCCATATCTTTGGTAACTATCAGCTGCGTCAGTCCCTCATATTGATAGTCTTCATCTATAAAAAATTGCGGCTCCACGCCGATAACCTTACCGCCTGCCTGCAGAACACTTTGCGCCAGCTCTCCCATCAAGCCGGTTTTAGAACCGCCATAAACCAACGTATTACCGCTCGCACCAATCCAAGTGCCCAGCTCTTTAACCGCAGCCTCAAATTTAGGATCATTGCCTGTCGACGAGGCAAGATATACTGTTATATTCATGTTAAGACCTCCGAGTATTGTTTAATCTAGTCTACCACCATAAAAATACCCGTGCAAGCAATATGGAATATTTTTCTATAGTTTAATTGTTAGTTAAAAAATACAAATCAGCAAAAAAGGCCGCTTTGCAGCGACCTTTTTTGACTTTCTGAAGCAGGCAGGGATCCCCCTGCCTGCTTTTTGCATATTACATAGATGAATAATCAGAACGTAAATCTCAAGCCTGCGTCTACACGCCATTTCTCTTCAACGTCACCGCCGAAGCTGCGTTCAAAGTCTGCATAAATCAGGCTGTTTTTGCTCAGCTTAGCTGTGCCGCCGATTTGTGCTTCATACCAGGTATCGCCAAAATCAATACTGGTTCTGCCTTCAGGTTCGTTCACTGCACGGAAGGTAGTGTCAAAGTCACCGCTGAATTCATGTGCTGCTGCCAGCTTTACAAAGTAGCTTGCATTATCAGTTGTCTGGCCTACACGTACGCCCAAGCGAGCGATGCAGCTGGTGAATGCATCCTGTGCAACATCCATATTCTTATTCTTGCCCCAGGCATTGAGATAGTCGCTTGTTGCAGCATAGTCCTTCGCAGCAATACGGCCTACAGTCAGCTCTAAGCTCGGATCAACATACAAACCGTTTTTGCCTTCAAAACGTTTGCCATATTCTGCGCTCAAAGATGCACCCCATGTTTTATAATCGCCATTCAGCTTATGACCATAAGCATTGCGTACATCGAATTCATTTTCCAGGCGAGTGTATTTAGCAATCAAATCAAGATATTGACCGCTATCACCCTGCCAAGTACCATACAGTCCCAGACTTGTGCCTTTGATGTCGGCACGACCGTTGCCATAGGAAGAATTGCCATCATTGTAGGAAAGAGCCACGCCTGCTTTCCAACCGTTTCCTACTTCCTTATCATAGCCAACCTGATAAGCGTTGTATTTGAGGTTCAGATCAGTATTTTGCGCATCCATGCTATATTTGCCGCCATAATACTTAGCCCAGATACCGCTTTCGTCCTCGCTCAGGCGCAGGTCGCCCATACGCTTCATAAGATCATTGTTTTCCGCACGCCACAGCAAAGCGGTGGAAGCCATTGCAGTCTTAGCGCCCTTCATCATAGCGGTTTCTTTATCGCCGTAAATTACTTCAGGATTCTTTTTGTTTTCCGGAGTAATAATAGAGCCTTCCTTCAGGCTGCCCTTGCCATCTTCCGCAGAGAAGTTGATGTCACCAAGCTTAAGAGCAGCGGAGCTGGCTGTCAAGCCTTCGGCAATCTGTACATAACCATCAAGATTATTTTCCGCACCGTCGATTGCGCCGGTGTAGGTAAGCTTGTTAGCCAGCTTTCTCAGCACCTTGCTTACTTCGCCTGCGTTACTGGTATCAATGCCGTCATTATCCGTGCTCATGGTAATGACGGAGCCTTCGGCTGCACTGCCGATGGTAATGTTGCCGCCGAGAACACGGGTTGGGTATTCGCTGTCACGGACAAAGGACACTATCGTATTACCAGTATAATTACTCAATGTAATATTTTTATCCCCGTCCATAACTATAGTGCCACGTGCCGCTTCATCTTTACCACCAGTAAAGTAATCAACTGCTATATCATGAGTACCGTTATGATACCAAACAGCACCAGTATCAAGCGTCATGGACATATGATTTATTGCATCACTATCTTTTTCTGCATTAGAACCACCGTGCCAGGTTGCTCCATTATGCATCCGTAATGTCAAAGCGCCTGTAGCACCACCAGTCCAGTCAGCACCATTGTCCATATAAATATTAACACCATATTTAGTAGTACTATCATATGCACTTTCATTATCTAAAGTTGCATTAGAGCTTTGCGTACCAATAACATTTCCACGTAAATATGAATCCTCACCATTTAGTCCAACATTGACCTGTGCGGCTTTCTTACTACTAATTTTGGCACGTACGTCACCGTCAATTTGAACCACATTGTCACCAGCGCCAATTATATTACCATCATTGTCTTTTTGGGTATTAACATTAATTCTCGTCACATCGCCATAATTATAAGTATGTTTAGCTTCAAGTCTGCCCACAAACTTGCCACCGCCAATGTCAATTTGTGCAGAATCAGCCTGAACAGCATAGCTTTCAGAAACAGCAGCTCCACCATATACGGATGTATCTTTGGCTACAATGTTCACAAGACCATCTATGACGATTTTTGACTCTTCACCACTGTCGGATTTTTTAGTTTCTGCATAAAGACCTCGTTTACCTGTAGCTTCATATAAGCCATTAAAGGAAAAGATTTTTTGATCCTGATTTTCTCCGCCGTTATGAATAATCAGCTTTCCGCCACCATATGCTAAAGCACCAGTATGGTTATTACCTTTTGCATTAGCAAAAGTAACATTAATATTTCCTGCATTATTTATTTCCAGCGAACTTCCCTGTCCTGCAGCAAGCCCCACTAATTTTGACGCGTTCGTTTCATTCCCAGCAATATGATTTATATTTAATGTATTATTATTCACATTGATAGTAATGTCTTTACCGACTGCTGTATATACAGGTGCTACAAATCTATTATAAGTTGTATAACTGGATGATGGCCTAAATAACCCCCCCACTTCAGAGTTTATCGTAACATCTTCTTTAAAATTATAGGAGCCGTTACCTTGATCAATTACACCTGCATTGACATAATCCGTATCTTCACTTGCATCACCAGTAACAGAAGTGTTAAAAACTAGTCCGTCTGTATCATTCAAAGGATTAGCACCATCAGCAAATGCCACAGCTGCAAAGCTGCACCCCATTGCCACAGCAATACCCAAAGCTAATTTTCTTGATCTTTTAAAAGAATTACTTTTTGACATAATATTTCCCCCTTAAATTATCTTGGTACTCATTTAAATGATTAAATACGACGTCAAACTCCTTTCTTCAATCATACATATCCTTTTCCTGGCAACAACTAACGCTTCGCAAAAGAAAAAGCCTGATATCACTCGTGTATCAGGTGCACCAAGGCGCACTAATTCCACTGTGAAACCAAGCCAATAGTCAGGTAATCACTAAGCTTTAACTGCAATCCGACTTTACGGTCTTCTATTTAGGTAAGCATATGCTATTTCGCGTGTTAAAGTCTTTGGTATCTATTTTATTTTTAAAACTTGCACTTAATTCATCTGCTACCATTCTTTACTCTAAGTCTTTTGATATTAAATCTTATTTGTTTCATTGTACCATGCTATGTTTTATGTGTCAATACTATTTTACAACCAGCAAAAACATAACTTACCATTTTTGGGAATCGCTTATAATAATCTTAGAAAAAAATCCTGCCCAAATTTGCCAAACACAAAATTTAGTAATATAATAGGAAATGCATTTTTGATAAATTTATTGTTTTCGAGAGGGGTTAATAAATGCTTTTAAACGAAAAAAATTCACGTCTTACCTTGTGCGGTGAACTCGCACTATTGGTTGCAGTAATCATCAACAGCTTCAGCGTCGTGCTCATGCTCTACTCCGGTTCCGGCATCAGCGCCATCAGCAGCGTTCCCTTTGCCTTCAGCGAAGCCTTTCCCAAGCTCACACTTGGTACCTGGACCTACATTTTCCAAGGATTGCTTATCGCCAGCCTGATGTATCTGCGTAAAAAGTTTATTGCGTCCTATATGTTCAGCTTTGTTGTAGGCTTTGTGTTCAGCCAATTCCTTGATTTGTTCGAGCTGTATATAAACATGTTACCGCAGGCCTTTTCCTGGCGTGTGCTGTATTTTATCGTAAGCTATGTTTTAATCTGTATCGGTATCGCTTTGTCCAACCGCTGCGGCCTGCCTATTATCCCTACGGATTTATTCCCGCGTGAGTTGAGCGCCATCATAAAAATCGAGTACGCTAAAATCAAAATCACCTTTGACGTAACCTGCCTTGCTATCACGGCACTGCTGACACTGTTCTTGCTGGGACATATAGACGGACTGGGAATAGGCACTATTTTAGCAGCCTTCACCATGGGTAAAGGCGTAGCTTATGCCGGTCAATATTTAGATAAAAATTTTCAGTTCATGCCCTATTTACAGAAAGACTAAAGAGAGATTACTGTGAAATGCAGCATTAAGAAGCTTGATTTTAACATCAATTTTCTTAATGCTGTTTTTGTTCTTCACAGCAATCTCTCATTTCATAATATCCTTTGGCTCTTTCAGGCTCTCCGCTATACTGTTTGCCAGCGGCAGCATTCTGATATACCGAAATTATTCTCTACCCTAACGCAACATCCAGCACCATCATCACACTAAATCCCACGGCAAAGAAAATCGTGCCAATATTGGAATGCTCTCCCTGCGACATTTCAGGAATCAGCTCCTCTACAACAACATAAAGCATTGCACCGGCAGCAAAGCTCAAAAGATACGGCAGCACCGGTATTACAAGTTGGGCAGCAAGTATCGTCAGCACCGCACCGATTGGTTCCACAACACCGGAAAGCACACCGCCCAAAAATGCTCTGTTCTTACTCTCTCCCTCTGCGCGAAGCGGCATAGAAATAATCGCACCCTCCGGGAAGTTCTGAATAGCAATACCTATGGACAAGGCAAGCGCCCCTGCTGCCGTAATTGGCGTATTCCCCGCCAGAAAGCCGGCATACATAACACCAACTGCCATTCCCTCAGGTATGTTGTGCAGCGTGACTGCCAGAACCATCATCGCAGTACGGCTCAAATTACTCTTAGGGCCCTCAGCCTGCTCACTTCTCACATGCAGATGGGGAATCATATGATCAAGCAGGAGCAAAAACAATATACCAATCCAAAAGCCGATAAACGCAGGGAGAAAGGACAGCCTTCCCATGCTTTCGGATTGCTCGATAGCAGGAATCAGCAGGCTCCAGATTGATGCTGCAACCATTACACCGGCAGCAAAGCCCGCAAGCGAGCGCTGCACCATATCGCTAAGCGATTTTTTCATAAAGAACACGCACGCCGAACCGAGTGTTGTTCCGATAAAAGGTATCAGTATGCCGATAAAAGTCTCCATTACTTCACCATCCTTGTATAAAAAATTTGTTTCTTGTCAACTTAATTATACTACAACGGTAGGAATTATGATAGCTAAAGCGGAGATTTCTTTGGGGTTATATCACCTGCTTTTATGCGGCGGAGTTAATACTGCATGTGAAATCAGCGGCAGCAACAAACTGCAGGAAGCATATTCGAACTAAAGGACTTAATCAATTCCCCTCATACCAAGCAGCAAGAAATCAACGCGCACCTTTTTTCCACGATTACCTCGTTATTATATGTTATACTTTGTTCATCGGTTGAACACCGACACGCTCCTTGAAAACTGTTTTGACAAATATATCGTATAACTCGGTGCACTAAAGGGTTG
>OFMQ01001376.1_pt1 | contig 12529 bp, 10 predicted proteins | sample 1541851 | NCBI WGS metagenome assembly OFMQ01 (sample SAMN04209227, study PRJEB22552) | human gut metagenome | biome: gut; material: feces | host: Homo sapiens | place: USA: Oklahoma | reverse complement strand
CGCCAAGCACATCATCTAAGGAAGGAGATAAGAAAATGGCTTTTAATAGTGCTGACATCGGCGCCTTCAAAAACGTATGGGTTTTCTGTGAGCAGCGCCAGGGCAAGATGATGCCCACTACTTTTGAACTGATCTCCGAGGGGCGGAAGCTGGCTGACGAGCTGGGCGTAGAGCTCTGCGGCATCCTGCTGGGCGACAATGTGGACGCCATTGCCCCCGAGCTGGGCAACTACGGCGCGGACAAGGTGTATGTGTATAACAGCCCCCTGCTGAAGGACTACACTACTGATGCATATACCAAGGTCATCTCCGAGGCAGTGGAGGACATTAAGCCCGAGATCCTGCTCTTCGGCGCCTCCAACATCGGCCGTGACCTGGCTCCCCGGTGCGCAGCTCGCCTGCACACGGGCCTGTGCGCTGACTGCACCCACCTGGACATTGATATGCCCATCTACAAGAGCTTCCTGAAGGAAGCTTCCACTCTGCCCGCCGAGCGCATCGAGAAGCTGGGCACCGTGAAGATCAACGGTGCTGACCACGATGTGTCCCGTGACATCAAGATGACCCGTCCCGCCTTCGGCGGCCACCTGATGGCTTCCATCTTCTGCCCCCGCTTCCGTCCCGCCATGGCCACTGTGCGCCCCGGCGTTATGAAGAAGCGCGAGTGCAAGAAGGATGTCGAGATTCTGCATCCCGCGTTCGAACTGGCTGCCAGCGACAGGCTCCAGTTATAGACGTTGTAGAAGCCGTGGATGGTGTCGGTGCGCTCCTTGGAGGCCGCGTCGTCCCAGGACCGGTTGATCTTCTTGGTGTACATGCGGTCGGTGAAGCTCAGCGAGGGCGTGATGTTGATGACGTCGAAGAGCGTGAAGTTGGCCTGTACGGGGATGGTGTGCTGCAGTCCGTTGCGCCAGTCGTCGATGAGGTTGGAGTGGAGCAGCTGGTCCTCTTTCGTGGTGATGCTGTTGCTCATCTGGCCCGTGTAGCTGACGGAGATCTTCTCGTACCAGCGCTCCTTGCCAGCTCTGTTCTTGCGGCGGAAGGGGTAGAATCGGGCGATGCTCACATTGAGGTCTGGCAGGGTGAGCGAGATGACGCTGTCGCGCATGTTCTGCGAGAGGTTGGCCGTGGTGCTGAGCGACATGCCGATGGAGGAGAAGCCCGTGCTGTAGCTGACGGAAGAGGTGCGTGTCGACTGGGTCAGCGTCTGCGGGTTGTACATCGAGTTGAGGTTGTTGCGCTCATAACTCGAAGTGGCGAAGTTGACGCTCGCCGAGAGTTGGCTGAAGGGACTGGCCTTCGGGTCCTGGCGATGGCTCCATTGAATCTTGAAGCTCTCCTGCTTGGTGTAGTCGGGCATTCCCTTGTCGCCCGTCTTCGTGTTCTGATAACTGAAGTAGAACGATCCGTTGTGACGGTATCTCCTGCGGTAGTTGCTGGCCGCGCTCAGGCCCCAGCTGCCCTCCGTGTAGATCTCGCCGAGCAACTTCAGGTCCCACTTGTCGCTGATGGCGAAGTAGTAGCCTCCGTCGCGGAGGTAGAAGCCGCGGTCGTTCTCCTCGCCATAGGAGGGCATGATGAAGCCCGAACTGTATTTCTTGGAGAACGGGAAGAAGCCGTAGGGGATGGCGAGGGGCAGGGGCACGTCGGCCACGACCAGATAGGCGGGACCAAAGACCACGTCCTTGCCCGGACGTACCTTGGCACGAGAGAGGGCGATGTAGAAGTCGGGGTGTGGATCGTCGCACGTCGTGTAGCGTCCGTGCTTGAGATAGACGGTGCCCGTGGAGTCGCGCTTGCCAATCTCGCCTCGCATAAAGCCGTCATCCTGAGCGGTATAGACGCCACGGATGAGACCCTTCTGCGACTTGAAGTTGTAGGCCATCGTGTCGCTCTCATACTCCGTGTTGCCCAGAGAGAAGACGGGACTGCCCTTGACGCCGTTCTCCGCCGTGCTGTCCTTGGTGCCCGTGGCGCGCACCAAGGAACTGTCGAGGTGCATATAGACCTTGTCGGAGGTGAGCTTCATGTTCTGATAATCGACCTTCGAATCACCGAAGAGGCGTGCGGAACCGCCTATGGCGTCATAGACAATGGAATCTTCGGCGGAGAACTTCACGGGGGCGTCAATGCCCTTGCGACTGGCCTTCATGATGCTGTCGGCACGGAGCGAATCGTCGATATGCTGGTTGAAGGCCCGGATGGCTCTTTCGAGACTGTCCAGGACCAGAGTGTCTGTAGGAAGGGTGAGGGAGTCGGTTGCGGCGTTGGCTCCTGACTGTCCATCGGCTATACCCTCCACGGGTAGCGCGTTGTGGAGGGTAGTGTCCTGGCCTGATCCTGCGGAGAGCGAATAACTCGCCCCCAAGGTGAGAGGCATGACCCATTGGGCTGCCGCCAATGCGACTGCCGCCATCAAGAGGATGATAACCGTATTCTTTCTCATGAGCTTTGAAGGTGCAAAATTACGGAATAAATGCCTAACAGCACTATGTTTTGTCGTTTTTAACCATTTATTATAGGAGAAGAGGGACGGAAACAGAGGGGAGGAAAGCCCAGGAAAGTCATTCTTCTGCTCGTGTGGACTCGTCGGGTATTTGTCACAAGAGGTGGCAAGTGTGGTAAAAGATAATAAAATGCAAATGTTTCTCAAAATTTTCTCTCCCTTTGCGTCTATTCTCGATTCTTTTTTGTACATTTGCATCGTTAACAGACATTTGATATGTCATTTTTATAACCTAAATCCATAAGCATAATGGAAATACCTTTCGCAGAATCATGGAAGATCAAGATGGTTGAACCCATCCGTAAGAGTACGCGCGCAGAGCGTGAGGAGTGGCTGAAGGCCGCCAATTATAATGTGTTCCAGCTAAGGGCCGAGCAGGTCTATATCGACTGCCTAACCGATAGTGGTACGGGATCGATGAGCGACCGCCAGTGGTCCGCCATGATGCTGGGCGACGAGAGCTACGCAGGTGCGACGAGCTTCTATAAGTTTGAGGAGACGGTCCGCAGGATCCTCGGCCTCCACTATGTCATCCCGACCCACCAGGGACGTGCAGCCGAGAACGTGCTCTTCTCTTTCCTTGTCAAGGAAGGCAACGTCATTCCGGGCAACGCCCACTTCGACACGACCAAGGGTCATATCGAGGCCCGCAAGGCTTTTGCCATCGACGTGACGACCGACGATGCCAAGGATGCCCAGCTCGAAGTTCCCTTCAAGGGTAACGTCTCTCTGGAGAAACTGGAGAAGGTGCTGAAGGAGAATCCGGGCAACGTGCCTTTCATGGTCCTGACTGTCACCAACAATACCGTCGGTGGTCAGCCCGTGAGCATGGAGAATATCAAGGCTACCTGCGCCCTCTGCCATCGTTATGGCGTGCCTGTCGTCATGGACTCAGCCCGCTTTGCCGAGAACGCCTATTTCATCAAGACTCGCGAGCCGGGCTACGCCGACAAGACCATCAAGGAGATAGTCCTGGAGATGTATGCTGACGCCGATGCTGCCACCATGTCCTGCAAGAAGGACGCCATCGTCAATATGGGTGGATTTATCGCCACGAGAAAAGAAGACTGGTACGAGGGAGCAAAGAGCTTCTGCATTCCTTATGAGGGCTACTTGACCTATGGTGGTCTCAACGGTCGCGACCTCAATGCCGTAGCCGTCGGTCTTGACGAGAATACGGAGTTTGACATGCTGGAGACCCGCATCCACCAGGTGCAGTATCTGGCCAAGAAACTTGACGAGTATGGCATCCCCTACCAGCGTCCCGTGGGTGGTCATGGTGTGTTCATCGACGCAGACAAGGTGCTCACGCACGTGCCCAAGGAGGAGTTCCCGGCACAGACCCTGACCTGTGAGCTCTACTTGGAGGCTGGCATCCGTGGTTGCGAGATTGGCTATATGCTGGCCGACCGTGACCCCGTGACGCATGAGAACCGCTTCGGAGGCCTCGATCTGTTGCGTCTTGCCATCCCTCGTCGCGTCTATACCGACAACCACATGGACGTCATCGCCGCCGCGCTCAAGAATGTCTATGACCGCCGCGAGCAGGTGACCCGTGGCGTTGCCATCGAATGGGAGGCTCCGCTGATGCGCCACTTCACGGTTAAACTGAGAAGACTGTAGTCTCTCTCTTCCTCCCGTGCCTAAGCTCCTTGGGATAGGCTGTCTTGTGTACCTAAGTTAGGTCAAGGCTTGTACGTAAGTTAAGGCCAGCTTGATACATAAGTAATGTCGAGCCTTGTATATAAGTAGGCTTGTCCCTCTATAATATATAAGGAGAAAGGCAGGGTGAGGCTGATCATACCATTCATCCGGACTGTCGTCTGGGGCGAAGAATCGCCTAAGACAATAGTCCGGATGTTCATTTTCTCCTCTCCATGGTATCCTGACTTGTCTTGCAATAGACAAGGTGTCATATAGTATTGGACAAATTGTCATGTTTACGGTCATGGCACGTTGCTTGCCTTTATACAAGTGTAACAAAGATAATAATATAGCATTAGTGAACAAAATGGATTGGTTTTCCACATAAGAGTTAGTTGATTGACAAAGTGTTGTTAGATTATTTGGAAGTGAATACTTGCTGAACCATCCCGATGGTTCAGGTTTCATAGACTTTCCCGGTGGCTTGAGACAAGTCGCCGGGATTTTTTGTCCTTTCCAGCGCTTCTACTTGCCTTCGAACCACAGTCTTGGGGCCATTGCCATAAAAAATATAGGAGAAGACCAAAAAAAACGCCAGATTTTGCCCGTCGTATTATTTTTTTTCTACTTTTGCAGTGATTAAAATACAACTTAAAATACAAATCTTAAAATTCAAATCTTAAAGGACAAAACGACTATGGTATTAAATTACATTTGGATAGCCTTTTTCGTCATTGCCTTCCTCTTTGGGCTGGTGGAATTGTGCTTCATGGGCAACACGGAGGTATTCACCAACATGGTACAGGCCACCTTCGACTCTTCCAAGACCGCTTTTGAGACCTCTTTGGGCCTCACGGGCGTATTGGCCTTGTGGCTTGGCATCATGAAGATAGGCGAGCGAGCCGGAGCGGTCAATGTGCTGGCGCGCGTTCTCAGTCCAGTCTTCACCAAACTCTTCCCTGACATTCCGAAGAACCATCCTGTCATGGGCTCCATCTTCATGAACATCGCGTCCAATATGCTGGGCCTTGACAATGCTGCTACCCCCACAGGACTGAAAGCCATGCAGCAGATGCAGGAACTGAACACGCGGAAAGACACGGCCACCAACCCGATGATCATGTTTCTCGTGCTCAATACGAGTGGTCTGACCATCATCCCTACTACGATTTTGGCCTTCCGTGCGGCCAAGGGGGCTGCCATGCCGACCGACGTTTTCATTCCTATCCTCATCGCCACGACAGTAGCAACACTTGCCGGTATCATCATTACCGCTCTTTGGCAGAAGATCAATCTTTTTCAGCCTTTGCTTCTCCTGACTTTAGGTGGACTCATCGCTTCTGTGGGAGTCATCGTCTGGGGTTTTGGGCAGATGGACAAGGATACGATGGCGCTCGTGACGAATGTGACGGCCAACGTGATCTTGCTTGGTATAATCGTCACCTTCATAGCCATGGGAGCATTCAAAAAGATCAATGTCTATGATGCTTTCATCGAGGGCGCCAAGGACGGATTTCATACTGCAGTCCGCATCATCCCCTATCTGGTGGCGATCCTTGTGGCCGTGGCCGTGTTTCGTGCCTCTGGAGCGATGGATATGCTCGTGGAGGGCATTGCCTGGTGTGTCAGAGCCTGCGGTCTGGACGACCAATTTGTCGGTGCGCTCCCCACAGCCTTCATGAAGCCGCTTAGCGGAAGTGGCGCGCGAGGCTTGATGCTGGAGGCCATGGACAACTATGGTGCCGACTCCTTTATCGGCCGATTGAGTTGCATCTTCCAGGGATCGACCGACACGACGTTCTATGTGTTGGCGGTCTATTTCGGAAGTATCAGCGTCAAGGATACGCGCCATGCCGTCAGTTGCGGCTTGTTGGCTGATTTGGCAGGTGTGATTGCTGCCATCGCCATTGCTTACGTCTTCTTCGGATAAGACGGCGTCCAATCATCGTCATTCAACAAGCGCGTAGGTCGTTCGGGTCGTTTGCCCTGCGACCTACGCGTTTGCCTTTTTCCCTTATATGAAATGAGAGGTATTTGTTTGGAGAAGCGAGAGATAGCTTGAGGAATACGCCTTTAGCGTTCATCTATGCAAAGTGAAACTCCGCATGGGTCTCATCATTTCCTTTTTCAATCCACCCATCTGTTTTTTTCTCGGTGTTCTGTAGTTTTTTACCATTTTGTGCGTTTATATAGTGTAAGCGTTTTTTTAAACAGAAACAATGGACAAGCAGAAAGAAAACTTTGAACGCCTTGTGCGCTCTCATAAGGACACGATATATACCGTGTGCTACATGTTCTCCAAAGACGAGGACGAGGTGGCGGACCTATTTCAGGAGACCCTAATCAACGTCTGGCGCGGACTGCCGAAGTATCAGGGGGGCGACGAAGCCTTGCGTGGATGGATATACCGCGTGGCGCTCAACACCTGTATTTCGCTCGATCGCAGCAAGCGTCGTCGCAAGACCGTGCCGCTGACTATGGACGTCAACTTCTTCGACCCGCAGGAGGAGCGAGCGCAGCGAGTGGACCAACTTCATAGGCGTATCGCGCGTCTGCAACCGTTCGACAGAGCCATCGTGCTGTTGTGGCTTGAAGACCTCAGCTACGACGAGATAGGCCAGATCCTCGGCATCACCGCCAAAAACGTATCCGTTCGTTTAGTGCGCATCCGGGAGCAGATGAAGAAAATGAAGGAATAGACCAACCGTCTTTCGAAAGACTGACAAATGTCTGCGCATGCAGATTTCCTCCATGGATTGCAGCTGGGAAACAGTAGCGTAAGACAGGCGGAAGGCTTTTCGTAGAGACATTAACATTAAAAGAAAGGAATATCATGATGGATAAGAATCAAGTTTATAACGACGAAATGGAGCAGATGCGCCAGGATATGAGTGAGTTGCGATCGCTTCTCAGTGAACAGAAGATAGTGAACGAACGATTGATGCGCCGTGCGATGAAAAGCGAACTGGACAAAGAACGCAGGGTGACGCTTCAGACCTTGTTGCCCTCTTTGTTCACCTTGCCGCTTTTCTACTTCATGCAACCGTTGTGGGGACTGCCCTTGTGGTTCGTTGGGGTGACAATAGCGTATCTGCTGTTGGCTGTTGTCTTCTCGATATGGTCTGTGCGCCGCCTGACGGGCGAGGACTTACTGGCGGGCGATTTGCTCAAGGTGGCTGGCCACATTGTCGAGTACAAGCGGTTGGGTAATAATTGGCTTAAGTTCTCCATCCCGTTTCTCATCGTCTGGGTCATTGGCTTCTTCTACTATTGTGGGCAAGGTATGGAGGAAAACATGGCCAACGGCATGCTATGGGGAGGCGTATTTGGCGGTTTGACCGGTCTTGCTTGCGGCATCTACTTCCTGATGCAGTCACGCAGGCGCCTCAACGGGGTTCTTCGACAGATAGAGGATCTGAAGACGGGTGAGCAATAACATGTTTTCCCATTTTCAGCTATGAATTTGAATGATCTGTTGTTATAACTATTGAGGTGTGTACTTGAGATATAGGCTACCATAGTTTAGATGAAAATAGTTGAGGGTGCGACCAAGAATCTTGGCGCACCCTCAACCTGTAGGATCGGTTTGGACCTCCATACTTGTAGCGTAGCGAGAGGTCAGCAGTCTGATTTTAAACGCATTTACGGCATGACCGTCATTCTAGCGGTGGTTGATTCTCGAATTGCCCAATTCCATCAGCAGCTCCGTTCGCATCTCGTCTAGTTTGCCCTGTCTGATCAGCTTGCGGTTGTACTTCCACCAGTTGAGTAGCGAACGATGTTCGACTTTCTTCTTGTCTGGCAGCTGTCGATGCTCAGCGATGTACTCCTTCAACAACTCGTAGTTCTCCGCCCATTTCTTCTCGTTCTTTGTCATAAGATGGTAGTGTCTTTTAGTTTTTAACTATGCCTTTCGTTCTAATGGCTTCTTTTCTGTCTTTTTTCGGATGGGCACAAAGTTACGATTTTTTCTTTGAAACTCCGCCCATTAGGGGAAGAAAAAACTGGTGAGTTGCCGTTTTTTTCGTGAAAAGCAGATGCCTATTTTCATGATGAGGCTAAAAAAAAGGACGACGCCCTTGGCCTACATGAGGTGTAGGGTGTGATTGTCGTCCTGTTTTTAGTACCATTCTTACTCCTTTTGCTTTAGCGATGGCAGGCTAATATGATAGCGTACTGCCAACAGGCGTATGGCGCATACAAAGAAAAAGGTGGCTGTCGTCGTGATGGGAATGCCTGCATCCAGTCGGATGAGCACCCAGTATAGAAATCCGCCTGCCACACATGCTGTGGCATAGATCTCTTTATGAAAGATGACGGGCACGTTGTTGAGTAGCACGTCGCGTATCACGCCTCCTGCCGCCCCAGTCATGCTACCCATGATGATGGCGACCCAGTAGGGGTGTTCGAAGGCTACGGTCTTCTGGATACCAGCGATCACGAAGAGCGCCAGGCCCAAGGTGTCGAAGACAAACCAGGCGTTGTCGATCCAGCGTATATGCCTGCCGAAGCAAACCACGAACCCCAGTGCTGCAAAGGTACAAATCACGTAGATGGGAGAGGTCATCCAGAAGGGTGTCGTACCCAGCATTACGTCGCGGAGCGTACCTCCTCCTACCGCCACGGCAAATCCGCAGACATATCCTCCGAACCAGTCGAGATGCTTGGCAGCTGCGTGACGAATGCCCGAAACGGCGAAAGCCAATGTACCCAGCACCTCCAATACCTGTTGTACGGCATGGACAAATGCTGGGTCGGAAGTGGAGATGCTAGTTAACGACATTGATGGGGTTCCCTTCAATGAGTGCTTTGACGTTGGCCACACAGATGTCCATCAGTCTTTGACGCGCCTCGACGGTAGCCCATGCCACATGCGGTGTGAGGTAGGCGTGCGGTTCGCGCAGCAGCGGATTGGAGATATGGGGCGGCTCTTCTGCCGTCACGTCGGCGCAATAGGCAGCCAGCTGGTTATTGTGGAGGGCTTCAGCCACAGCAGGCTCGTCCACTAGCGGACCGCGGCCTGTGTTGATCAGAATGGCTTCTGACTTCATCATGCGGAGTGTCTCTGCATTGATGAGGTGGTAGGTGGCCTTGGGACCGTCCTTGACCAGCGGGCAGTGGAGGCTGATCACGTCAGACTGGCTGAGCAGTTGCTCCATTGTTACTTTGCCGATGCCTTCGGGAAGTTTGTCGGCTGGCTTGCTCGATACGGTGATGACTTTCATGCCTAGGCAGAGGGCCAGGCGTGCCACGCTTTGTCCAATATGTCCCAGACCGACGATACCCATCGTTTTGCCCGACAGTTCACACAACGGTTCGTCCCAATAGCAGAAGTCGGGGCTTGCGCTCCAGCGACCGTTTCGGTTCTTGCGGGCGAACTCATCGACGTGGTTGGTCACGTTGAGCAGCAGGGCGATCACGTGCTGTGCCACACTCACGGTGCTATAGGCTGGAATGTTGGTCACGATCACGCCCCGCTCGCGTGCGGCCACGAGGTCGATGTTGTTGTAGCCGGTGGCCAGCTCGCCGATGTACTTCAACTTCGGGAGCTGCATGATGAGCTCGCGGGTGAGACTTACTTTGTTCACAAGCACGGCTTCAGCCTCCAGCGAACGCTCCACGACCAGCTCCTGCGGCGTACGGTCATAGATGGTAAGGGCTCCCAGCTGCTTCAGCTCCTCCCATGAGAGGTCGCCGGGGTTGGCGGCATAGCCGTCGAGTACTACGATTTTCATATTATTCTATTCTGTGATTAGTATATTATTGTTCTTAGTTTCTTGCTTCGTTTTCTTCCAAGGCGTTTCTCACTCCTTGAATCGATCCCCCCAGCATCGCAGCATCCATTGATACTGTTTCTCCTCGCTTGGCGAGTGTTGTGCGTGCCAAAACCTTGAGTCCTTCAGTTGGTCGGGCAAGTACTGTTGCTCTACGAAGTGATCGGGGAAGTCATGTGCATACTTATAGCCGTCGTGGTAGCCCAGCGACTTCATGAGCTGGGTGGGAGCGTTGCGCAGGTGTAGTGGCACGGGTTGGTTGCCCGTTTTGCGTACGCATGCCAGTGCCTCATCGACGGCGAGGTAGGCGGAGTTGCTCTTGGGCGAGGTAGCCAGATAGACAGTGGCTTCCGCCAGGGGGATTCTTCCCTCGGGCCACCCTATTTTGTTGACAGCATCGAAGGCGGCATTGGCCAGCAACAGCGCGTTGGGGTTGGCCAGGCCCACATCTTCCGATGCACTGATGACGAGTCTCCGTGCGATAAATTTGGGGTCTTCACCACCTTCTATCATCCTTGCCAGCCAGTAGAGGGCAGCATCGGGATCGCTGCCACGAATACTCTTGATGAAAGCCGAGATGATATCGTAGTGCATGTCGCCCCCTTTGTCGTAGGCGAGGGGATTCTGTTGCAACCGATTGGCCACCATCTCGTCGGTGATGGTGACGCTGTCGCTACCTTCTGATTCCACCACCAGTTCCAGGATGTTGAGCAGTTTGCGTGCGTCACCACCACTATAGCGCAGCATCGCGTCTGTCTCCTGCAGCACGATGGTTCGTTTCCGTAGTTCTTCGTCCTCTGTCACGGCACGATGGAGGAGCTCCTCCAGGTCTTCGCGCTCCAACGGCTTGAGCACATAGAGCTGGCAGCGGGACAATAGCGGGCGGATCACTTCGAAGGAGGGATTCTCTGTCGTCGCTCCTATGAGCGTCACGATACCTTTCTCTACAGCCCCAAGTAGCGAGTCCTGCTGCGATTTGGAGAAACGGTGGATCTCGTCGATGAAGAGGATGGGTGAAGCCGTCGTGAAAAAGCGGTTCTGACGCGCCTTCTCGATGACTTCGCGTACGTCTTTGACGCCACTCGTCACAGCGGAAAGCGTGTAGAAGGGGGTCTCCAGTTTGTTGGCGATGATCTGGGCCAGGGTTGTCTTGCCGACGCCAGGAGGTCCCCATAGGATGAAAGAGGCGATGCGACCGCTGTCTATCATAGACCGCAGTACCGCCCCTTTTCCCACAATGTGCTTCTGCCCGACGTATGCATCAAGGGTACGCGGGCGCATTCGCTCTGCTAATGGTTCCATACTTGCAAAGTTACAAACTCTTGAGCATACTCCAAAATAAATGCGCGCGATTTAAATTTTTCATCGTGAAATGTTTGATGTTTTGGCTTTTAATGCTACTTTTGCAGCACTAAACAGAGGTTTTCGGTAACTAACAAGGATAAGAACAATAAGAAAATACTGAATGAAATCAAGCAACAAGTTGAGTTTGAAGACTTTAACGAAGAATAGCGCATGGGGTTTGCAGGAGGCAGACGTGTTCCATCTTTGGCAGATTGCAGCGCGCGATGCTGACTTAAAGGACAATCGCAGCCATTACTTGAGCGTGCTTCGTAGTGCGTTCGATGTGGAGGAGTTGACCATTGACACGCCGGAGGTGGTTCAGAAGTATGAGGACCGTGGGTTCAAGGTGGTCCCAGTCCGCATGGATGAGAATGTGCAGGTGAAGCTGGCTGTCAAGAAGAAGCCCATCGTCCGTATTACGGATCTCACCTATGAGAATATTCGCCACATTTCCGCTGCCAAATTGATCGAGGTGCTGGCAGGCAATTTTGGTGGAGGATGGGAGAGCCTTCCGCAGTCGGTCCAGGATATCATCGAAAGTGGTTTTGATATCTCTACGACCACGCTGCCCACTTCGCGTCTCAAGCGCCCTGGCGGTATGTATCAGAAAAAGGTAGAAGACGGCTTCGAGGTATTGGAAGTGCCCAAGGGTGGATGGACCGAGGCTATCTTTGCCAAGGCTAAGCCTGCGGTAGAGCGAGTTAGAATGCGCTTCGAGCCCGAAGATTCGCTACTTGACAAGGGGGGCGACGACATGCCGGAGGATGACAACGAGGATGAGGAGTTGCCAGAGACAAAGGGCTTTGATAGTGACGACGACGATGACGATTATTTCGATGAGGATAAGCTCACGGAGGAAAGTTACCGCACTACCTACGAGGCTAGTCCCGAGGAACTGGAGAAGATGGCTCGCGAGGGCGTCTCCGATGATGGCGATGACTATTAGTCGTGTTTTCTTACTTGATAAACGCGTGTCAATAGGGGTGGTTCCTGAAGAACGTCTTGTCCTTTAGAACTATCCATTATATAATAATGACACTGGGCCAAGCCCATTTTTTGACGGTAGTGAACTATTGCTTGTAGGCAATAATGAACTTGACGCCGCCAAAGGATGGGTTTGGCCTTTGCTTGTGATTCCTTTGTCTCTTGCCGATGTCTCTTTACTCAACTTTCGCATTTAAGCTCCACACGCCCTGAAAGGGCAGTAGCTCCTAGCCCAGGGCATCGCCCTGGGTTATTACGGACGCAAACCTGTCGCCCT
>OFMQ01001353.1_pt1 | contig 12793 bp, 9 predicted proteins | sample 1541851 | NCBI WGS metagenome assembly OFMQ01 (sample SAMN04209227, study PRJEB22552) | human gut metagenome | biome: gut; material: feces | host: Homo sapiens | place: USA: Oklahoma | reverse complement strand
CCAAGCTCTGTCTGCGCTGTTCCCCATCGCCGGGGCGCGAGCTGCAAATACGGCGTAAGAAAACCATAGCGACTATACTAACGACTACACAGGGCAAAAATTCGAATTTCAAACGTGCATAGCGACTAATGTAGCGACTACGGAATCCACGGTTCAGAAAGGCGGAATTTCAGGTCCGGTACGAAAGAAAAAATTGAAATTGCTTTCTGTGTGATTCCAGCGACGGGGAGTACCTCAGGCTTTTCTTGCCTTGCAAGAAAAGCGCAAGCATCGCGTTTTGGTACCAAAACGCAGCTTGCAGGGAGAACCCTGACCCCAATGCCGCCTCCGGGCGGAAAGTTGACGGTTGAACTACGAATCGTTCATCGGCGCAGCCGTTTGCTCCGCGGCGTGGGGCACGTCGTGCCGACTTGTGCGGTTTTGCAGGCTGACCGCGCATCCGTGGAGGTCTGTACCACACAAACGGCGCGTCCACCCACCGTGGCGGCGTAAAGAAAACAGAACAATAAATTTTACTTGGGTGATTCTTTTCGGCCATTCAAAAACCAATTTTGATTCCCAGAATGGGGGAGCAGTGTGAAGAACAAAAATGCGCCTAACGGGAAATTGGACTTGCGATTCGGCTGTGCTTGTGGTAATCGTGTGTGCTGACCAAAAACGAAGGAGGTAAATACGATGCCAAAACGACGCGCCAACGGCGAAAGGAATATTCGCAAGCGCAAAGATGGTCGGTGGGAAGGCCGGTACACCGCTGGATACGATGCAAACGGGAAGGTGATCACGAAGAATGTGCTCGGTAAGACACAGGCAGAAGTCAAAGATAAATTGCGTGCGGCCATTGAGGACAGCAAGAAGCTCGATCCAGTAAAGGCTGGAAGTTATACGCTCGAACAGTGGCTGAAGCTCTGGTACTCCGTTTATGTCGAGCCGCAGGTGCGATACTCGACCAAAGAGTTTTACCACAATGCCATTGACCATCACATTATTCCGAAACTTGGAAGCGTCAAACTGGAAAAGCTGACGATGCTGCAAATCCAGCAATTTTACAATGAGCTGCTCAAAAGCGGCCGTGTGCAGAAGAAAAACCGGCCGGAATTGAGAGAACATGGACTCAGCCCACGCATGGTGCAGTGCGTTCATGTAGTACTCAACAAAGCGTTAGAACACGCGGTGGAAGAAAAGCTGATTCTGGCGAATCCGGCAAAGAAATGCAAAATTCCGAAAAACACTCGCAAGGAGATGAAAATTCTGCCCGAAGCATTGATCGGCCCATATTTGAGTGCAGCGAAAGAGCATGGCATTCTCGCACCGATGTATCTGGAGCTGACGACGGGTTTGCGGCGCGGGGAACTGTTGGCACTGCGGTGGGAGGACTTGGATATTCAAAACCGTACCCTCTCGATCAACAAAAGTGTTGCGCGGCAGAATGGAAAGCTGGTCCTCAGTACGCCGAAAACGCCAAATTCCATCCGTACAGTCCTACTGCCGGAAGACACGGTGAAACTTCTCGTGGAAGAACACGAAAGGCATTCGGCAAATCCGTATTTCTTCCCGTCACCGCGTACCGGGGAGACGTGGGATCCGGACGGATTCCGCAGGCTGCACGACAGGATCATCAAAGAAATCGGCGCGGAACATGTGAGATTTCATGACATGCGTCACCCGTATGTCAAGCACACGACAAAAATTTTTAGCTTGCGCTTGATGGATTTTCAAGCGCAGGCTTATCCTGATGCTCGGCGAAAAACTCGCGGAGCTTGTCAGCTTCATCGGGGAGGACAAAGCCAAAGCCCTGTCCGTCCACTCTGCAATAGAAAGCGATTTTCATGACTGCCACCTCAATCGAAAATGTCTCGGATTTTGTATGCGATCTCAATGCGCTTATCGGGGTACACCAGCACCCGGTCAATCAGCAGCTCGGCCAGCTCGGTGGTCAGTGCGTCCGCATCAAAAATCGCCTTGGACGCTTCCTTTCGGCTGTCCTGCCGTGCCTGTTCGTCCTGCTTCTGCTTCGCCTGTGCCAATACTGCGGCATAGGCGTTTTTTGTTTTCAGCAGCAGCTCGTCACACGCAGCCTTTTCTGCTTTGTAGGTGTTCAGGTCGATCTCACCCATGAGATAGCGTTCATACAAGGCGCGCTTACCGTCTTGCAGTGCCTCGATCTGCTGCTCATATTCGGTGCGTTCCGGTACGGAAGCATCTACCCGGAGCGTACCGTCAGGGGCAAGCGGTGCGGCGGCTTCCATCTGCTTTTTCAGCGTCAGGAATACCGCCTGCTCCAGCTCTGCGGCGTTCAGACGCATCTTGTGGCAGCGGCTTTCTACGTCCGCCTCGGAATGGCGGCAGTGATAATATGAGGTTTTCTGCATGGTGCGGGACAGCGCATGACCGCAGCAGCCACAGAAGGCTTTGCCTTTCAGCGGGTAGTCCCGCTTTTTCTTGTTTGGCTGGGAAAAGCGGAGCTGGCTGGCCTGCACGGTATCAAACACGGCTTTCTCAACGATGGCCGGGTGATGGTCGGGGATGATATACCACGATTCTCTGTCCTTCAGGCGGCTTCTGGTGCCGCCTACTTCGAGAACCGCCCGCTTGCCGATCACATACACGCCGGTGTAGCGTTCGTCCTCCAAAATGCGGAGAATGGTGGATGCACTCCAAATCCCGTGACAGCGGGAAATATCGTGGGTGTGATTGCCGTGCGCCGCTTTGTACTGACCGGGGGTGGGGATGTTCCTGCGGAACAGCTCCCGCGTGATAGCGGTGGCGTTGATCCCCTCGGCGGCAAGCTGGAAGATGAGCTGCACAACGGCAGCGGCCTCCGGGTCAGGCTCCATTCTGCCATCGGCGCTTTTGCGGTAGCCGTAGGGACAAATCTTGCTCTGGTACTCGCCGCGCTGCATCTTGGCGTACTTGGCACTCTTGGTTTTAATGGACATATCGCGGCTGTAATACTCACTGATGAGATACTTGAACGCCACATCCATACCGCCGGTGTCGCCCTTGAATTTGCTGCTGTCAAAATCGTCGCTGATGGAAATAAAGCGGGTGTGGAACAGCGGGAACACACGCTCGATAAAGTAGCCGGTTTCAATGCTGTTTCGCCCGAAGCGGGAAAAATCCTTGACGATGATGCAGTCGATCTGATTGGCCCGCACCAGCTCAATGAGCTTCTGTACCTGCGGACGCTCAAAATTCGTGCCGCTGTACCCGTTGTCGATGAACTCCATGATCTCCGCGTTCAGGGCTTCGGGCATGGAAGCCGCATATTCGTGGAGGACAAGGCTCTGATTTTCAATGCTCAGGCTGTCGTACTTATAATCTTCAATGGAAAGGCGGATGTAGAGGGCAATCACATATTTCTGCATTGTTCCAGCACCTCCGCATAGGTTTCAAACTCGCTCTGGAAGCGATAGCGCACCGTGATCTGCTTGTCGTGGGATACCTCGATGCGGTCAATCAGCCGCTCGATAAGTGCGCCGGTCAGCGCACGGTCGGTCTTAATTTGTGCGGCATCCTGTTCCAGCGCCCGGTGCTGCTCCGCTTGAGCATCCATCGTTCGCAGGCCGTCCTCCAACTGTTCCATTTCCACGGCGAGGTCGGCAATGCGGCTTTCGTACTTCTCCTTGTAGTCGAAGTATTCATCCTTGGTAAGAACGCCTTGCACAAGGTTTTCATATAAGCTCCGCACGATGCCGCGAAGCCGCTGGATTTCCTGCTTGCGGCTGGTGATCTTCTCCCGCAGCTCAGCGCGCTCAGCAGCCTGCCGGGGCAGCTCTGCAAGGGAGAGGGTATATTGCCCCAGCGCCGTATCAAGCGCATCCTGAAGCATATCTGCCAGCGTATCCAGCAGCGCATCCTCGCGGATGGTCACGCCGGGGCAGGCATCCTTGCTGATTCGGCTCTGGCTCAGACAATGGTAGAAGTACACATCGTCGGACTTCTTGCGGATGTTTCTCTGCCGGTGCAGGCTGCCGCCGCAATGGGCGCAGAACACCTTGCCTTTGAGAAGATTCGGCGTGAAGGCTTTGACCTCCCGCGCCTTGGTGCGGCTGGCGGTCTGATTGAGAATTTCCTGCACCGCCGCGAACTGTTCCCGGCTGATAATGGCCTCATGGGTGTCTCGTACCACCGTCCATTCCTCGGCATCGGCCTTGACCTGCCGGTGATCCACGGTTTTGGTCTGCCCCTGAACGAGATCTCCGGTGTAGACCTCGGAGCGGAGAATAACGCCGACTGTTCGGGTCTGCCACTTGCCGCTGCCGAGCAAATTCTCATGGGTGATCTTGCCCTGCATCTTCTTGTAGTGGCTGGGGGTAAGAACGCCTGCTTCGTTCAGCCGCACGGCGATGGTATTGAGGCCAGCGCCCTCGGAGGCCCAACGGAACATCCGCTGCACCACGACGGCGGCAACGGGGTCGATGATAAGCTGGTGGCAATCGTCCTCGGCTTTCAGATAGCCGTAGGGAGTACGCGCGCCGATGAACTTGCCGTCCTTCATGGCCTGCCGCTGCTGCGCCCTGATCTTGCGCCCGATGTCCAAAGCGTAGGCTTCGTTTATCATGTTCCGCAGCGGGATGATGATACCGGAATGGGCATCTTCCGGGTTGGCGGTGTCGAAGTTTTCATTGACCGCAATGAAGCGGATACTGCGGATGCGGAAATACTGCTCGATGTAATAGCCGGTGTCGATGGTGTTCCGCCCCAAACGGGAAAGGTCTTTGACAATGACGCAGTTTACATGACCGGCCTCAATATCCGAGAGCATCTGCTGAAAGCCCGGACGGTGGAAGTTTGTCCCCGTCGCTCCGTTGTCGATGTAGGTATCGTACACGCTGATCTCCGGGTACTGCTCCAGATAGCGGGCAATAATCATCTGCTGGGTTTCAATGGATACGCTGTGCGTGTGGGTATCCTCCACCGAAAGGCGGACGTAGATCGCGGCGCGGCAAGCGGCGTCGGCCTCCTGCACGACTACCGCAGCCGTTTCTTTTCTGCTTTTTCTCGCCATGCTCACCCCACCTTTCTCTGTTCGTAATCTTTCTGCTGCGCTGCCAGCGCCAGAAGCTGCAACGCCTTTTTGTATTCGTCCTCATGGGTAAAGGTAATATCCAGCTCCTTTTTCCCACGGACGCGGATGCTCTGTACCATGTGAATGAGTGCCCTGCGGTCTAAGGTTTCCAGCGTGGAGAACTGCGTAAACTGTGAAATCCAGCGGTTGCGCTCACTTCGGTTTTCCAAAACCTCCGTGAGTTTTTCCTTGAGAACGCGGACGCTCTCGCGGATGTCCTCGGCCTGCTTGGTGTACTTTGCCTTATAGGAAGCGTATTCTTCCTTGGTAAGCATACCCCCCACAAGGCTCTCATAAAGCCGTGCCTTGAACTCCAGCACCTGCTCCAACCGGCGCTCGTTGTCGGTGATGTGGTCGCTGTATTCCTTGGCAAGCGCCTGATTGATGCTGGACTGGTCAATGCCGGTCAGCAGCGCCTCCAGCGAAGCAATATTGCCGATATAGGCTTTCAGGCTGTCCCGCACACAGTCGATCAGGCTGCTTTCTTTCAGCATGACCGGATGGGCGCAGCCCTTTTTCTTGCCGGTAGGACAATAATAGTAGTGGTACTCCTTGCCGTTTGCACGGTTGGTCTTGCGGGTCATGCGGCTTCCGCAGCACCCGCAGATCAGGATACCGGAGAACAGGTACACCGTGTCCTCGTTGGGAGAAGTGCGGGTATCCAGCCCCTTGATGCGCTGCACCAGCTCAAAATCCTGACGGGCGATCAGCGCTTCGTGGGCATCCGGGAAACGCACCCACTCGGAGGCGGGGCGCTGCTCCATCTGCTTGATCTTGTAATGCGGCGTACCCTGTTTGCCCTGCACCAGCGTTCCGGTGTAGGTTTCATCCTGCAAGATGCGGATGATGGTGGTAGCCGACCACTTGCAGTCAGCCTTGTCTGCGTATCCCTTTTTCGCGTAGGGCAGACCGTTGTTCTTCTTGTACGCCAGCGGGGAGAGAATACCCAGCCGGTTCAGCTCAGATGCGATCTTGGAGGCGCTTGCGCCCTCCAGCCGCATACGGAAAATGTCGCAGACAACGCGGGCAGCGTAGGGGTCAGGGACGAGCAAATTCTTGTTGTCCTCGGCTTTCATGTAGCCGTACACCGGGAACGCGCCGACGAAATCGCCGTTGCGCCGCTTCACGTCCAGAGAGGTGCGGGTCTTGATGGAAATGTCCCGGCAGTAGGCTTCGTTCATAATGTTCTTGACCGATACGGTCAGATCATCGCCGCTGTCGTGGGCGGTGTCGATGCTGTCGGTGATGGCGATAAAGCGCACCCCGTAGGCCGGGAATACCCGGCGCAGATACCGGCCAGTTTCAATGTACTCGCGCCCTAAGCGGGAGAGGTCTTTTACGATGACGCAGTTGATGTTGCCGTCGGTGACATCCTGCATCATTTCCTTGAACGCAGGGCGGTCAAAGATGATGCCGCTGTATCCATCGTCGATCTTTTCGGAAACGACCTCAATATCCGGGTTACGCTCTACAAAGTTTTCAATGAGCTTGCGCTGATTGGAAACGCTGTCGCTTTCGCTGGAATGATCGTCGGTGTAGGACAGGCGGATGTAAGCGGTAGCTTTGTATTTAGGCATGAAAAAGCACTCCTTTCTCCCGGACTGCTCCCGCATGAAAAGAGTGGTTATCTGGCTATTAGGTTTTCATCCTTTTCCACACCGATCATAGCACTCTCTGCGGAAAAAAGCGAGGATGTCGCTCAGCGCAAAATGCCTTGCAGACATTCCTCCAACGTAACGCCGTTCCCGGCAAAGCAGGCGTTTACCACAAAATCGCCGCAGCGGAAGCGGTAAGGATTTTTGATCTGGCGGATAAAGGCGACAATGCGTTCTTCCTTGGGAAGATTTTTGTCTACGGATACTTCCCGGATGTCCACCAGTTCATCCGTGTGGATTTGGGTTTCGTTTGGCGTCGGCTGCATCATGGCGATCTCCTTTCTCGGTTTGGTGGGTTTCCTCAAGGTCACATGAATGCGCTGACGGAAAGGCCGTCAGCGCATGGTATCTGACTTTGAGAGGCGGCTGCGCGGGTAGAATTGGAGCCACATAACATAATGGCGAATACCGGCGCAGCCGCTCTGCTTGTCCATTTGAGAAGATCCATCCTATTTGCCACGCGCCCCGGATAGTGGGCATGATGCAGGCCGCCCTTGGCAGGGCTGTCATAACTCCACGATACCGCTGCCTCAAAGAGCTGGCGCATACCGCAGGGTTCCCCCTCAAGTCTGTGGGAGGGCGTGAGCAAGTTTCATTATCCGCCGCGCTGTCATCGCGCCCGATTTGCCGAATCGGGTCTAAGGCTGCGTAGATCGCTCGGATGGCTTTTCCGGAATCACCTCCTTGAAGCCATCGTCGTGGCGGCGCACCTTATGCCGCTATCACGCGGGTTTTGTGCCTGCATCATGGTCTATTCAGTTTTCAACGTTCAACGAAAGGCTTCGTGGAGAATGTCCCTTCACCTATCGCCGATTTTGGGCCACTTTTGCAAGGTGTTTTTGAAAAACCTCAGAAATATTTTTTGATTTTTCTGATTGCTGCTGTAATGTTGAGAGAAATAGCCTGATGCGACACGCCTTCGACTTTTCCAATCTCGTCAATCGTCATTCCATCCACGAAATACATCCACATCCTGCGGAACTGAGTGTCCGTCAGGTGCTTCCTGATTTGCGTAACCTTTTGGGTGCTACGGCGGATTTCCGCCACCCGGTCATGCGCCTGCTCCATGCAGATATCCGCAGCGGGAATAGATGCTGCTTCCTCGGAAAGCTCGTCCAGTGCAAGGGTATGATTAGCGTAGACATGATCCTCTTTCTCGGAAGCATGATAGTCTGCATCCGACAGGGACTTCCATTTCAGAAATTCTTCCTCGCTGGCAAAGTCCTCGCGGGTCAGGCGGATGATGGCTTCGTTGGCATCCATGTAAACGATAGCGTTGGGGTCTTTCTTGTTCAGCGCATAGCTGCTCTTTCTGTTAAACATAATATGTCCTCCGTTTCGGTGTTGGGTGGGTGGTGAACCAGACCAACACCGGCGGAGAACGACAGCCGACAGGAAAACGTAAAAAGGCGCTCGAACAGGCATGATGACCTGAACGAGCGCCTTGCGTGCGAGTGAAAACATGAGTAACGAATACTGTACCGGGAGGGGCTAAATCACAGATGAACCAAACCGCATAAAAAGAGAGCTGCAACTCGCTTTCGTGAGTGCAGCTCGTCTGGGGGATAGCCGCGTGCTTTTTGAAGTGGACGGCTAATCGGTGCTTATGCTTTTTTACATGACCGCGAGCGGCCTTAGCAGTATCTCCTGTTCATCCGTGACATCATAAAATTACCTCCAACTCGCTGAATGTGATTTGCGGCTCATTCAATGTGAGCTTCATGTGTATTTAAGTGAATTGAGGCTCACTCTACAATGTAGTAGAGGTGATTTACAATGAACTTTCTTGACCTGTTCGCCCAAAAGCTTCGCGAAAAGCGGGAGCAGAAAAAGATCACGCAGCGCGAATTAGCGGAACGGCTTAATATGTGTACCCGAACTGTCATTGAGATTGAAAAGTGCAAGAGCAATCCGAAATTTGAAACGGTTGCGCTGATCTCAGAAGAAATGGACATCAGTCTGGATGGAATCGTGTTCCACGATAGAGCGCCGCAGACCGTTGCCAAGTGCGTTCTTGATTACTTTGCAGGAAAGGGTGAAGAAGAGTCGCAACGGTACATAGACCTGTGCATGAGCGCAGATAAGCTGAAGTGATGTACAGGGGAAAACAAAAGGGCCGATGATTGTCTTTCATGTAGAGCAGCCAGTGGGCTTATATTTTCCCCACTGGCTGCTCTTGTCCGCACAGTTGGAACGACGGGCATTAGTATCCTATTTTTCCTGTTTGTGTGCATCCCGGATCTTTTCAAAGGTGTCCTGACTGATGGCGTGTTCAATCCGGCAAGCATCTCGCTCTGCAATTTCAGGGTCAACGCCAGCTGCGATAAATTGCTCTGTAAAGAACTGATGCCGCTCATAAATTTTTTCGGCAACATTCCGGCCTGTTTCGGTCAAATGCAAAACGTAATCACTATCTACCGTTAAAAAGCCCCCTTCACGCAAAGCCGACACCGCATAGCTTACACTGGCTTTTGAAACTCCAACACGCCGTGCAACATCAATAGAGCGGACAGCACCGTGATTCTTTTGAAGAACCAGCACAGCCTCCAGATAATCCTCTCCGGACGCATGAATCATCACTATTGTCTCCTTTATGCAAGGCTCCAGCCGGAGGACTTTTTACGGATATTTACAAAATCCTGATAAATCCCGGCTTTTGCCATAAGCTCGTCATGGGTTCCCTGTTCGCTGATCCGTCCATCGGAGATCACCAAAATCTGATCTGCCTGACGGATGGTATTCAGGCGGTGTGCAATCACAAGCAATGTTTTACCCTTTACCAGTTCATTGATTGCCTCCTGGATATAGCTTTCATTATCGGTATCAACACTTGCAGTCGCTTCATCCAAAATGACAATCGGTGCGTCCTTCAAAATGCAGCGGGCGATAGAGATTCTTTGCTTTTCGCCGCCGGACAGAGTAGCGCCGCCTTCACCGATGACTGTCTGGAATCCATCTGGCAGCGCCATGATAAAATCATAGCAGCGGGCTTTTTTTGCAGCCTCATAGACTTCTTCCTCGGTAGCGTCCGGTTTACCCATGCTGATATTGTTGTAAATGGTATCCTGGAACAAGTACACCCTCTGGAAAACCATGCTGATCTGTTCCATCAGTTCGGCGAGAGGTACATCCCGAATATCTGTACCACGGATTGTCACTTTGCCGGATTTCACATCCCACAGCCGCGCCAGAAGGTTCGCAATCGTGGATTTGCCACCGCCAGACGGTCCCACAAGTGCGGTCATGGTATTCTTCTGCATAGAGAAGCTGATGTTGTGCAGGACTTCCTTGTCCTGATAGGCGAAGGCCACATCGCTAAATTGTACTTCTGGCTGATCCGGCTGTGCCTGTGACAGAATATGTTGATTTCCGTTATCGGGAAGTTCGGGCTCGTCCAAAACAGCTTCAATGCGGTCTAATGCGGCATTCATCACGGTCAGTCGGGTTGCTTCTCCATAAAGAGCTTTCAGAGGTCCAAAGAGATCAAAGACAAACAGCAGCACGCCCAAAAGATAAGCCAGGGAGAGTACGCCTTCCTGATGTAAAAAAACGGATAAACCGAAGATAGCGGCAATACCCACGCCATAGAGAATGTTTAAGCCAGTGGTCCACGGTGTCATTTTCTGCTCAAACTTCGTATTGACATCCCTTGATTTTTTGAAGTTTTCCGTTAATTCGTCAGATTTTTCTCCGAGCAGATTGTAACTTTTGATAACCCCAATTCCTTCAGCAAAAGACAAGACCGCATCCGTCAAATTCTCGCTTTGGTTTTGACGCCCGACAGCCTCCTTGAAGGAAACCTTATTCATATATTTTGCAACCAGCGATGCCAGCAAGGTAATGATTACCGCAATCAGCCCAAGTCTCCAATCCAGTACGAACATAAAAACAGCTAAAACCAAAGTAGACAGCATATAGCTCATCATGTTGCCAATGGTACTCATAGAAACTTCCTCAATGAAAACCATATCCGTACTGAGAACAGAGCTGATTTTGCCAATATTCCCCGATGTAAAGTAACCCATCGGCATTTTTCTTAAATGATTTCCCAACTCCATCCGTTTATCAGCAAAGATCATAAATCCAGCGGCACTTTGCAGACGGTCGCTCAAATAGTGAACCACTGTCTGAACCACTACAACAGCTAATAATCCAAGTCCGACAAACAGACAGGTCTTTCCAGTCAGCGTATTATCAGCAAACCCGGCAAAGACAATAAACGCCATGAAGATCGGCATTTTGGAGAGAATGGACTCGACAAATGCACATAGAAATGCAGCCTGAATACGGCTTTTATACCTCCCGGAGAGGTTCAGGATTCTTGAAATCAATGCAAACATTTATCTTCCCTCCTTTGCAGTAGATACTTTCCACTCGGCGCTGTCCTGAGCCGCTTTCCACAACTTTTGGTATTCTGGGCAAGCTTGAATCAGCTCCTGATGTTTTCCGGTTGCCACCATCTTTCCGTGATCCATAACGCATATTTGATCTGCGTTCATTATAGCGGGAAGTTTGTGAGCGATAACTACCAAGGTTTTTCCCTTCACCAGCTCCGCAATAGCAGCCTCCATTTTTTCCTCATTTTCTGGATCAGCATAGGCCGTGGCCTCGTCAAGCACTACAATCGGGGCATCCTTCAATATTGCTCGCGCCAGGGAAATTCGCTGGCGCTGCCCCCCGGAAAGCATTTTCCCCGCATCGCCCGCCATGGAGTGAATACCTTGCGGCAGCTTTTCCAGAAACTCCATACACTGGGCTTTCTTCGCCGCCTCCATTACTTCCTCATCGGTAGCATCCAAACGTCCAAGACGGATATTTTCCAGCAGGGAGGTGTTAAACAGGTACTGATCCTGAGCCACATAGGAAATGCGGCTGTTCAATGCCTCCAGGCTCATATCACAAAGTTTCTGCCCGCCAATGGAAATGCTCCCTTTCTGCGGGTCATAGTAGTGGATCAACAGTTTTGCAAGGGTGCTCTTGCCAGAACCGGATTCACCAACCAGGGCAGTTTTTTGTCCTGCTTTTGCCACAAGGGTAATATCGTGGAGGACTTCGTTTTCCGCTATTATCGGTTTCCCATCTGGGCCAGGCTGTGTCGTTTGATACGCAAAGGAAACATGATCGTAAGAAATGTTAAAATCCTGTCCGTGGAAATCATCCTCAGCAGCTTGCAGCGGTGCCGCATTTAACATCTGTTCAAGTGCCGTGATCTTATAATTCAGATTCGGAATCGTCTCCATAAAGCCCAGTGCTTTCAGGAGAGGAATCCCAATGCTGAGGGAAAGGCAGAGGACTAAAATCAAATCAGGTAAAGTGCTTATGCCACAGAGAACAAACCATGCCCCAAGAGGCAAAGTCAGAATAACAGTGCAGGGCAGCAGACTTCCGTATATCGCCATCCAGGGCCAGGCGGCCTTATACCATGCCAAGGTATAATCCCGATAGTCCGTTACATCCTTGCGGAAGTTCTCGTAAGATTCACTCTCCCGGTTGAAAACCTTGACAACCTCCATACCATTGATGTACTCAATGATCGTGTTGTTCATTTTCTGTGCAGACTGATAGTAGGGACCCATGCGCTTCATTCCAACAGAGTACATAATGACCATGGAGAGCAGGCTGATCGGGATAGAGGCCAAAGACATAAGAGCCAGTTTCCAGTCCGCACAAAACATAGCAACATAAATCACCAGCGGGATCAGCAAATTTGCGATACCCTCCGGGACTGAATGAGCAAGGAGCAATTCCAAGCTGTCCACATCATCGACAAACAGCTTTTTGATTGTCCCTGTCCCTTTTTCCTCCACAATGCCAAGGGGAAGTTTCTCAAACTTCTCTTGCAGAGATACCCGCAGCCGGAACAATGTGTTATATGCTGCTTTATGAGAAATTGATAATCCCCATCCATATAAAACCGCCTGCAAAACAAGACAGATCAAAACCCCTATAACACGCAATAAAACAAATTCTGTCTCAACAGAATCGCCCATAACCAATGGTGAAATGACCTGATAGGCCAGCACAAAAGGCAGGACGCCCATAAGAACGCTGACCAGTACGACAACCGTGG
>OFMQ01001351.1_pt1 | contig 12816 bp, 9 predicted proteins | sample 1541851 | NCBI WGS metagenome assembly OFMQ01 (sample SAMN04209227, study PRJEB22552) | human gut metagenome | biome: gut; material: feces | host: Homo sapiens | place: USA: Oklahoma | reverse complement strand
GACACCTCCTCCAAATTGTCTTGCACCACATCCGGAGCAGCGCATCCGGCAGTTTGGCGTCACCGTCTCACTGAGCGCGGTTTTCCATTCACGCAGCATAAATGCCTTTGTCACACCGACATCAATAAAATCCCACGGAAAAATTTCATCGTCGCTTCGTGCTCTCTTGGTATAAAAATCAATATCAATGCCACATGCGGCAAATGCCTCCAGCCACAGATCATAGTGAAAGAATTCCGACCACGCATCGAAAAATTCGCCGTGTTCATACACATAAAGAATAGCTTTTGAAATCTTACGGTCTCCGCGCGCAAGGATTCCTTCCAATACCGTCACATCGGCTTCATGCCAGTTGTAACGGATACTCTTGTGGTTTAACTGTTCCTTTACATGATCATTGACAATCTTTGCACGCGCCAGATAATCTGATGGGTCTAACATGGTAGCCCACTGGAACGGGGTAAAAGGTTTCGGTACAAAAAAGGAAGTACTGATCGTAATCTGGCATTTTCCGTTTCTCTGTTCCTTTGGCACGGTGTCATAATACAAAGCGGCAATCTCGTTTGCCAGTTCCGGGATCGCCCGCATATCTTCTTCTGTTTCCGTTGGAAGTCCAAGCATAAAATAAAGCTTGACCTTATTCCAGCCGCCGACAAACGCATCATGGGAACCGGTCAGAATATTGTCAACCGTCAGGCCTTTATTGATGACATTTCGCAGTCTCTGGGAACCTGCCTCCGGGGCAAATGTCAGACTGCTTTTTTTGATGTCCTGCACTTTCTGCATAATATCAAGGGAAAAGGCATCAATACGAAGGGATGGCAGGGAAATATTGACATGTTTTTTGTCACACTCCTCAATCAGGAAATTGATCAGTTCCTCCAGATCGGAATAATCCGATGAACTGAGAGAACTTAAGGAAATCTCTTCATAGCCGGTCGATGCAAGCATGGTTTGTGCAAGTTCTTTCAGTCGTTTTACGCCCTTTTCCCGGTTTGGCCGGTAAATCATGCCGGCCTGACAGAAACGGCATCCGCGGATACAGCCCCTCTGTATTTCAAGCACCACGCGATCCTGTGTTGCTTTGATAAATGGAACCACCGGTTTTTCCGGATAAACCGAGCCGGTCAGATCCATATCCACCTGCTTTTTGATGGTTGCCGGAATATCATCATAAACAGGAGTAAATGCCGCTATCGTGTCATCTTTTTTGTAACGGACTTCATACAGCGACGGGACATAAATGCCCTCTATTTTTGCCGCCTCATGCAGAAATGCCTTTCTTGAATACTGTCCGGATGCCCGCATCGACTTATAGAGATTTAAAAATGTATCATACTGTGTCTCCCCTTCTCCAATATAAAAACAATCAAAAAAGTCTGCAATCGGTTCCGGATTATAAGAACATGGTCCTCCACCTAAAATAATCGGGTCTTCGTCCCCACGGTCAGCCGAAAGAAGCGGAATCTGTGCCAGATCCAGAATCTGTAAAATATTGGTGTAGCACATCTCATACTGCAGAGTCAGACCGACAAAATCAAAGTTTTTGATCGGTTCCTGGGACTCAAGTCCGAACAGCGGAATATTCTGCTCCTTCATAATTTTATGCAGATCCGGCCATGGAGAATAGACACGTTCACACCAGGTGTCCTCTCTGCGGTTAAACATGTCGTATAGGATCTGAATTCCAAGATGTGACATACCAATTTCATATACATCAGGAAAACACATCGCAAAACGAATCTGCGATGTGTCATCTTTTACTACAGAATTCAGCTCATTACCGATATAGCGTGCAGGTTTTTCAATCTGCATCAGAATCTCGTCACTTAAAGCTAGTTTTCTCATAGATACCTCTTAACATTTATTTTTTATCGCTGGGCAAGTTCATTGGCAATCTCTTCCCAGGTAATGCCTTTTTCCACCATAAGCACCATACAGTGATACAGAAAATCGGAAATCTCGTATTTGATGTTTTCCGGTTCCGGATTTTTCGCTGCAATTACAATTTCCGTACACTCTTCCCCAAGTTTCTGCAAAATCTTATCGGTTCCTTTCCCAAACAGATAATTGGTATAGGAACCATCCTGCGGATGTGCTTTACGTTCCTTGATAATATCATACACGCTCTCAAGTACCTTCAGCGGATTTTTCTCAACATACTCTTTTTGTACGATGCTATTGAAAAAACAGGTACGGTTTCCGGTGTGACAGGCAGCCCCTACCTGGGAGACTTTTGCCAGAATCGTATCAAAGTCGCAGTCAGCCGTCAGGGATTTCACATACTGGAAATGCCCGGAAGTCAGGCCTTTGGTCCAGAGTTCATCACGGCTTCTGCTCCAGTAGGTCATTTTCCCGAGATTAATTGTCGTATCAAACGCCTCTTTGTTCATGTATGCAAGCATCAGCACTTCATCTGTACGGTAATCCTGCACAATGACCGGAACCATTCCGTCCGAATTCAGTTTCAGATCCTCCCAGGACAGATCCGGTGCAAAATTATACATATTGATGCCTTCCTGAAGCAGAGAAGACTTTAACTTCATAATATCCGTTGAAGTATCATTGATGAACGGACCCGCAATTCCTCGGATTTTTTCCCGCTTCAGCAGCCTTACGATCTCGTCAAAATTATAATCCGGAAGTTCCACCACATACGGAATGTTGGTCAGATTTTCCAGTGCATCCAGAATTTCCGGATTTAACACCAGTGCTTCATGGAATGTATTTTCAATCGAATCCTGATTCTTAAAAATAAAATCCACATTGTTGATAGAGAGCAGAATCCGGTCTTTGCCAAAACGTGCACTGGCTTCCTCCGCCAGTCCGATGCTCGAAGGCTTAGAAGCATTTAAAATCACCTGAAGGCATCCCGCAAACAAAAGTTTTTTGATGTCTTCCAGACGGTTAATGTTTCCTCCTGCGCATACTTTAATATCAATGTTGCGATTGATGTTTCGAATCGTATTGACATTCTTTTCATGCTCATCATCGCTGGTAGACAGGTCAAAAATAATGATCTTGTCAACTCCACTGTCGTTGTATAACTGGCACAGTCGATAAACATTCGCATCTACCGGCGTAAAATCGGTCATGGATCTTACTGCATGACCATCTTTTAAATAAAGCGTCGCGACAATGTTTTTTTGTTTCATGTATTACAAACTTCCTTTCGTTGACAGAATTCCTTTTACTCTCGGATCATGGGAAACCGCTTCATCCAAAGCTCTGGCAAATGCCTTAAACATCGCTTCTGCCATATGATGATTATTTCCGGGGCTTAACACCTTAATGTGCAGGTTCATGCCCGCACTGTAGGAGACCGCATAGAAAAATTCACGGATCATTTCGGTATCAAGTGTTCCCAGACGCTCCGTAGTAAATTCGCCGTCAAATACAAGATATGGACGTCCGGATAGATCTACCGCACACAAAACAAGTGTCTCATCCATCGGAAGGATACAGCTTCCAAATCGTTTGATTCCGCTTTTGTCCCCCAATGCCTTTTTGATCGCATCTCCAAGTACGATTCCGCAGTCTTCGATCGTATGATGGCTGTCGACCTGAAGATCTCCATCACATTCCATATGCAGATCGAAGAAACCGTGCTTGGAAAATCCCTCCAGCATATGATCAAAAAATCCAATGCCTGTCTCAATATGGGAAATACCGCTACCATCCAGATTTAAAGTCACCTGAATGTCCGTCTCTTTTGTTTTGCGTGTTGTGCTGATCTGTCTTTTTTCCATAATCTGCTCCTTTTAGACTTTCTTTCCCATATACTACTCAAACCGAACACGGATGGAGTTTGCATGTGCGGTCAGTTTCTCACATTCTGCAAACTGCTCAATATCTTTATGTACTTTTTCAAGCGCTTCCCGTGAGTAAGAAATAATGCTGGACTTTTTAATAAAATCATCCACGGAAAGTGCGGAAAAGAACTTGGCCGTTCCGTTTGTCGGAAGAACATGGTTTGGTCCGGCAAAGTAATCGCCAAGCGGCTCGGAGGAATACTCTCCGATAAAGATAGCACCGGCATTGCGGATCTTTGTCATTACGTGGAACGGATCTGCTGTGACGATTTCCATATGTTCGGATGCAATCGCATTTACGGTATCAATTGCTTCTTCCATATTATCTGCCACAAGAATATATCCGTAATTTTCCAGGGACTTCTGGATGATCTCTTTTCTGGAAAGTTCTGCGACAAACTGATCAATCTCTGCAGATACTTCTTCTGCAAGTTTCTGGCTTGTGGTGATCAGAATTGCAGATGCCATCTCATCATGTTCTGCCTGGGATAACAGATCCGCTGCAACATAGCGTGGATTTGCAGTCTCATCCGCAAGCACTAAAATCTCACTCGGTCCTGCAATGGAATCAATGCTGACATAACCAAACACTGCTTTTTTGGCAAGTGCGACATAAATATTTCCCGGTCCGACAATCTTGTCAACCTTTGGCACACTTTCGGTTCCAAATGCCATGGCAGCAATTGCCTGTGCTCCACCGACTTTATAGATCTCATCAACTCCGGCTTCTTTGGCTGCAACCAGAGTGGAAGGATATACTTTTCCATCTTTGCCTGGTGGCGTACACATTACAATACGGTCTACTCCCGCAACTTTTGCCGGAAGAACATTCATCAGTACGGAAGAAGGATACACGGCCTTTCCGCCCGGAACATAGACACCAACCGTCGCAAGTGCGGTAACTTTCTGTCCAAGAATGATACCGTCCTCTGTCGTAAACCAGGAATTCTGTACCTGTTTTTCATGATATTTTTTGATATTTACAAGAGACTTGCGGATCACTGCAAGCAATGTCGTGTCAACCTGCTCATAGGCCTCGGCAATCTCTTCTTCTGTTACAAGAATATTGCCGGCATTGATGTCCGCGCCGTCAAACTGCTTGGTATAATTAAAAACTGCCTGATCGCGGTTATTTCGCACTTCTTCAATAATGGCGTTTACACGGCCTTCAAACTCACCGTAATTATTCGGGCTTCTTTTTAAGAGATTCTGCAGAATATCTTTTCTGGTATCCTCTGTAAGTTTTAAAATTCTCATGATGTCCCTCCTAAATGACTTTTTTCAAATCGCGGATCAGTTTTGTGATTCGTTCATTTTCCATTTTCATACTTACCTGGTTTACGACCACGCGTGCAGAAAGCGGACAAACTTCCTCTAACACCGTCAGCCCGTTTTCACGCAAGGTCGTACCTGTCTCTACTATATCACAGATTACCTCTGATAGTCCAACGATCGGTGCAAGTTCAATGGAACCATTCAGCTTGATAATCTCAACCGTCTGATGTTTTTTGTTATAAAAATAATCTTTGGCAATCCGCGGATACTTGGTTGCCACACGGATCTGTTCATGATGCTGCAAAAGTTCCGCAGCACTTTCCGGTCCACAGATGCACATTTTGCATTTTCCGAATCCAAGATCCAGCACTTCATAAATATTTCTCGACTCTTCTAAAATCGTGTCTTTTCCGACAATTCCAATATCGGCTGCACCATACTCTACATATGTAGGCACATCCGGTCCCTTGGCAAGGAAAAACCGAAGTCCAAGTTCCTCATTGACAAAGATCAGTTTACGGGTATCCGGATCACGGATCTCATCACAGGTGATTCCTATTTTTTCAAACAGTTCGAGTGTCTTTTTTGCCAGACGTCCCTTTCCCAGTGCAAACGTCAGATATCTCTTTTCTTCCATGATCTCCTCCTATGCTTCCTCTATAAATTCTACTTTTGAAACGTGATCCTTCATGGCATAGCTCAGATAATCATCTTTGCTCCGGCCTTCCTGCATCTGGATCAGAGAAACCGAAATTCCCTGAGCGCGAAGTTCTTTCGCTTTTTCTACTGCTTCCGCAATCTTATTTTCCGCGTAAACGATCATCTGATTTTTCTCCTCGGACGGAAGTGTGATCTTTTGTCTGGAAAGAGCGGAAAGAAGCTGGTCCACAACAATGGCAAAACCAATGGCCGGTGCTTTTCTTCCGAAATATGTAAGCAGCCTGTCATAGCGTCCTCCCTTTACCACAGGTTCTCCTGTTCCAAACGTATATCCTGCAAAAATAATACCGGTATAATAATGGTAATTGCTGATGATTCCGAGTTCAAACGAAACATATTTTTCAATTCCGTATAACCGCAGAAACGATCCGAGTTTTTCCAGATCAGTAATTGCGGAAAGAATGTTCGGGTAATCCGAAGCAAGAGACTTTGCCTCAGCAAGTTCTTCTACCTGTGTCTCAAAACTTCCGAGAAGGGAAAACAGTTTCTTTAACGTGTCATTTAAATGCATTCCCTCTACCATTTCTTCCACACCGAAATAATTTTTATTGGCAAGCAGTTCTCTTAATTCCTGCTGCTGTTCCTCATCAAGTCCTGCCGCCTCTGCCAGCCCGCGGAAAAACTGTGCATGTCCCACCGAGATCTGAAATTCTTTCAGTCCGCTCGAAAGAAGGGACTCCACTACCATGGCAAGTATTTCTGCGTCAGCGGCAACCGTTCCGTCTCCGATCAGCTCCGCACCGCACTGTGTCGTTTCCTTTAAGCGTCCCTGATACGCGTTGGAATTGATAAACGTGTTTCCCATATAACAAAGTTTTACCGGCATATCATCCTCGGTATAGTACTTTGCAGCACTTCTTGCAATAGATGGAGTAAAATCCGGACGAAGTACCAGCGTGCTTCCGTCCTTGTCAAAAAACTTATACAGATCTTTGGATGGTGTTGTACCGATTTCTTTTCCAAAAATATTAAAAAATTCAAACGTTGGTGTCTGAATATCACGATATCCATATTGACGCAATACATCGTGTAATCTCTCCTGCAACAGTAGTTTCTGTTTGCACTCTCCGTTATAAATATCCCGGACTCCGTCCGGCGTATGTAACATCTGGTCTGTCATAATCGAACCTCTCGCTTTACTATTTTAAAGTGATACCGTGATAATTTGGTAGCACATGAAACAACGCTATTATAAGAAATATTCCAAAGATTGTCAATCCCTGTCCTCTAAATCCTTCTGGAGAACCTGAAGATAGGGAATCAGTACCCCTGATACCTTTGGCAGAAAATAGGCCGGATTCAGCTCCTCATACCGAAAGCTTTTCCGTCCACCATCCAGAGCCCGGTTCCAGAACTTCTCCAGATCGGAAAAACGCAGATAATAAAATTCCTCCCTGTGCGTAAAAGATATCAGAAGAAACGCTATTCCCTCCTGCTTTTCAAACTGCTCCATAAAAGCCACCTGATGCGGATGAACATTGGCAAGCGGAAAGGTGTCGGTGTTGCATTCTTTTGCATCAAAACACACCGGAATTCCCTGTACAGCTCCAATATAATCTACGGTACTTTTCTGTTCAAAATAGGCAAGTGTGATGTGTCTGGTTTCTTTATCAATATTAATAGGAGTAATCGGTGTCGGGATCTTCTGGATCAGCGCCAGGCCGTTGTGTGCATATTTTTCGTTTGTACGGTTTAAAAGATCCTCCAGTGTTGATCCGCGCAGTCCCCTTGAATTCCAGGTCGGCATCTGCTATCCACGCTCCTTTTCCATAATTTCTTTAAATATTTCGGGCATCGGAGCAGTAAAAACTCTTCCATCCGGAAATTCCAGACGATACGCATGAAGCAGCTGATGATCCACATGAAAGGTACCATAAAATTTGTGATTCACTGACGGGTCCCCATACTTGCGATCTCCGATAACCGGATGACCGACAGATGCCAGATGTGCACGAATCTGATGTGTTTTTCCGGTAATCAGGCAGATTTCCAACAGACTGCATGTTCCTTTCGTCTGTACGGACGTATAAGAAGTCTCAATCCGTACAGCATCTTTTTGTTCCTGTGTCAGAATCTTTACCTGATTGGTATGTTCGTCTTTGATAAGCCATCCGGACAGATGTACCGGTTTTGTAACGTTCCCGGATACAATGGCACGGTAAAATTTATGAATGGTACGTTTCCGCAGCCCCTCGGAAAGCATCTGTGCGCCGGCAAGCGTTTTGCCCATCAGAAGAAGTCCTGTCGTATTGCGGTCCAGCCGGTTGCACACTGACGGACGAAACGTGCCGAATGTCTCCAGAGAAAGTGCCCCTCTCCGGATCAGATAGCCGAGCAGATATTCATTGGCCGACAGATCCTGTTCTTTTGCTTTCTGGGAAAGCATATTGTATGGCTTATCCGCGATGAGAATATCCGTATCTTCATAAATGATGGAAAGCCCCTTCATTGGCAGACGCTGCAGCATGTGAAACTCTTCCTGCAGTTTTTTTGTATCCTGCATAAATTTATGCAGTGTTTCATCACTGAAAAACACTGCTACCTGCGCGCCTTTTTGCAGCGTCTCCTTCCCTGTCGCTTTTTTTCCGTCCAAAGTAATATTCTTTTTTCGAAGCATCTTATATAAAAAACTGACCGATGCATTGGGCAGCAGTTTTTTTAAATATTTATCAAACCGCTGGTTGGCATCATTCGTGCCGATGGTAAATGTTTTCATAACGTTTCCTACTTCTTTTTATGGATGTTGCGGATGGTTTTCTTTTTGTGTTTTGCGGTCACCATCTTTCCGGCAGCAGCCTTGCCTGCCGGTGCCTTCTTTCCCTGTCTGGATGACCGGTAGGAAGTACCCGCGTCTTTTTTCGGCCGGCGCGGACGGATCAGACATTTGGAATCAAATCCGATCAGATCCTGACGTCCTGCTTTAATTAATGCTTCATGTACCAGATCGTAATTTTTCGGGTTGCGGTACTGGATCAGTGCACGCTGCATGGCTTTTTCATGCGGATTGGTTGCCACATATACAGGTTCCATTGTCCGCGGGTCCAGTCCTGTATAATACATGCAGGTAGAAATCGTTGACGGTGTCGGATAAAAATCCTGTACCTGTTCCGGCATGTAACCTAAATCCCGCAGATACTCTGCCAGTTCAACCGCTTCTTTCAGCGTCGATCCCGGATGGGAAGACATCAGATACGGCACAAGATACTGCTCTTTTCCGATTTTTTTATTCATATCTTTATACGCTTTTACAAAACTGTTATACACTTCCACACTTGGCTTTCCCAGTTTCTGTAAAACGGTATTGCTGATATGTTCCGGTGCCACCTTCAACTGCCCGCTCACATGATGCTCGCACAGTTCCCGCAAAAATGTACGATCCTTATCATACATCAGATAATCAAACCGGATACCCGAACGGATAAATACTTTTTTCACACCCGGAAGCACCCGCAGCTTTTTCAGCAGGGCAATGTAATCCTTATGATCTACCTCCAGATTCTTACATGGTTTCGGGAACAGGCACTGCTTCGTCGGACAGGCTCCCTTCGTCATCTGCTTTTTGCATGCCGGTGCACGGAAATTCGCCGTAGGTCCCCCGACATCATGGATATACCCTTTGAAGTCCGGTTCCTGAATGATCTGTTTTGCCTCATCAATGATCGACTCGTGGCTTCTCGTCTGAATAATTCTGCCCTGATGAAACGTCAGCGCACAGAAACTGCATCCGCCAAAACATCCGCGGTTGCTGATCAGGGAAAACTTAATCTCCCGGATTGCAGGAACCCCTCCGTCTTTTTCATATGACGGATGATAATTCCGCATATACGGAAGTGCATAGACTTCATCCATTTCCGTCTGTGTCAATGGCTTTGCCGGTGGATTCTGCACAACAAATGTGGTTCCACCGTAAGGCTCAAACAGGCGCTTTCCGGAAAATGGATCTGTATTACAGTACTGCTTATAAAAACTCTGCGCAAACGAACGCTTATTTTCTTTGATCTCATCATAATCCGGTAACTCGATGGCATCATAGATCAGATCACGGTTTTTTGTTTTAAATACGGTTCCGTCAATAAAGGTAATATCATGCACATCGATTCCGGCATTCAATGCATCTGCGATTTCAATGATACTGTGTTCTCCCATTCCATAAGAAATCAGATCTGCACCGGAATCAAGCAGGATCGAACGTTTCACCTTGTTGGACCAGTAATCATAATGTGCCAGACGGCGCAGACTGGCTTCAATTCCACCGATAATGATCGGGGTCTTCTTGTATGTATGCCGGATCAGATTACAGTACACCACGGTCGCATAATCCGGTCGCTTTCCCATTACGCCTCCCGGGGTATAGGAATCGGTTGCACGGCGTTTTTTGGATACCGAATAATGATTCACCATAGAATCCATATTTCCGGCAGAAACCAAAAAGCCAAGTCTTGGAACGCCAAGCACGGAAATAGAAGCATCATCCTTCCAGTCCGGCTGCGCAATGATTCCCACCGTATAGCCATGTGCCTCCAGCAGTCTGGCAATGATTGCATGACCAAAAGACGGATGATCTACATATGCGTCTCCGCACACATATACAAAATCCAGCTGTTTAATCCCGCGTTCCTGCATATCCTGTTTTGAAATCGGCAGATACCCTTCGTACATAATTTTATACTCCTGATGATTGTTTATTTTCCGCTTCTTTTTTCAGGGAAGCCAGTTCCTGTTCCGTAAGTTTACGGTAAGTTGCCTTTTCTAATGTTCCAAGTGTAAGTGTTCCCATGGAGATCCGTTTCAGATATGTCACCTTACATCCAACCGACGCAAACATACGCTTCACCTGGTGAAATCTGCCTTCCGAAATCGTAAGTTCCGCCTCACGGTCCCCAAGGATTTTGAGATCTGCCGGAAGTGTGCGCTTCTCATCGCCGATGTCCACGCCCTCTGCAAATTGTCCTGCCGTCGTATCCGGAATTTTCTGATCTACCTGTACAAAATACGTTTTTTTGACATGGTATGCCGGTGACAGCAGGCGATGCGTGAGTTCTCCGTCATTTGTAATCAGCAAAAACCCTTCCGTATCCTTATCCAGTCTTCCGACCGGTGCAAACTCTTTTCGCATGGACTCCGGGAAGAAATCCATAACCGTCCGGTTTAACCGGTCACATCTTGCCGTCACACAGCCCGCCGGTTTATGAAAGAGATAATAGGAATACTTCTCATAAATCACCGGACGATGATCAAACAAAATCTGATCCTGTTCCGGATCAACCTTAAGATCCGGTTTCTTTGCCACCGCATCATTTACCGTAATTCGTCCCTCGCGGATTCGTTTTTTCACATCGGTGCGTGTGCCGACGCCGGAATCCGCCAGGAATTTGTCCAGGCGAATCATACGTTTGCCTGCTGCAGAAATGCAACAAGGAAATCCCATACTCTTCCGGTAGAAGTAATGGATAAATGCTCTTTTGGCGTGTGAATGTCAAAATTGTCCGGTCCGAAAGAAACGCAGTCGAGATCCGGAATTTTTTCAGAAAGAAGGCCACACTCCAGCCCTGCATGAATCGTGGAAAATACAGGTTTTTTATGAAACAGCTCTTCGTATACTTTTTCTACCTGCGGACGCAGCGCAGAATCCGTGCGATACTCCCACGCCGGATAATCACCTTCCACTTCTGCTTCTCCTCCAAGCATCTCCACAAGCATCGTAACACGTGCACACAGATCTTCTTTGCGGGTTTTTACACTGCTGCGGATCGAAGTAAGCGACGTCAAGGCATCTTCTTTTAATTCCAGAATTCCAAGATTTAAGGAAGTTTCTACCTGACCGTTTAACAGCTGGCTCATATGCTGAATTCCGTTTGGCACATTGCGCAGATAAAAAATCACACGGCTTACCGAATGATAATCTAATATTTCCGCTTCAGCATTGCCCTGTTCTTCTATCAGCACCTGCACGCCCGGATCTGTTTCCACCAGTTCTTTTTTTAATATTTCATTCAGTTCTTTTACATATTCACAGACAATCTGCGTATTTTCTGCCGGAATCAGGATTTCTGCCTCACATTCTCTTGGAATTGCATTGTCCTTTAACCCACCATGCAAAGTGAGAATTCCAAACGGGGAACGCGAAAAGATTCCATACAGCAGGCGTCCCATCAAAAGATCTGCATTTCCATGTTCTTTATCGATCTCACTACCGGAATGTCCGCCGGAAAGCCCGGTCACAATAAGAGAAAGTTTCTTTCCCGTCTGTCTGACACGGGTTACGGGAATGGAAACATTTAATGCCATACCGCCCGCACAGCCGGTCAGGAAAATCCCCTCTTCATCACTGTCAATATTTAACATGGTATGTCCGGTCAGCATAGACAGATCCATGACAGCCGCCCCCAGCATTCCGATTTCTTCATCCACGGTAATCACAACTTCTAATTTCGGATGGGAAATTTCATCTGATTCCAAAATTGCCAGCGCATATGCCACTGCAATTCCGTCATCTCCGCCAAGCGTTGTCCCTTCTGCCTTCAGGAAATCTCCATCTACATACAAGCGCAGTCCTTCTTTATCCATGTCAAGATTACAGTCTTTTTCTTTTTCACAGACCATATCCATGTGTCCCTGAATGATAATCGCCGGAGCCTTTTCATAGCCTTTGGATGCTTCCTTGACAAGAACCACATTGTTTGCTTCATCCTGATACCAGGTCAGTGCGTGTTCTTTTGCAAATTTTACCAGGTAATCACTGATCGCTTTGGTGTTTCCCGATCCATGTGGAATTGCTGCGATCTGCTTGAAATAATAAAATACCCTTTCCGGATATAAATGCTCTAATGTACTCATATACTCCTCCTGTCTCACATAAACTGTATCATGAAAAAATTTGTATTTATTTTTCTCTGTTGCATACTGTTTTTGTTTTTTATCTGTTTCCCCCACGCAGCAGTTTCGGCATCAAAACAAGGACTGCGGCTGTGGTTTACGCAGATTCTTCCAACGCTGCTTCCTTTTTGTG
>OFMQ01001344.1_pt1 | contig 12871 bp, 8 predicted proteins | sample 1541851 | NCBI WGS metagenome assembly OFMQ01 (sample SAMN04209227, study PRJEB22552) | human gut metagenome | biome: gut; material: feces | host: Homo sapiens | place: USA: Oklahoma | reverse complement strand
TGTTTATTCTATCAAAATGTTTTACATTTGTCAAGAACTTTTTTCATAACTTTTTCAGCTTATTTTCAAAGCAATATCTATAAAGTCATGTCTGTAAAATGTAACTCACAAGCTCTACAACTCAATGTGTCTCGCGAGTCAGCTTTGATATAATATCATCCTGGCACACATATGTCAACGGATTTTCTGCAATTAATTAAAGTAGAAAAACTATCTTAAAAAGCACAAATTTTCTAAATTGTCTGTTTATTATATACAATTCTCACAATTACTATCTGACAGCCTCTATCGCTTCCTTGATATTTGCCACACCGACAATCTCAATTCCATTAATATGCGACACTCCTGCAAGACACACTTTGGGAACAATACACTTTTTAAAGCCAAGCTTCTTTGCCTCAGCCACACGCTGCTCGGACATGGTAACTCCGCGTACCTCTCCGCTTAAGCCCACCTCTCCAAAACATATGGTATCCTCACGCACTATAATATCCTTTTTGCTTGATGCGATTGCAAGCACTATCCCAAGGTCTATCGCCGGTTCGTTCATCCTTATACCGCCTGCTATATTCACATAAGCGTCACAGTCTGACAGTGGCAGGTTGGCTCTTTTTTCAAGGACCGCCATGAGTAGATTTACTTTATTATAATCTGTACCATTTGCTGTACGCCTTGGATTATTAAAAAAACTGTGACATACAAGAGCCTGTATCTCGAGAAGTATCGGGCGGCTTCCCTCTATGGAACATGTGACAATTGATCCTGATGCTCCCTCGGGCTTACCGCTAAGCATATACTCCGACGGATTTTCCACCTCAACAAGCCCCTCCGCCTTCATTTCAAATACGCCTATCTCATTGGTCGAACCAAATCTGTTCTTAACGCCTCTAAGTATCCTGTACGACTCATACCTGTCACCCTCAAAATAAAGCACAGTATCAACCATATGCTCTAACGTCCTCGGCCCCGCAACCGCACCATCCTTTGTCACATGTCCTACTATAAAAACAGAAATACCCAGAGTCTTTGCAAGCTGCATAAGCACTCCGGTTGTCTCCCTGACCTGTGATACACTGCCCGGTGCCGACGCTATCTCCTCATTGTACATAGTCTGGATGGAATCTATTACAACAACCTCCGGTTTTTTGCGTTGAATCACGTCCTTTGCTATATCAAGACTTGTCTCACATAAAAGCTCCAGTGAATCCGTAAAATCACCAAGTCTGTCGGCACGCATCTTTATCTGATGCAGGGATTCCTCACCTGACACATAAAGTAATGGCACCTTTTTTTGTGAAAGTTCCCTGCATACCTGAAGTAGAAGCGTGGATTTTCCTATACCCGGATCTCCTCCCACAAGCACAAGCGACCCCCTCACAATTCCTCCACCAAGCACTCTGTCAAACTCGGCTATACCTGTCACTATACGCTCCTCTTTCTCGCTTTTTACTGCCGAAAGAGGCAGAACCTGTGCCGCCTTTGATTCTTTTTTTACTTTTCCCGACGAGCTTATCGACTTTTTATCTACGGTTTCCTCTACAAATGTATTCCATTCCTTACAGGCCGGGCACTGTCCCATCCATTTTGCCGATTCATAACCACATTCCTGGCAGAAAAATACAGAGGTCTTTCCTTTTGCCATATTGTTCTCCTTTATAAAATACAAAAAGCCCGGCTTTCACCGGGCTAAAAATATGCTCTATTTTCTTGATACTTTGATATCGACTGAATCAACACCCTCAAGCTCTACGCTTAAGCTGAGCTTGCCGCCGAGATTTGTCTTCATAGTACCTGCAACAGCTCCAGCTATATCAATTTCGTACTCTGTCTCCTCTTCAAGGCCAAGAGTAATCTGAGCATCCTCAGGTCCCTCCACAGTAAATGTCACTGTATCAGCAGTCTCCTCGAAATCCATAACCGCTGTTCCCGGAACAGACTCGTATACAAAGAGTCCGTTTCTTTCGAGCTTTGTAATCTCCTTAAAGGTCTTTACCTTGTAGATATCTCCATCCTTCTCAAAATTGTCAAGCTTTGCCTTCGCAGCCAATGTATAATCTCCGAAGCTGAGCTTTCCGTTTTCCTCAGTACGGATTAATTCACTTATTACAGCCATTTTTATCCTCCCGTAGCTATATTGATATATTAATTATAAATCCAATTCTACTCAACAGTCAATGAAATTTGTTTGTTTTTCGTAGAAATTATTACCTTATTGCCGCGCTTAATTTTGCCGGTAATAATATCCTCTGACATACGGTCTTCAATCTCCTCCTGAAGCTTGCGTTTAAGCGGTCTTGCGCCATATTTTCTGTCATAGGCTTTGTCCACGATAAAGGCTTTTGCGCTGTCGCGCACTGTGAGCTCTATATCAAGCTGCTCTTTGCAGCGTTTCTTAAGCTCCTTTACAAGAAGTGTCACTATATGCTTCATGTCATCCTTGTTGAGAGCTCTAAATACAATAGTCTCGTCGATTCGGTTCAAAAACTCAGGTTTAAATATACGGCGGACCTCCTCCATGACACTGTTCTTCATACGCTCGTGATCCTGCTTTTCGTCATCACCTGCACCAAAGCCAAGGCGCTTTGGTTCTATAATAGAAGAAGCTCCTGCATTTGATGTCATGATGATTATTGTATTCTTGAAATCAACCGTGCGCCCCTGTGAATCAGTGATTCTACCATCATCAAGCACCTGTAAAAGTATATTGAACACATCAGGATGTGCTTTTTCTATCTCATCAAACAGTATAACAGAAAAAGGATTGCGTCTGACCTTCTCTGAGAGCTGTCCGCCCTCCTCATGGCCCACATATCCCGGTGGTGAACCAATCATCTTTGAAACACTATGCTTTTCCATGTACTCTGACATGTCAACACGTATCATGGCATCTTCTTTGCCAAAGACAGCCTCAGCAAGCGCCTTTGACACCTCCGTCTTACCTACTCCTGTCGGTCCCAAAAACAGGAATGAGCCAATTGGCTTCTTAGGATCCTTTAAACCAACACGGCCTCGTCTGACTGCCTTTGCGACAGCAGAAACAGCCTCCTCCTGTCCTATTACACGCTTGTGAAGTATCTGTTCAAGCTTTGCAAGTCGTCCTGCCTCTGACTCTGTAAGCTTATTTACAGGTATTTTGGTCCATCCCGATACTACATCCGCTATCTCATTTTCGCCGACTACAGGCTGATTTTTGGCTCCTGTGCGACGGTTCTTTCTCATAAGCTTCTGCTGTTTATTTTCAAGCACTTCTTTTTCTGACATAAGCGCGCCGGCAGCTGCAAGATCTCCTTTCGACAAAGCATTTTCCAACTGGTTCTGCTTATCTGTTATCTCTTTTTTCAAAGCAAGCAGCTCGTCAGATGATGTCAGATTCTTAAGCCTTATCCTGGCTGCCGCTTCATCCATCAGGTCTATCGCCTTATCAGGTAAAAATCTGTCATTTATATATCGTGCAGAAAGGCTTACTGCTGCTTTCACACCCTCATCTGTTATGATGACACCATGATGCTTTTCATAGAGTCCCTTTAATCCTGTGAGTATCTCTATTGTCTCATCCGCACCCGGCTCCTCAACCATCACCGGCTGGAAACGGCGCTCAAGCGCAGCATCCTTTTCCACGTATTTGCGGTACTCCTCTATGGTAGTGGCGCCGATTACCTGTACCTCGCCTCTGGCAAGCGCAGGCTTTAATATGTTAGATGCATCTAACGAGCCTTCTGCTCCTCCTGCACCTATTATAGTGTGAAGCTCATCAATGAAAAGCAGTACATTTTTGGCATTTGAAACCTCGCTTATCACCTTCTTGATACGCTCCTCAAACTCACCACGATACTTTGATTTGGCTACAAGCCCGGACATATCAAGAGAAACCAGTCTCTTTCCCAAAAGAATATCCGGAACATTGCCACTGACTATATCCTGCGCAAGTCCTTCTACTATAGCGGTCTTACCCACTCCCGGCTCTCCAATCAGACATGGATTGTTTTTGCCACGGCGGCAGAGTATCTGGATAACGCGCTCCATCTCCTTTTTTCTGCCTATAACAGGGTCAAGAAGCCCTGCCTCTGCCATATCTGTCAAATCTCTGGAATACTGATCTAATACAGGAGTCGCAGAATTGTATGATGTACCGTAACTTTTCATCAGATCCCTGTATGCAGACGGATCCTCACCCATCGCACCAAGAATATCTATAAACATCTTCTGACTGTTAACACCCATGGTGTTTAAAAGTCTTGCAGCTGCACAGTCTCCCTGCAGTACTATAGCCATCAGCAAGTGTTCTGTACCTATCTCATTGCACTCAAATCTATCGGCTTCCTCCGATGCGCGCTCCAATACTCTCTGTGTCCTTGGTGAATAGCCATCCCTGTCCATCACTTCGATGTTATCCCCCGGTGAAATCAGGTCTTCAATCATCGAAATAAGCTTATCATATTCCACATTGCAGGCTGTTAGAATCTCAGCTGCCACACCGGTGCCCTCTTTTATAAGGCCAGCCAGTATGTGCTCTGTTCCAACATAGCTGTAATTCATTTTCTTTGATATACGTGCAGCCAAATCTATTGCTTTTTTAGCCTTACTTGTATATGGTTTCAAGTCATATCCTCCAGTCATATTCACTAATTTAAGTCGATGAACTGCAAATCATCATCTTCGCTGTCATCTTCATTATCATCCTTTGCACTGCTGTCTATAGTCTCAGACGGCTTATTTCCCTCATTGACAAAGCCATCAAGTGCCATTTGAAGCTGATTCTTTAAAGCATCCTCATCAGCATCGTTTTCTGTGTCAGAAACGTTTTCCTGCCTTGAATCGTCTTTTAAATCAAACTCAGAGTTTTCATTCTCAACAGCTTTCTTAGAATCAGGTGTAATTTCTACGGTTCTTCCGACATAGGATGCATTTGATATATTTTCATCCGTAGCCATCTTTTGCTCATCTGCAGCATCTTCCGCTGTTTCTTCTGCGACTTCATCTGCCGGCTCTTCTACAGCTTCATCTGCTGTTTCTTCTGCAGCTTCTTCTGCCACTTCATCTAACGGCTCTTCTGTAACCTCTTCTTCCAGCTCATCTGCTATCTCGTCCGCAGTTTCATCAGTTGTTTCTTCCAAAGCTTCATTTGATACATCTTCTGCTGCATCATCTACATCATCATCGTCATCATGATAGTCCATTGCCTTATATTTTCTGTTTTTCACAGCTGATACAATAAGCAACAGTAACAGAATAATGATAATAAGAACCAGTATTGCAGCTAAAACAAGATATTTATTGGCAATTCCCGGTACAAGCTCACTCTTTGTTGTATCGTTTTCCTCCTGTGCCACTGTAGGTGTACTGAGCTCATTTCTCATATATGTGCCATCTACGCTATCATATGTGTACCAGCCACTCTCACCATTGTCATTCATAGCGTATACGAGGTAAAAATCCTTTGTCTGATCATCTTTTTTTTCTGCTTTGGTCTGGTAGGCTGTTGCCACACCCTTGCCCTCTATAGAGAGCGATATCTCATTATATCCCTCAGGCACATCATCCACCTTAGGCAGTAAAACCACTATAAAATGCGACTCTGAATTGATACGGACAAACTCATATGCTGCATTCTGTGCTGCATCATATACAAAAAGCCCATTGCCGCTTTCCGACTGTAAATACACAAGCGTGACATCGCCAAAGGTGCCATGAAGGGTATTGTATTCAAGTCCGTCAATCACTGTCTTTGAGTGCTCAAAGCCTTCAGGAACAACATCCTCCGGAATGTCATTTACCATAGTCCACTCTGTGCCATTTATATCGAACTTCTTCCAGTTATCCTGCTTATCTGCATTCTCCGGATCATCCTCGGCTCTTCTGGTAACAACTATATTGTATGTGCTTGTGCTGCCATCCTCTGCTGTTACAACAACGCTGACCGTATTCTCTCCAACCTCAAGTGAATCATTGCCTGTGACGGATGTCACACTCGCCTTGGAATCAGCCGGATTTGCTGTAACCGCAAGGCTTGAACAGCTGTAATCTACTGTAGCTGTGTAATCCTTTGTCGCAGCAGAAAACTTAGGGGAAAGCGTACCTGCTGAGATAACCAGCGAACCAAGAGATGCGTTTGAGGATTTCTTTTCCTCTTTGTTTTCATTATCTTTATTTGCATTGCTGTCATTGCCGGTATTGCTGCCGGAATTGTCCTTGTTATCCTTGTTGCTGTTTGAATCATTGTTTGATGAAGCACTTGTTACCGTCACCTTCGTGCTGGCACCGGTAATTATACCTCCAGCATCGTTGGCCTCTGCATCTCCTACAACTGTACAATATGCCTTTATAGTGCAGCTTCCTGCAGCCTTCGCCGTAAACGAAAATGACCACGATGTCGGGTATTCCGGTCCCGCTGCATCACCAATATTTGCCACACCATCTCCACCGTTACTCAGTACTCCCTCGTCGGAGCTTGAGATAACTACAGTGCCAAAATATCCTGACGGCATAGAAACCGTCACCTTGACTGTTTTTCCAACAGCTACAGAGCTTGAGCTGACACTTAATCCAAGTCCCTGCGCATATACATGCTCGGCAGGTGTGAAAACAAGCATCACCGCCATAACAAGTGATAATATACATCCAAATAATTTCTTCATATTTTCCTCACATTTCTAATTCTGCGATATCTTTGATTTGCCCAGTATGTGTCTGTTCATGATTATCATATCAAGGGCATTTCCACCATCGCCCTTTCTGTTGGCATCAGCTGCCTCCAGATAAGCACCTGTGAGTGTTCCCTTTCCTAAAATATGTCTGTTGAGCTTAATCATATCAAGGGCATTTACAGCACCGTCACCATTGATATCTCCATATACAACAATATCATATGTCTTTTTCAGGTTACCCGAAGCATCATAAACAGCCACTTTATTGCCTGTTGCAACCTTTCCGCTGTTTTCTGAGCCTGAGCTTGTCAGAAGCTTTACAGTACCTGATGCTGATACTGCTATATTCTTCACAAAATCAGCTGCACCGGTTCCAGGCTCAATGCCTGTAATATAAGTACCTATACTGTATTTACCTGATGTTATGTTTACATCTGTATTATTTTGGTTATTATTGTTCTGATTATTATTGCCACCTGCATTATTTGCAGATGCCGCCTGCCTGTTTATATTGATAGTGTATGTTCTTGTATCACCGCTTTGCGACTTACAATTTACCTTAATTGTATTATTTCCGACAGCAAGCGAATAGCTTCCTGTGCCTGAAACACCACTGTTTCCTGAAACTGCATCTGCCGAAACAGTCACTGAGCTTATAGCATTTGAAACAACTGCTGAATAGCTTGTTGTCGCTCCATTGAAGGCCGGTGTGAGTGTTACACCGCTTATCGCAAGCGACTGCAGATAGTTATTGGTATCGCCAGCTTTATCGAAGCCCACTGCTGACGATGGCATATTGTTGTATACAGGTATTTTAAATACAAAAGCCTGATTCTTGTCTGAATATCCTTTAGCCAGACTCTGTCCCTCAGTAAGAGCCGCTGTGGCATTGCCCATGTACTGATGGAAATACAGCGAGCTTGTATTTACTACATTAAACTTCTCAAAATACAGTGTATTTTGACCCTTATTTATATAATTGCTGCCCACCTTTACAGCTCCGCCGCTTATGGACTTTACTCTTGTATTCCAGCCCTGCTTCTTGGCAAAAGACAGACCATTTTTATAAATCTTATCCTTCGTGTTTCCGGTTGCATTAAAATTAAAATAATTATAATATCCTTCGTATCCGGAATATGTACCCGAAATAAGAGGACTCGTTCCCTTTTGTCCCTGCTCCTGCTTTAAACGCGATGCTATATGGTATGCACTTACTCCACTGCTCTTTGCCACATCCATGAATGTGCTTGCATAATTGATTTTCTCACCATTGTTGGAATAGGTCTTTGTTCCCTCCATAAATGTGCCTTTTACTATGGACTGAACACCTTCAAGTGCCTCATTCGGACTGTATGCCAGACTCTGAAACTGAAAAATATTGGTCTCATCAAGAAAATTCCTTGGATCCATGAGATAAGCAATATAGGCACTGCTTGCTGACACCCATCCCGGTTCGTACTCAACCCACGTATTTGTTGACCAGTTATATGCTCCGGCAGCTGTGGATTTCTTGGAATTGTCTGCTGATTTGGATACCAGATTAAGTCCGTTTACACTTTCATTTTCAATCACCGTATCCCAATTCAAACCTGTATTTACAGCCTCAAATGTCCAGCCTGGATACTTATTGTGAAGAGCTGTAAGGTTTGGAATATAGCTGTCAGGAAAGCCTGCATTCTTCATAGCCGTGACAAAATCAGTATTGTCTCCGCTATTATTGTATGTCACCTTTATGTATGTACTGATAGTCCAGCCCGTAAATGCCTTGCCGTTTAAAGTACCCTTGACATTGTACCAGACCACACCGTTTACCCTGGTCTCTCCAATTATGTCAACCTGATGGTTCCAGTTGAGTGAGACAACCTTGGTAGTGCCGGATGTGCCTGCTGCATTGCGGACATACACATTGCCACCTGTAATCGTACCTGTAGCATATGCTCCCGATGCGGTTGCAATGGCAAGCTGCTCCTCATTATTCTGCTGTATGGCATCCGCATTGCCGGTGTCTGCCGAAGCATCCCCTGTCTGCGCATTGTCTGATGCAGCTGTACCTGCTGATACAAAATCAGACCTTATATAGCTGACACACTCCTCATTATTTGCTGCCAGATTGTACTTTGCCTTGTACCACACCTTGCCGTCTGCACCTGTGGTCTGCTCAAGAATAGTAATATCCTTGCCGTTTGAAAGCTTGTGCTCCAGCTCATACTCTGTTCCCGGTCCGCTTCTCGCCGCTACCCAGTATCTCTCATCACACACAACCTTAGCCGCCTGATCCGCATAGACTGCTATGCTGCTGTATGGTGCCAGGTCACATGCAGCTAATGACAATGTTACGACAGAGGCTGCCAGAAATTTATTTATCTTTATCATCAAATCCCCTCTTTCTTATGTGCATTGTTTACATTAATCCATTATCCATTTAATTATAATAGAATATGACCTTTGTATCAATGTATTCGGCAGAAATTTATTATTTTTTTTTAAGGTATACATCGAATTGCATGCAAGCATGCATCGATGATACCTTTTGACCCTTTAATCAAAAAACTCCCTTCAACGTGCAGCTCATGCTTACGTTTCAGGGAGTTTCCTGATTCATATTCTGCTTATTCTTACTGTCTCCTGTAGCTTTTTCTAGCTGAACAGGGATTTTATCTTATCCCATAAATCCATGAAAAAGTTACCAATCTTTTCCCAGAAGCCCGGGTCATTTATCTTATCGCCAAGCTTTGATGCCCAGTCCTGTGCCTGGTTGATGACTGAATCCCAGTCGATATTGGCATCCTTAAGCTTCATAAGAAGCGATGTCAGCTTTGCAATATCATCATCAGAAAGCTTCAGGTCGTAATCCTTTGCAGCCTCATTTATCGCATCCTTTATCTGGCTCTCATCCTTGAGCCTTCCATCGGCAAGCTGCTTCTTTAGGTCTGCAATCATTGCCTCGATATCCTGCGAATCGCCGTCAATGCTCTTGTTGAGCTCTCCTGTTGTGACAAGCTCATCCATCGCTGCGTCTGTCACCTTGTCGTCAAGCTTCTTGCCTGTCATCTCCTCGTATGCCTTTAGTGTGCCTACAAGTGCTGCCGTTCCGGAAATAGGGAAAGGTCCTGCGACTATGATTTTAGCATCAGCTATGCCTGCTGTGGCAAGCGCATTCTTGTACATTCCTACCGTACAGTAATTGATATTGTGTGTGGAAACACTAAGACCCGCACCCTTTTTATCCTCTGTAATGAGTACTGAGGAAAGTGACCTTGTGCCAATCTCGCTCTTGCTGATGTATGAATCGAGGTACTTGTGCTCCTCATCATTATTTACATAGACCACATCGTATTTGTCCAGATCAGTGAGCTCGATTCCCATAAATCCAAGCACTGTCGCTCTCTGATCCGGTGTGAGGTCTGCTCCAAGACTTAAGTATGGCTTATCATTTTTGCTGATGGTCACCTTGTCGTTTGCCTCACTACCGGCTGGCGTTGTGCTGTCTGCAGTACTGTCTGTGTTACTCTTATCAGCTGCGTCACTGCCTGATACATCAACGCTTGAAACTGTATCAGTCTGCGTAGCTGTCTCTGTTGCAAATACAGCCGGATTCATTGTAAACAGTGTCACAGCAGCAAGCATGCCGCATACAATACTCTTTGCTTTTTTCTTTATTAATCTAATCATTTTTCCTCCAATCTACTGCTCTATATCATACGAAATTGTAAAGCTGCTTCCGTCGAAGCTGACATCTGCCATGCTTCCGCATACCACAGGCATCATCGGCGACATATGACCTATATCCAGATCCATGATGATTGGCACATTAAACTCTCTAAGCAGTGATGAAAGCGCCTGTCGGTGGTCTATGCCAAACATTTCCTCTCCGAAGTGCGCCGGGCGTCCGATAAGAAAGCCCTTTACATTTGAAAACCATCCTGCATTTTTCATCTGCCACATAGCCCTTCTCATGCCCATAACATTAAGGTCACAAGCCTCAAGGAACCATATGATACCATCATCACTGTAGCGCTCATTAAATTCCCTTACATGATCAAACGATGTACCAAGCAGATTGATAAGACAATCCATGCAGCCACCAAGCAGCCTGCCTCTCATAGAAAGCATGCTTTCCTTTGCCACCGCAGGAATAGAGCTGATGCACGACTTTTCAGTCAGGTTGTAGCCCACAAACGGAGCATTCTCATCCTTTATCGATTCCTTCTCCCACATAGGGTAATTGGTAAAAGAAAGCTTCCTGCCACAAAGCAGATTAAATGCATCTGTAAGTGACTCATGCCACACCTCCATGCCAAAGCTGCCCGCACACGGCCCGTAAATACCTGCTGTATCTGCAATAGTAGCCTCCAAAAATGTGAAATTAGTGTTGTCAGAATAGCCCATGTACCATTTCGGCTTTGACTGCTTCACGCGCTCAAAATCAATATAAGGCACTACCTCGCACATCAGCTCGCCACCACCACATGATATAAGCACATCACTGTCAACAGAAGCATAGCTCTCGTTCAGCTCTTCTGCGCACTTCTTAGGTGTATTGCTGATACCTATGCCACTGTCGCACCTGCAGTTAGGTCCCTCTATCGTCTTATAACCCATGCTGTGAAACCTTTTAATGGCATTGTCAAAGGCACTCCTGTACGGCTCTGTTGTACATCCCATCGAAGGCGCCACAAAGCCTATTGTTCCTCTATCCTTTAGAAATTCAGGGTATCTCATGTTTCTATCATCCTATCACTATTATTTACATATCTAAGCTTCTGTCTGAAGTAAAATATGTAGGATTTTATCATTTCTGTCCAGGTCATTTTACTGTCATAATTAAATGTCGTCGTGTACTGCAAATGCTGTCTGTTGCACCAGTTGTATATATCATGCAGACTTATCGAATCAACATGCTTTATATTGTTCATAAACACCTTAACCTTTGAAAGCTCATCCTCACTGTCAATGTATAGATGAAAGATAGTATTCGGACATTCAATTATTATCTGCTGTTCTCCTATATTTTTCATCAATGTATCCTCTATTGAATAATGTATCCTGTGTGATTAAAAACATTATCGTCTGTCACACCGGGATGTGAGTAATAACAAAATATCGTAACTGTTCAGTACCTTCACAGTTAAAAAATATCACATAACCATAGTACTACACCGGTGTCACAAAATCCAGTCATTTTTGCCTGCCAATTCTTACTATTTTATTAAGAAAAACGGTAAATATCATACTCCCTCACAGTCAAATGCCGGAATGAAGCTGTCCTTTGCCACGTCCCCCTCCTGTATAAATGCATTCGTGATTCCTATTTCGAGGGCATAGTTAACAAGTCTTTCATACTCTCTCTTTGTCACTGTGCGGTTTATCTCAGGATAATCCTTTAGTGCAATCGGCGTAAACTGGCTCATCATGCTTATATATACGTGATCATGATATGTATCATACAGGTACTTAAGTACAGCCTTTGCATCATTCACATGTCCCGGCAGTAGAAGCTGTCGCACAATAACTCCCTTTTGTATGAGTCCTGTCGCATCGTCAATCACGACATCCGGCTGCTGCCTGACCATCTCTGAAAGCGCCTGCTTTGCGACAGACGGATAATCTTTTGCCCTAGAATACCTTGCCGAAAGCGTACTGTCCATATATTTAAAATCCGGAAGATACACATCCACTATACCCTCAAGCAGCTTTAGCTCTGTCACATTTTCATATCCGCTCGTATTGTATATAATAGGAAGCTTCATGCCGCGGCTTTTTGCATCGTTTACCGCCCACACTATATCAGGGATATACTGCCCCGGTGTGACCAGATTGATATTATTTGCGCCTTTGCCCGCCAGTTCTATAAAGATATCACTCAGCCTCTCTTTACTGATCACCTTTCCCTCTTTTCCGTCAGAAATCTCCCTGTTCTGGCAGAACACGCAGTGCAGGCTGCAGCCTGAGAAAAAAACTGCCCCACTTCCTCTTTTTCCTGATATGCACGGCTCCTCCCAATAATGAAGCGCTGCTCGCGCCACCTTTATTTCAGATGAAACGCCACATACGCCTGTTTGTCCGGTGCTTCTGTTTATGCCACATTTTCTGGGACACAATAAGCAATTTTCGTATTTATTCATATTTTTCATTTTAACCCTTGCTAAAAATAATGTTTGATACTACAATCTATATGATTAAAGGGTCAAAAGGTATCATCGATGCATGCTTGCATGCAATTCGAT
>OFMQ01001343.1_pt1 | contig 12877 bp, 12 predicted proteins | sample 1541851 | NCBI WGS metagenome assembly OFMQ01 (sample SAMN04209227, study PRJEB22552) | human gut metagenome | biome: gut; material: feces | host: Homo sapiens | place: USA: Oklahoma | reverse complement strand
TGCCAGTCTGTGGAAACAGCGGGAAAGAAGCGCCCCATGAACATCGGCACCAGAAAATCCGAAAGGCCGAAGCTGATGAGGTAGCACACCGCGATGACCACAGAAAAGCGCACGGCGCTTTGCAGCAGAGGGGCCTTGCTTTCAAAACTGTATTTCCGGTTGAAGATAAAGCTGAACACGCTGCATACGGTGAACATCAGCGCGGTCGCGCCCCAATAGCCCAGCGCGCCGTACAAAAGCTGGCTGCCGACCATGCTGACGAGTGTGTTCAGCCCGCCGATGATAAGAAAGATCAGCAGGCTCCTGTCCCAGAAAAACGAGAACAGTTTTTTAAACAGGCGCATCTCAGTCCACGACCTTCACACACTTCATCACAACGGGCGTTTTGGGCTTGTCGCGGAAATCCGTGGCGACGGACGCGATCTCATCGACAACGTCCATGCCTTCCACCACATGGCCGAAAGCGGCGTAACTGCCGTCCAGATGCGGCGCGTCGGCATGCATGATGAAGAATTGGCTGCCCGCGGAGTTGGGCATCTGGCTGCGGGCCATGCTGATGACGCCGCGGGTGTGCTTGATGGGGTTGTTGACGCCGTTGGCAGCAAACTCACCCTTGATGTTCCAGCCCGGGCCGCCGGTGCCGTTGCCCAGCGGGCAGCCGCCCTGGATCATGAAGCCGGGGATCACGCGGTGGAAGGTCAGGCCGTTGTAAAAGCCCTCGCTGACCAGCTTCTTGAAATTCTCACAGGTGATAGGAGCGGCTTCTTCGTTCAGCTCGATATCGATGATGCCGCCGTCTTCCATAGTAATGCGAACCATAACGCTACAATACTCCTTTTGTGTTGCCCCGCAGCAGTGCGGGAGTGTTCGGCAGAAGGCCTGCCGGATATCTCTTATAGTATACCATAGGTTTTGGGGGTTGCAACGCCGCAGATGCAACGTTTTTGTTAAAATTCATCTTTCATCTCCACCATATCGGCCCAAAAGCGCTTGGGGCAGTGGGTCATGCGGCATTTTTCGTTGTGGCGGGCCTTGATCTCCAGCGTCTGGTAGAACTGCTTCCACAATGCCTGAAACTGCTGCTCCCGCTTGCTGGGCGGCGGCAGCTCCAGCGGTGCAGCCAGCTCCAGCAGCCGGGCCTTGTGGTCCTCCTGCAGCAGCACAGCCTGATGCACCGCATCGTAGATCATAAAGTTTTCTTCCGGGAACCGTCCGCAAAAGTGGGGCCGCAGCAGCGGCAGGATGTAGTTTTTGGGGTGGATGACGGCGCCCAGCATCCCGTCGTGCTCCTCAAACCGCACAAAGCCCTGAAACTTGTCCACTTCCCAGTCAAGGCTTTTCTTCATCTCATACAGCGGGGCCACGTCCGGGTGGCCGGTGCGCTTCACGGTGCCGGGGCCGAGGGCGAAGGCCAGATGCAGAAAGCGGATGAGCAGCAGCTCTTTGTCCTCCCGCCCGGAGAGGAAATCCCGGCTGACGAGGTACTCTGTCTCGGGGCCAAGCTTTCTGCCAAAGCTGGCAAACACCCGCTGAGCCTTGGCGTGGTCGGTGGGGATGTCCTTGACCGGGTACAGGGTGGAAGTTTCCCGCTGGGGTGTCCACACCGCAAAGGGAATCTCGTGCTGGGCAAAGCTCTCGAACACGCAGCACAGAAAGCCTTCAAAGCTGCTGTCGTAGAGGTACACCACATCCGCATCGTGGAGCCTGCGGGTTTTCTGAACTTGAACATTTACAGCGCCTTCGCCAGACATTGCACTGCCTCCTCCCGCACCATGCGCATGGCTGCGCGCGGTGCCACGCCCTGCGTGATCAGATCGTCCACCGCAGGCGGCGTGAACAGACTGAGCTGTTCGCAGCTGCCGCCGAACACGTTGGGGTCGATGAGCGCCTGCGTGATGCGCTCCCGCCCGGCGGTGCCACGGCCCGGGTGCGCACCCGCAAAACCCTTGCAGGTGATGAAATACTGTGCCCGCTTGAGCACCACGCCCATGCGCTTCAGCTCGTCCAGCCCAAGGCTGGAAAGCTTGCGCGCGTGCCAGATGCGCCGGGCGCTTTTGGGGCCGATGCCCGGCACACGCAGCAACATTTCAAAAGGCGCGCGGTTCACATCTACCGGAAAAAGCCCGTAGTGCTGCACGGCCCAGTTGCATTTTGGGTCGAGGTAGGGGTTGAAGCTCTGGTTGGCTTCATCCAGAATTTCGTCTGCCTTGAACTGGTAAAACCGCAGCAGCCAGTCAGCCTGATACAGCCGGTGCTCCCGCAAAAGCGGGGGTTTGGTGTCCAGCGCAGGCAGGCGGGTGTCCTCGGCTACCGGGATGTAGGCGGAGTAGAACACCCGTTTCAGACTGTACTTCCGGTACATGCCCTCAGTGAGCTTTAAAATGTGGTAGTCTGTCTCCGGCGAAGCGCCTACGATCATCTGGGTGCTCTGCCCGGCGGGTGCGAACTTTGGCGCATGGCGGTAGACGGTCAGCTCCTGTTTGCTCTGCGCGCCGGAAACTGCGATCTGCTTCATGGGCCGGAAAATGGAGTGCCGCCCTTTGTCTGGGGCCAGCAGGTTCAGGCTCTGCTCACTGGGCAGCTCCACATTCACGCTCAGGCGGTCGGCCAGATATCCCAACTGCTGCAGCAGTTCCGGGCTTGTGCCGGGGATGGCCTTGGCGTGGATGTAGCCCCCAAAGCGGTATTCGCCCCGCAGCAGCCGCAGGGCGGCCAGCATCCGTTCGGTGGTGTAGTCCGGCGTGCCCAGTACCGCGCTGGAAAGGAACAACCCTTCAATGTAGTTGCGGCGGTAAAACTCCACAGTCAGCTCAGCCAATTCCCGGGGCGTGAAGGTGGCACGGGGGATATCGTTGGACTTGCGGTTGACGCAATAGCTGCAGTCGAAGGCACAGCAGTTGGTCATGAGCACCTTTAAAAGGCTTACACAGCGGCCATCAGCGGTAAAGGCGTGACAGCAGCCCGGTGCATAGCAGCTGCCAAGAATGCCTGCCCGCGCGGTGCGGGATGCGCCGCTGGAGGTGCAGGCAACATCATATTTGGCGCTGTCGGCCAGAATGGTAAGCTTGTCCATCAGGGTCTGTTCCATGCAGAATACACCTCCAAAGTGGGAAAAGGGTCAAAAAATAAAGCCATGCGCAAAATGCAGATGGCTTTACATCAATTTGTGCCGAACTCCTTCAGTCACGGCTGCCGCCGTGCCAGCTCCCCCGGAGGAGGAGCCTTTGACAGTACGGGAAAGTTTCCGGTTTTGCCAAGGCCTCCCTCCATGAGGGAGGTGGCTGCGAACAGCGTGAGCAGACGGAAGGAGTTATTACCACTTCGCTTTTGTTTCCACCACGCGGCCGGCGATGTGCAGATGGTTCAGGTCCTCACCCTTGATGACCATTTCGCTGTAGGCCGGGTTGAAGGGCTGCAGCACCACGCAGTTGCCGCGCTGAATATAGCGCTTCAGGGTGCCCTCGCCCTCATCGCCGTAGATCAGCACGCCAAGGTCGCCGTTTTCCAGTGTGTCCTGCTTGTGCACAAGGGCAAGGTCGCCGTCCTGAATGCGGGGCTCCATGCTGTCGCCGCGCACCACCAGATAAAAATAGTTGGAGGGGTCCTTCACACGGGCATACTCCTGACCGTAGTCCTCCTCAAAGGCGAGGGCACCGTAACCGGCCTTTACCGTGCCGATCACCGGGATCAGGCTTTCAGAATAGCTGCCAAAGAACCGCTCTTCCGGGGCGGAAACATTGCTTACCGGGCGGTACAGGCCCAGCAGATAATCTGCTGTGGTGTTCAAAAGCTCGGCAATGCGGGCCACGGTAGACGGATCGGGAGAGGACTTGCCGCTTTCCCATTTGCCGACAGCCTGCTGTGTCACGCCCAGTTTGGAAGCCAGCTCAGCCTGGCTGATGCCCTGCTTTTTGCGGCACTGCTTCAAAAGTTCTGAAAACGACATGGTATATTTCTCCTTTACACCGCGAGGAAATTTTCTTGTGTTTATTATACAACAAAAAGGTGTACTTGTAAAGACCTGAAACAGGCCGAGACCCAAAAAGGTTGTGGTAAATTTTGTTTTTAAGGGCTGAAAGAAAAAAATTGCCCCAAAGGCTTGACACCGGCGTGCAAATCTGGTAAATTAAATAGGCATTCGACACGGCGTAAGGCGGATGTCCACAAGGAGAGATGTCCGAGTGGTTTAAGGAAGCAGTCTTGAAAACTGCCGTACGGCAACGTACCGTGGGTTCGAATCCCACTCTCTCCGCCATTTTTTATTGAATAAGTGTAACACACTTTGCTCTGGAGTAGTACTCAAGAGGTCGAAGAGGCGCCCCTGCTAAGGGCGTAGGTCGTCTAAACAACGGCGCGAGGGTTCAAATCCCTCCTACTCCGCCAAGAAAAAGCTCGTTGATTCGTTGAAATCAATGGGCTTTTTCCTTTTTAAAGGAAAAATGCGGCTTGTGGAACAAAAAGGAGGAACCAATGGCGTTTGGCGTTTTGGCAGGTCAGATCACGGTGATCTTCCTGGAAGTGCTGCTGGGTTATGTAGGTGCACGCAGCGGCATCATCAAGGATCGTGACAGCAAGTTTTTGTCGGATTTTATCATGAAGCTTCTGCTGCCCTGCACCATGCTGGCTGGTGCAGCCGTGGACGGTGAGCCGGAGCTGCTCACTCAGGCAGGGGTGCTGTTCGTGCTGCTGCTGGCACTGTTTGTGGCGACCACCGGCCTGTGCCGGTTGAGCAGCTGGCTGCACCACGACACGCCGGGCAAGTATGCGGTGCTGGTGGGCACGGCGGCTATGCCCAACTGCGGCTTCATCGGCCTGCCGCTGTGCAGCGCCCTGCTGGGCACCGCGCGCGGCACCGTGTTTGCAGGCATGGCCATGGCCTCTTATAATGTATGGTTCTTTACCTATGTGGTGTGCCTGTTCCGCCCCGGCGAGAAGATCCGGCTCAAGACCTTCATCACCCCCACCAACATTGCCACAGTGGCTATGCTGGTGCTGCTGGCCACCGGCTGGCACCTGCCCGCACCGGTGCAGCAGTTCTGCAGTGCGGTGGGCGGCTGCACCACCCCGCTGGCGCTCATGATCGTAGGTGTGCTGCTGGCAGACAGCGACATCCGTGCGCTGCTGCACACCGGTTTCCTGTACCGGGTCACCCTGCTGCGCGGCATCCTGTTCCCGCTGCTGTTCATGCTGCTGCTGTGGCTGCTGCCGCTGGACAATGTGCTGCGCACCGGCCTGTCCATCATTGCATGCTGCCCGGCCGGCAGCCTTGCCGCTGTGCTGGCCAAGCAGACCGGCATCGAGGCGACCCTTGCCAGTCAGGCGGTGGCCCACTCCACCGTGTGTATGCTGGTCACAGTGCCTGCCATGCTGCTGCTGACCGGTGCGATGTTCCCGATGTGAGAAGCTGTAAAAAAGCCCGCTGTCTTTGGACGGCGGGCTTTCTGCTGTTATAGCATAAGGTTCGTGATACCTGCTAGAACCAGCAGGTGCACCGGGTAGAACCAGTAAAAGGCTTTTTTCTGCAGCGGACTGCACGCGCCGCGCTGCCCGTTGTAGAACCAGACCAGCACAAAGGCCAGCGGCGCGGTCAGCTCGAACAAAAACAGCAGCGCACCTGCAAGGCACTGCCGCTTGCGGTCTGCGCGGGTCAGGTACAGGGTGCAGATGATGAGCACGCCGATGGCGTGGTAGTCGGTGTTGGCAGCCAGCGCCAGCGCGGCGCAGCCGCCCGCCCACACAAGCCCCTGCCAGCCGGGCAGGCCGTTTTCCTTTTCAAAGCGCTTGAGTCCTGCCATAGCCAGCACGCCCAGCGCCAGCGTCCAGTAAACGTTCTGGTGCTGCGGGGCGAACGGTGTGCGGAAAAAGGCAAGGTCAAAAGGCACCTCGCTCAGAAGGCCGAACCGCAGAAGCCGCCGGACGTATTTTTTTACATCGTGGGTGTGCAGAAAGCCCTCCACGGCCAGAAAGCAGAAGATGGGAAAGGCCAGCCGCCCGATATACCGCAGCACACGGTCTGCCGCCAGCAGGGTGCTGACCGGGATGCCACCGCAGCTGGCAGCACCGGCGGCGAGGGCCGGCAGCAGGATACCGGCTTCGATGCAGGAAGCGCCGATGTGATCAATGAGCATGGTGATGCAGGCGATGTATTTGAGCGCTGTGCCGCTGAGTCCACAGCGGACAGGGGCTTTGGCAGTCTCGGTCATAAGGAATCCCTCACTTGAAAAAAATCTACTTTTTGTGCTTTTTTAATGATACGGCGCAGGCTGGCAGGCTCCTGCGTCATCTTTGACAAAATACGCCGGAAAGGCGCATAAATCGGGCAAAAATGCTTGACAGAAAAGGCGCGGGATAGTACAATCAAGAAGATAATTGAACTATCTCAAATGAAAGATGAAAAAGATTCACAGAGAATCGGGCGTCTCCGAACCAGTAAAAACGGAAGGAGGCTTTGGGCATGACGCTTTTTTCCTACGAGATTTTTGATGCCGTGGCCCGGCAGGGCAGCTTCAACAAGGCGGCACAGCAGCTGCACCTGACCCCATCGGCCATCAGTCACGCCATTGCCGTAATGGAGGAGGAGCTGGGCTTTGCTCTGTTCAACCGCGGCAAAAACGGCGTATCCATGACCAGCTACGGCGCATCCCTGTACCCCTCTATTCGCGATGTGCTCAACAGCGACGAGGCCCTCAAGCAGAGCATCGCCCGCCTGAACGGCCTGGAAAAGGGCAAGGTGAAGCTGGGCGTATTCAACTCGGTGTGTGCTTCGCTGCTGCCGGGCCTGCTCAAAAGCTTTATGACCCACTACCCGCAGATCGAGATCGAGGTGTATCAGGGCACCTACGACGATGTGAAGGAATGGCTGCGAACCGGTCAGGTGGATATCGCGTTCCTTTCCTCCACCTGCCGTGAAGAGTTCAACCTCACCGAGCTGTTCCGCGAGCCGCTGCTGTGCATCGTGCCGCAGGACTGGCCCGAACCGGAAAACGGCGTGATGACTCCCGCCCTGATGAACGGCCAAAGCTTCGTTGTGCAGTGCGATGCCACCGATGCTGAGATGCGCCAGTTCCTGAAAAAATATAAGATCGGCACCGAGCGCCGCTGCCATGTCATCGACGACCAGTCCAACATCGCCATGGTGGAAGCAGGTCTGGGCATTTCCATCATGCCGCAGATGCTGCTGCGCGACTGCAAGGCTGCGATCAAGATCTATCCCATCGAGCCAGAGGAAGACCGTGTGGTGGGCCTGGCTGTGCAGCGCCCCGCCGCAATGGCCCCGGCAGTGGAACAGATGTTCCACCACATCGTGGACTACTGCAGGCAGATCGAGCTGAGATGAGCCGGACACCTTTATACTATACCATAAAACAGTCTGTGTGTGGAGCATGGACTGTTTTTTTATTAAGAAAGAGCGATTGTATCAGCGTGCAAAATCCGCTATACTTAGAAAAACAGGCTGGTTTTATGCAGAAGCCTTGATTGGAGCAGAAAGATGAAGACCATAAAACGACGTGCCTTTTGCAAGGCGGCAGCAGCTGCCGTGGCAGGCGTGCTGGCCCCGCACGCGGCGGCAGAGGCTTTGCTGCCGCAGGACGCACAGGCTGTGGTGGGCAGTGCGGTGCCGGAGGATTACTACTCCTTTGCCTTCCGCAGCGACCACAGCGAAACAGATCTCTCCCACGATTTTTATTATACAGATGCCTTTTTTGAGAACACGGCGCTGCAGTACAGCCACAAGCTGGCACTGGCAACGCTGGGCCTTGTGGCGGCAAGCGGCAACACCTACCAGAGCGATGCGCTTTACTGGGTGGAGGGTGAAGCGGGCCGTGAGGACAGCATTGCGGATGCCTACCAGAAGCTTGGCTTTGCCAATGCGGTCTATGCGGGCTACCAGTGCAGCCTGAACACCCCGGTGGATACCGCGGGCTGTGCTTTTGCGCAGAAAACACTGGTACAGGATGGCCAGCGCACCACCATTATTGCAGCCATGCTGCGCGGTGTCGGCTATGGCGCCGAGTGGGCCAGCAACCTGCATGTGGGCGAAGGCGGCGGGCACTATGGCTTTGTGACAGCAGCAGAGCATTTTTTTGAGGATCTGCAGGACTACCTGAAAAAAGCCGAGGCTGCAGCGGGAACGCTGGGCACCATCAAGCTCTGGCTGGGCGGCTACAGCCGCGGCGCGGCTGTGGCAAACCTGACGGCGGCGCGCATCCGGCAGCAGCTGCCGCAGATCGCGCAGGAAAATACCTTTGTTTACACCTTTGCCGCACCGGCGGCACTGACGGCAGCGGACCGCCCGGATCTGCAGGCGGACTACGACAACGACCACACTGCAGACGGCGGACTGAAAACGGATTGGGATGTAAGCAATATCTTCAACATCATTTCCAGCGGCGATATCGTGGCCCGCGTGATGCCGGAAGAGTGGGGCTACCACCGCAACGGAAACGACCGCTTTCTGCCCTCCACGGCGTACCAGAACGAGCTGGATGATCTGAGCATCATCGAGAGCCGGATGGGCGGCGTGCCGCTGCGGTTCGACCAGCTGGCCACAAAGGAAGATGTGGATTCGGTGATCGCGGCGGCTCTGGCGTTCTGCAAAAGCGCCGCAAATTACCACGAAAAATATGAAGCTGCCTTTATGGATATGCTGCAGTGTGCCTTTACCCTCTCGGAGAAAGAGGCAGCCGAGGGCGTGATCCTGGACGATGAAGCTGTGATGGAACGGCTGCGCAGCATGGAGAACATCCGTAAAATGTCGTGGACGAAGGTGCTGCGCTGCGTGATGACGGCTTCGGCCATGAGCCGACCCATTCTGGAGCAGGTGGGGGCCATCGTGCCACTGCGGGCGCAGCAGGTGGTGGTGCCGGTGCTGGCGGTGGGTCTGTGCTACGAGGTGGAGAGCGATGTGCTGCGGATGCTGGTGTACTACATCCTCAGCCTGATGAGCGTGAACAGCCCGGCAGACAGCGTTCTGCGTGCGGCATTCTGCCACTACCCGGAAAACTACATCACCCTGATGGAATATTACGACCCCGCCGAGCACGGCATGGAAGCCTATACCCGAAAATAAAATCTCCGGAAATAAAAAAGAGGGGCTGTTGCAAAATAAAAATGCGATAGCAGCTTGCACAAAGGAATAGCGCAAAATCAGAAACCCGGAACCCTTTTTGAGCCATTTTGGCCCCGAAAAGATTCCGGGTTTTGTGCTATTTGCTGGCGCAGGACCGTTCTGCTGCCCCGCCTGCGGCGGTGTCGTGCTGTTCGAGTCCTGTACCGCCCACCAAAACTCTTCAACTCTTGCGAGTTTCCGAAGCGCTCTTGTTGGGGCGTGCGGAGCCCCAAACCCTGCTTCATAATATCGATCATGACCGATCAACGACTGATTTATAGTAATTGCCAAAGTCTGCAAGTGCATTGACAATTGGCAACATTTCCGTTCCGAGATCGGTCAACCCATATTCTACTTTGGGAGGATTCTCGTGATAATCACGGCGGTAGGCAAGTCCATCATCAATCATCTGTCTTAAGCTCTCGGTCAAAACTTTCTGCGAGATCCCGTCGATGCTTCTTTGCAACTCATTGAATCTCCATGGACGCTCTTTCAGATTGCGCAGAAGCAAGAGTTTCCATTTTCCGCCAATCAGGGATACTGCTGTTGCAACCGGACATTCCGGCAGTTCTTCTTTTGTGCGCATATCAGTCACCTCTGTGTATAGTATAGCACATTCATTTTTGAGTGTACAGTTACAAAAAGGTGCGTACTTGTTTTTGAATGTGTGAGCTTCTATACTTAGCTCAGGCAATGAAAGATTGCGAATCAAATTGGAGGTGCTTACAATGGCATGCTACACAAAAATGACAGTTGGAAAAGAAAATCGGACGGAGCTTCATGAAAAGCTCGCCCTGACTGGTGCGGAGATCAGCCTGAATACGCTTCCTGCGGGAGCAAATGTTCCATTTGTTCACTCCCACAAGGCAAATGAGGAAATCTACAGTGTTCTTTCCGGCAAAGGGAAGGTCGTTATCGATGGCGAAGAAATCAGCCTTGCAGCAGGCGACTGGCTGAAGATTTCTCCTATGGCAAAGCGCCAGTTCTTTGCTGCAAGCAATTCTGAGATCACTTATATTTGTATTCAGGTCAAGGAGAATTCTCTCGAAGGCTATACTGCAACGGATGCTGTGATCTACTGATAAAACATATCAAAGCAAAAGGCAGGATACCACCGTCATGGTGATACCCTGCCTTTGCTCGTTTACGGTTCTCGTCCTGTACCGTCCACCACAAAACGGCGGTCATCCCGGTAGACATTCCTACGCGTTGGGAACCGCGGGCTAAGCAACAGCCCACTGGGCTGATTGCTTACTCTGCCGACTGGCGTCGTCAGAGCCGCCCTGTTCGAGTCCTGTACCGCCACCAAACAAAAAATCCTCAGACGAAAGTCTGAGGATTTTTGTGGTGGAGCATTGTCCACAGCACTCGAACCTAAAACCTCTTCACGGGTAACCGTCTTGGCATCATCCGTGAAGTTGAAATTGAGTACGACCCGGTCATCAAAGACGTAGACCGAGTTGACAAAGGTATCAATGATCTGCCGCTGGTGTTCCGTGCTGCCCACGTCACCCTTGCGGAATTTTTCAAGCCAGAACCGAATCCACTCACGGGTCAGGACGGGCTTTTTCAGCTCTTCTTCCAGAATGCTGGTGTTCAGGGCTTCTTTCCGGGCTTCCAGCTCGTCCAACCGCTGCTTGGTGGTCGGGGTCAGGATGCCCTGTTCAATGGCTTCCAGAAGGTTTGCCAGCCGCTTCTCTGTGTCCCTGAGCTGGTCTTTCAGGACAGGCAGCCGGGTGTTCTCCTTCTGCTGGGCTTCCATGACCAAATCTATCAGCCGTTCGATGATTTCATCGCTGAAAATCACCTTAATGGCAGTGTCCACCACGAACCGTTCCAGAGGCTCCTTGCGGATGGCTTTCAGGTCGCAGTGCGCCTTGCCGTGGCGTTTGGCGTTGCCGCACTTGTAGTAATAGTAGGTGTTTCCCATGTGGCTGGTGCCGCTTTCGCCACCCATCAGGGTGCCGCACTTGCCACAGAACAGCTTGGTGGTCAGCAGATAGCTCACATCCTCTTTTGCAGGCCGACCGTGGGCGATCCTGTTCTGCTCGAAACGCTGCTGCACCCGGTCGAACAAATCCTGATCAACAATAGCCGGAATGCCGCCCGGCGTCACAATGTCCTTGTAGCGGTATTCGCCGATGTAGCGGCGGTTGCGGAAGATCTGGAAGAAGCTGTTCTTTACGAACGGCTTCCCGGTGCGGGTACGCAGGCCGCGCTCATTCAGGGATGCTGCAATCTTCTCAGCCGGTTCGCCGTCGGCGTACCGGGTGAAGATCTCCTGCACGATGGGAGCCGTCTCCGGGTCGATATGGTACAGCCTGTCCTCCTTGCCAATGGTGAAGCCCAGCGGCACCACACCGCCGTTGTACTTGCACTGGAGGGCGTTTTCGCGCTCACCGCGCGCCACTTTCAGGGCGAGTTCGGCGGAATAGTATTCCGCCATGCCAATCAGCATACTCTCCACCATAATGCCTTCAGGCCCCTGCGAGATGGGTTCCATGACAGACACCAGATGGACACCGTTCTTTTCCAGCTGGTACTTGTAGTTCACGGCATCGAATCGGTTCCGGGCAAAGCGGTCCAGCTTCCAGACCAGAACTACGTCGAAGATTTTCTTTCCGCTGTCCTTGATCATCCGCTGAAAGTCTGGGCGGTCATCCGTTTTGGCAGAGTAGGCACGGTCAATGTAGGTGCCGACCACGGTGATGCCGTTCTTCTCGGCGTAGTCCTTGCAGTCGCGCAGCTGTCCCTCAATGGACGCTTCACGCTGGCTGTCGGATGAATAGCGGGCGTAGATCACGGCGGTCATGGTTGCACCTCCTTGGCGTGTATTCGACTTGCCTTTATAGTATCGGGTCAAGCGCAGCTTGTCAACAATCTGCGAGCAGATTGAAATGTGAAAATTGCGAAACGCAGCGAAAAAGGTGAGAGCAAGAATCGTCCCGTGGCCACAAATTTTCAATTCTTGAAAATTCTTGCCCCTTTGGGACAGCTTCTTGTTGGGGCGTGCCTGCCCCAAACCCTGCTGGAACGAGTACGGCAAACTGGAATTTGACTAATCCTACATGTGCATCATATTACACTCATGTAATTATCCTCTACATAAACAGCTTTTCCATCAGCAAGCTTAATCTCATCTTTGCCGTTCGGTAATACTGTTGTTTCAGAACCATTCCAATGGGGGATAATAGGATTGTCAATAATATGTAATCCATCTGTTAAATTTCCCGCCGCATACATACTTCCTGCACTGATTCCGACATATATAAGTCCGTTTTTAATTGCATTATTAAGTATTCTATCAAAACCAGTTCTAGACATTTCACGACAAAGCACAGATACATCACCACCACTGACAAAAACAGCATCAAATTGGTTTAATTCTTCAAAAGTTAATAGCCTTGTAAGCATAAACGGGGTTGTAACATACGAAGAATAGGTTCTTTGATAGTCTTTTGAAAGAATTAATTCCAGATTGTACACTAATATATTTTCGTACTGAATTCCCATTAGAAAGAGTTCATGAAAACATATTGCAAGCGACTCTCTTGCACCATCTGTTTCAATGCCAGCTGTTGGAATATAAAGCACTTTCACATCCTTCGGACACTTTCCAATAATATCAAAGAATTTCTCTTTCATCTTATCGGTCAACCCTGCAGATGTAAGAAATAGATGTTTTCCATTCATATTCTTTTACCTCGTCAAACTCCGATTTACTGGGCTAAGCCGAGTATACCACACTCCACCATGAAAGAACACCCC
>OFMQ01001333.1_pt1 | contig 12922 bp, 9 predicted proteins | sample 1541851 | NCBI WGS metagenome assembly OFMQ01 (sample SAMN04209227, study PRJEB22552) | human gut metagenome | biome: gut; material: feces | host: Homo sapiens | place: USA: Oklahoma | reverse complement strand
ACGTAAGTACGCCCATAAGATTCCTTTCATCGTGAAGTTGAACCATAACGAGCTGTTGACTTATCCGAACAGCTACGACCAGGTAATGTTCGGTACGGTAAAAGAGGCATGGAACATGGGTGCTGTAGCTGTCGGCGCTACCATTTATTTCGGTTCGGAACAAAGCCGCCGCCAGATAGTAGAAGTGTCACAGGCTTTTGAATATGCCCACGAACTGGGAATGGCTACTATTTTATGGTGCTATTTGAGAAACAGCAGCTTCAAAAAGGATGAAACCGACTATCATGCCGCTGCCGATTTAACAGGACAAGCCAACCATATCGGGGTTACCATCAAAGCCGATATCGTGAAGCAGAAGCTCCCATCCAATAACGGCGGTTTCAAGGCTATCGGATTCGGAAAGACAAACGAGTGTATGTATTCGGAACTGACCACTGACCATCCGATAGACCTTTGTCGTTATCAGGTGGCGAATGGCTATATGGGACGTGTCGGATTGATTAACTCGGGCGGTGAATCCCATGGGGAATCCGACCTGCATGATGCTGTCGTAACGGCAGTAGTAAATAAGCGTGCAGGTGGTATGGGGCTGATCAGCGGTCGTAAGGCTTTCCAGAAACCGATGAAAGACGGAGTTCAACTTCTGAACACCATTCAGGACGTATATCTGGATTCTTCAATAACCATTGCATAAAGAAGAAGTATCCATGAAAAGAATAGTGTTATTACGTCATGGCGAAAGCCTATGGAACAAAGAAAACCGTTTTACCGGATGGACGGACGTGGATTTAAGCGAGAAAGGAGTCGAAGAAGCCTGCAAGGCAGGCGATGCATTACGGGAGGCCGGATTTTCTTTTGAGGCAGCTTACACTTCTTACTTGAAACGTGCCGTAAAAACGTTGAACTGTGTCTTGGACCGGCTGGATAAAGACTGGATTCCGGTTGAAAAGACCTGGCGGCTGAACGAGAAGCATTACGGCATGCTTCAGGGACTGAATAAGAGTGAGACGACGGTCCAATATGGTGAAGAACAAGTACACATCTGGCGAAGAAGCTATGACGTGGCTCCCGCTCCGGTAGGCAAAGATGATCCCCGTAATCCGGGCATGGATATCCGCTATGCCGGTGTACCAGATAGCGAACTTCCCCGTACGGAATCCCTGAAAGATACTATTGGGCGTGTCATGCCTTACTGGAAATGCATCATCTTTCCCGCATTGATGTATAAGGACAGCCTGCTGGTAGTCGCCCATGGTAACAGCCTGCGCGGAATCATCAAGCATCTCAAAGGAATTTCCGATACGGATATTTCCAACCTGAACCTGCCTACGGCAGTTCCTTATGTCTTTGAATTTGACGACAGGCTGGTTCTTGTCAAGGACTACTACCTTGGAAACCCGGAAGAGATACGGAAACGGGCAGAAGCTGTGGCCAAACAAGGGATGGCTAAAAAATAAAAATCTGTCTATCAAGCAGATGCTTTTTTTTAAGTTTTAATTATTAACTTTTAAAGAGGAGGTAAAAATGGTACCTGTAAAAACAAACCAGAATTGGTTACCGAGTATTTTTAACGATTTCTTTGACAATGAATGGATGGCAAGAGCAAACGCTACGGCTCCAGCCATCAATGTGATTGAGAATGAAAAGGACTACAAGGTAGAACTGGCAGCTCCGGGAATGACCAAGAATGATTTTAAGGTAAGTGTGGATGAAAGCAACAATCTGGTAATCTGCATGGAAAAAAAGGACGAGAAAAAGGAGGAGAAGAAAGACGGAAAATACTTGCGCCGTGAATTCTCCTATTCCCGATTCCAGCAGAGTATCCTGCTGCCGGATAATGTGGAAAAAGATAAAATTTCGGCCAAAGTGGAACACGGGGTCCTGTTTATCGATATTCCCAAAGTCGTAGATAAGAAGGTTCAGGAAACCACCAAAACTATTGATGTCAAATAAGATATCTTGATGAGACTCTACAGAAGGCATTTCTTATTATCAGGGAATGCCTTCACCCGGATATTTGAATTCCAAAATAAATATAATGAGAGGATTTGATTTCGATAAAGCGCTGGTAGCCCTTCAGAATGAACTGCATTGTTTTGCATATAAACTGACTGCTGACAAGGATGAAGCAGAAAACTTGTTGCAGGAAACAATGTTGAGGACGTTGGATAATAAGGATAAGTTTGATTCCGGTACGAATTTTAAAGGCTGGATGTATACCATCATGCGCAATGCATTTATCAATAATTGCCGGACAAAGAAAATACGAGGGAATTTATATGTATTATCAGAACCTGAATATCATTTCCTGTTAAGGGACGACTCTTTCATTTTCGTGGATAACGGGCATGATGCAAAAGAGATAAGGGAAGCCCTTAAAACATTGCCTAAAGCACATTATGTCGTTTTTATGTTGTACCGGAGTCAAATATCGGGAAATAGCCGCAAAGATAGGAGTGTCACTGAGTACGATAAAAAGCCGTATCTTTTATAGCAGAAAAAGGCTAAAACAGTTGCTTTCTAATTTTGCCTGATTAATTAAAATATAAAAAACAAATTATGGATAACAAGTATATTGGAATTCTGACTTCCGGAGGGGATGCTTCAGGAATGAACGCGGCTATCCGTGCCGTGACCCGCGCCGCCATTTTTAACGGATTTAAAGTGAAAGGAATTTATAGAGGTTACGAGGGGCTGATTGCCGGTGAAGTGAAAGAACTCACGACGGAAGATGTAAGTAGCATTATCCAGAGGGGAGGCACCATACTGAAAACAGCTCGCTCCGAGACTTTCACCACTCCCGAAGGACGCAAGAAAGCTTATAAGGTCATACAGAAAGAGAACATCAATGCTTTGATAATTATCGGTGGAGACGGTTCCCTGACGGGAGCCCGTATCTTTGCGGAGGAGTATGATGTGACGTGCATAGGATTGCCCGGCACCATTGACAATGACCTATATGGTACCGATTTTACCATAGGATATGATACGGCATTGAACACCATTGTGGAATGCGTGGATAAAATCAGGGACACGGCAACCTCCCATGACCGTATCTTCTTTGTCGAAGTGATGGGGCGTGATGCGGGCTTCCTGGCACAAAACAGCGCAATAGCTTCCGGTGCTGAAGCGGCCATCATCCCGGAGGACAGGACGGACGTGGACCAGTTGGAAACATTCATCGGGCGCGGATTCAGAAAGACGAAAAACAGCAGCATCGTAATTGTGACCGAAAGTCCTGAAAACAAGAATGGAGGTGCCATATATTACGCCGACCGGGTAAAGAAGGAATATCCCGGGTATGATGTCAGGGTTTCTATCCTGGGCCATCTGCAACGGGGTGGTGCTCCGAGTGCCAATGACCGTATACTGGCAAGCCGGCTGGGTGAAGCCGCAATCCAGGCCTTAATGGAAGGCCAGCGAAATGTTATGATAGGCATACGGAACAACGAGATTGTTTATGTTCCTTTTGTCCAGGCAATCAAAAAGGACAAGCCTATTGACAAAAGCCTGATCCGGGTCCTTAACGAATTATCGATCTAAAATAACCGTTAATATGTCAGAAGTTGCTCCTTTAATATCGGATCTTGCCATAATTCTGATTATTGCCGGTATTGTAACCGTCATTTTCAAGTGGCTGAAGCAACCGGTCATATTGGGCTACATTGTAGCCGGTATTATGGCGGGTCCTTCCGTTTCTCTGGTCCCGACTGTTTCCGATCCTGCCAATATCAAAATATGGGCGGACATCGGTGTCATTTTTCTGCTGTTCGCGATGGGACTGGACTTTTCGTTCAAGAAATTGATAAATGTGGGCATTACGGCTATCGTTGCCACTGTCACTATTGTATGTGGCATGATGTTCATAGGTTATACAGCGGGGAATGCAATGGGGTTCTCCCACATGAGCAGTATTTTTCTGGGTGGAATGTTGTCCATGTCGTCCACGGCCATCGTATTCAAGGCCTTCAATGACATGGGACTTCTCCAACAGAAATTCACTGGCATTGTCTTGGGGATTCTTGTTATCGAAGATCTGGTGGCTGTAGTGATGATGGTTGTTCTTTCCACGTTGGCGGTAGGCAAACATTTTGAAGGGAAGGAGATGCTGGAAAGTATATTGAAGCTGGCCGCTTTCCTGATTTTCTGGTCGGCATTGGGTATCTATCTGATACCTACCCTGCTGAAGAAGATACGCCGTTTCACCAGCAACGAGATTTTATTGATAACCTCTCTGGGACTTTGCCTGGGAATGGTGATGATTGCGACAAAAGCGGGATTTTCTGCCGCATTGGGAGCCTTTGTCATGGGGTCCCTGCTGGCAGAGACCGTTGAAGCGGAAAAAATCGTACATATCGTACAGCCGGTAAAAGACCTGTTCGCTTCCATATTTTTCGTGTCGGTAGGAATGATGATCGATCCTGCCATGATGTGGGAATATGCCGTCCCTATTCTCATCCTGACATTGCTGGTACTGTCCGGTCAGGTACTGTTCGGGAGCTTTGGTGTCTTGCTTTCCGGCCAGCCGTTGAAAATTGCCATACAGTCCGGCTTTTCACTGACACAGGTCGGTGAATTCGCATTCATCATCGCATCTTTAGGCGTCAGTCTGAATGTTACGGACAAGTATCTCTATCCGGTCATAGTGGCAGTATCTGTCATAACGACTTTTCTTACCCCCTATATGATACGGCTTTCGGAACCAGCATACCGGTTTATAGACATCCACATGCCTGAATCCCTGAAAGATTATCTCGTACACTATACGTCCGGGGCAATGACTGTAAAACACCAGGGTACTTGGCATAAACTGATCCGGTCTATGCTGGTGTCTGTCACACTCTATCTGGTCGTATGCGTTTTTTTCATCACTTTATATTTTTCCTATGTGCATCCTTTGATTAGGAAAAGTCTGCCGGGAATGGAAGGGAACTTGTTGGGCTTCATCATCATCTTTCTTGTCATATCCCCGTTTCTATGGGCCATCATCATGAAAAGGAACAATTCAACCGAGTTCCGTAAACTCTGGACGGACAACAAGTTCAACAGAGGGCCTTTGGTATCAATAGTACTTGTCAAAATACTGATCTGCACGATTATCATGATGAGTATCATTACCCATCTTTTCAATGTTGCCTTGGGAGCCGGGTTGGTAGTCTCTTCCATTATCATTGCCGTCATTTATTTTTCCAAGCGGATCAAGAAACGGTCGCTGACTATAGAGAGACAATTTATGGCAAACTTTCAGGGGACGGACGGGAATGGACTTTCTACAGAAAGTGATACAGGCTCCACCCTTGGCAGCAATATCCCGTTCAAGGAATTACATTTGGCGGATTTCACAGTATCCCCTGATTCCATATATGTGGGCAGAACATTAAAAGAAAGCAGCTTGCGCACCTTGTTTCAGATAAATGTGATTTCAATCACCCGTGGAGAAAAACGCCTAGATATACCACAAGGGGAAGAACATCTCTATCCATATGACAAGGTTACGGTCGTAGGTACGGACCGACAGTTGGAAAGCTTCCGGACATCCATGGAGCAAAAGAAGGTAGAAAGGAACGGGAACGGAACATCCTCGCAGGATGAGATGGAAATAGGGCAATTTCCTGTCGAAGGAGGTTCACCATTGATCGGAAAGACGATCCGGGAGGCAGACATATCGGATAGCATCATTATCGGAATAGAGAGGAGTACCGTGAATATTATGAATCCAGACCCTGATACAATTTTCAAGGAGAATGATACGGTATGGATTGTCGGTAAACGAAAAATAATAAAAGGACTGAATAAAGATTAGGACTTATTTAATTAAAATGTCATGGAATATTCAAGTTATAATGTAAATACCCCTCAGTGGAGGGAGATTACAGTAGGTTCACATCTTCCTGCAGAACTGCGAAAACTTGCAGAAATCGCACATAATCTCTGGTGGACATGGAATGATGACGCAAAGAAACTGTATTGTGATTTGGATTCGGAACTTTGGAAAGAGGTGGAACAGAATCCGGTATTGTTTCTGGAGCGGATAAATTATGAGAAGCTTGTAGCGCTGGCACATGATGAGAACTTTGTCTATAAAATGGATGCCGTCTATTCCGCCTTCAAAAAATACGTAGATGTGGAACCGGATCACCAGCGCCCGTCAATAGCTTATTTCAGCATGGAATACGGCTTGGATGAAGTCCTTAAGATATATTCCGGCGGTTTGGGAATGTTGGCGGGGGATTACCTGAAAGAGGCGTCGGACAGCAATGTGGACCTTTGTGCCATAGGACTTTTGTACCGTTACGGTTATTTTGACCAGTCGCTTTCCATGGACGGCCAGCAGACAGTCAATTATAAAGCGCAGAATTTCGGGCAGCTCCCGATTGAAAAGGTAATGCAACCGGATGGGAAACAACTGGTAATCCACGTCCCCTATGCCGACAGTTTTGTGGTACATGCCAATGTCTGGAAAGCCAGTGTGGGGCGTATTCCCCTTTATCTGCTGGATACGGACAATGAACTCAACAGCGAGTTTGACCGCCCTATCACTCACCATCTGTATGGAGGCGACTGGGAGAATCGGCTAAAACAGGAAATACTGCTTGGCATAGGCGGGATGATAACGCTGAGAGCTTTAGGTATAACGAAAGATGTATATCACTGTAATGAGGGGCATGCCGCACTGATCAATATCCAGCGGCTTTGTGATTACATAAATGGCGGCTTGAATTTCGGGCAGGCCATGGAGCTGGTACGTGCTTCCTCACTTTATACCGTACATACTCCCGTACCCGCTGGTCATGATTATTTTGACGAAGGGCTTTTCAATAAATATATGAAGGGATATCCTGGCAAGTTGGGTATAACCTGGGATAACCTGATGGATCTCGGGCGTCACAATCCGGGAGACAAGGAGGAACGTTTCTGCATGTCTGTCTTCGCCTGCAAGACCTGCCAGGAGGTAAACGGTGTCAGCAAGTTGCATAAATCGGTATCCCAGCAAATGTTTGCGCCGATCTGGAAGGGATACTTCCCGGAAGAGAACCATGTGGGTTATGTAACCAACGGGGTACATCTGCCTACCTGGTGTGCGGCAGAATGGAAAAAGCTTTTCAAGGACAATTTTGATGAGAATTTTTTCTGCGACCAGTCCAATCAGAAAATCTGGGAGGCCGTCTATGGCATCCCGGATGAAGAGATATGGAATACCCGGTTAAAACAGAAAGCAAAATTGCTGGACTATATCAAAAGCAAATGCAGCAAGGACTGGCTCAGGAGTCAGATTGATCCGGCATTGAGCGTTTCCATTTTTGAGAGATTCAATCCCGATGCTCTTCTAATAGGCTTCGGACGCCGTTTTGCTACATATAAGAGGGCTCATCTTCTGTTCACGGATATAGACCGACTTGCCAGGATTGTGAATAATCCGAAATATCCGGTACAGTTCATCTTTGCAGGCAAAGCCCATCCCAATGACGGTGCCGGGCAGGGGCTGATCAAGCAAATCGTGGAAATATCCCGGCGTCCGGAATTTTTAGGTAAAATCATATTCTTGGAGAATTACGACATGGACCTGGCACGCCATCTTATCTCGGGGGTGGATATTTGGATGAACACCCCTACGCGGTTGGCAGAAGCTTCGGGTACGTCGGGCGAGAAGGCATTGATGAACGGTGTGCTTAATTTCTCCGTGCTGGACGGTTGGTGGTATGAAGGATACCGTAAGGATGCTGGATGGGCACTGACTGATAAAAGGACTTATCAGAATGAACAGTACCAAAACCAGCTGGATGCCGAAGCCATCTATTATTTGTTGGAGCATGACATCCTGCCACTGTATTACGAGCATGGGGGGAAGAACTATTCGGAAGACTGGGTCAAGTATATCAAGAACTCAATCGCACAAATCGCTCCCCATTTTACCATGAAAAGACAGTTGGACGACTACTATGACAGGTTCTATAACAAACTGTCAGAGCATTTCCACATTCTGGCAGCCGACAACTTTGCGAAGGCGAAAATGATGGCTGACTGGAAAGCAAACGTCCGAAGCAGATGGGATGCCATAGAAATCAAATCCATAGAGGCAGGGAATGGGCTGAATGCCACGGTTGAAGCCGGAAAGGAATATGAGGTGACGGTTGTCGTTGATGAGAAAGGCCTGGATGACGCAATCGGAATAGAATCGGTCATTATCAGGCGTGAAGACGGTCAGGATCACATATATGAGGTTATTCCCCTTTTGCCGGTTTCCAAGAATGGGAATTTATATACCTTTAAGGCGACATCCGGCATTTTCAACGCTGGAAGCTTCAAGCAGGCCTTCCGTATGTATCCCAAGAATGCTTTGTTACCTCACCGACAAGATTTCTGTTATGTACGATGGTTTTAATGAACAGTAAAAGGATATGCAAAAACAACGTATGAGCGGGCAAAATCAAAAAACAGATAAACGGATAGCATGGCCGATCATCATCATGAACTTCACGGGAGTGTATGACTACGAGGCGTTTGCCCGGAACAATAAGTTTATATGGCTGGACTGTCGTCATCTTTATGGTACAGAGGGCTACTGTGACAGGGATGGTACTTTGGCTTTGAAGCGGATGATTGCTGATTATCCGGCGGAGGGAGTCCATTTCATCGATTCAGGCAATTATCATTATTTGACTAAATTCTGGACAGACAAACTTGAAACTCCGTTTTCGCTGATTGTGTTCGACCACCATCCCGATATGCAGCCACCGTTGTTTGACAACATACTTTCTTGCGGAAGTTGGGTAAAGGATATATTGGACCATAACAACAACTGCAAGAAAGTAATTATCGTAGGTTCTTCAGACAAACTGATACAGGCTGTGCCGAAAGGATATGAAAGACAAGTTCGGTTTTACAGTGAAACTACGCTCATGCACGAAGAGGGTTGGCAGAACTTTTCTTCCGGACATATCAACGGACCGGTTTACATTTCCATAGACAAGGATGTCTTGAATCCGGCTTCGGCAGCAACAAACTGGGATCAAGGTTCTCTCAGCTTATGGGAATTGGAGAAACTGCTGGCTGTTATTCTTCAGAAAGAACAGGTAGTGGGCATTGACATCTGTGGGGAATGCTCCACAACACTCAATCTTTTTGAAGAAAAACGGGAAACCATCATGGATAGCCGGGCAAACAAAGAATTGCTCAGACTTATCCGGTCATCCTCCGGCCTTCAATAGAATTAGTTTTTTTGTTATTATAATTATCATATAAAAATAAAATAATTTAGCTTTATGGAAACAATTGTTCGTAGAATTGGACTTGTTGCACACGATGCAATGAAAAAAGACATGATAGAGTGGGTTCTCTGGAACTCGGAACGTCTGATAGGACATAAATTCTATTGTACGGGTACAACCGGTACACTAATTAAAAAAGCCCTTGAAGAAAAACATCCTGAAATCAAATGGGATATCACAATCCTGAAATCTGGTCCTTTAGGAGGTGACCAGCAAATTGGTTCGCGGATCGTAGAAGGAGAAATAGACTATCTGTTCTTTTTTACAGATCCGATGACACTACAGCCGCATGATACGGATGTGAAAGCATTGACCAGACTGGCTGGAGTTGAAAATATTGTTTTCTGCTGTAACCGTTCGACTGCGGACCACATTATTACGAGTCCCTTATTCACTGACCCAACTTACGAACGTATTCACCCGGATTACACCAATTACACGCAGCGTTTTGAAAACAAGGGAATCATATCTGAAGCAGTGGAGCAAGTGAAAAAGCGGAGGAATAAAAGTGAGAATAACATTTCTAAATGAACTGTAATAAGTAGTAGAATATTTATAAGGCTATCTAAGAAACAAGTTGTTTACATCTTTCAGAATAGGTATCAGCTGAATAGTAATCTGCTAAGGTTGTGTCAAAACGTTGGCACAACCTCTTTTATATTTTAAGTTCTGCTATATTTTCTTTTGGCTATGCTACTTTTTCCTCATGCATTTGGCAACAAGTTGCTATATTCCAATTATATCGGGTTATAAATAGTCCCATAAACATATATTTGGCAACTGTAATGAGCCCCTTTCCTTCTTTTATCAGTTTAGCACACATTTTTTTGATATTAAAGGCTATAGCAAAGAAAGCAAAGTCCATTGTAACCTTGTCTTCTCCCACATGCCGGAATCTTCTGTATGCCATGTTGTATTTCATTTGTCCAAACACCGCTTCTGGTTCTATACACCTCCTGCCTCTATGCTTGATACCTTCTTCTGAGAGCAACCTTTCCCGTGCCTGCCGTTTGTATTGATTTAACCGGTGGTTGACTTCTATAATACGGTTCCCCCGAGCTTTAAAACAACTGCCACGTAAAGGGCAACCTTCACATCTTTTTGCTTTATACCGGGCACTTTCGGTGATGTATCCGCTCGCTGTCTTGTCACGTTTGGTTCCTATACGGTTCATGTGCTGTCCCATAGGACAAACGTAATAATCCTCCCCCTCATTGTAATGGAGACTTTCGGCATGGAACGGGTTGGGAGTATAACGGGGACGCTGTTCTTTATGGAAGTAATTGTACTTGATGAAGGCTTCTATCCCATTCTCCTGCATGAACCGGTAATTTTCTTCCGAACCGTAACCGGAGTCTGCCACGCAGATATTCGGTAAACGGTTATAGCGGTACTGGAAAGAGTGGAAAAAAGGTATGAGGGTCAGTGTATCGGTAGGGTTGGGAAACAGACAGAAGTCTGTGATAAATTGGTTTTCAGTACCTATTTGCAGATTATATCCGGGTTTGGTCTGCCCGTTCTTCATGGCATCTTCTTTCATGCGCATGAATGTGGCACCAGGATCGGTCTTGGAATAGGAGTTACGTTCTCCAAGGGTATCAAGGTGATTGTCATATTCTATCAGCTTGTCACGATACCCTTCAAGTTCCCTGACCTGCTTCTTCTTTTTGCGCAGAGCTTTCTTTTCTTCCTTATCCTTTGTTGCAGGCTGGCGTTCCAGGGCTTCTTTAAGTTCATCCACTATGTCAGAGAGCTTGCAGGAAGTAAACTCCACGGATGTGTCTTTTATAGAGTTCTCCTGTGCAATGGTTTCATCCACCTGCTCCAAGAGAATACGGATTTTATCCATTAGTCTCGTACGGTTCCGTTCGACTGTCTTGCGCCAGACAAAAGTATATTTGTTGGCTTTGGACTCAATCTTGGTACCGTCGATATACTCTACGTCAAGGCTGATGAAACCTTTGTCGGCAAGGACAAGAACCAACTGCGTGAATACGGTATTTATTTCCTCTTTTACACGGTTTCGAAAACGGTTGATGGTAATAAAATCCGGATGTTCATTACCGGAAAGCCAGATATAATGAATATCACGTAGGAGAAGCTTCTCTATTTTGCGGCACGAATAGATATTGTTCATGTAGGCGTAGATAATCACCTTAAGCATCATTTTAGGATGATAAGGACAACGGCCCGTTTCCTTATAAAGCTTCTTGAAACTCTCAAGATTGAGGTTGTCAATAACAGCATTCACGATGCGGACCGGGTCGGTCGCAGCTATGTTTTCATCAATTCTTTGTGGAAAAAGAACGGTTTGGTTGGGAATGTAAGGACGAAAATGTAACTTTGCCATAACGAAAAACTTTATGCCTAAAGATACGAAAACTTTGGGTAATAACAAAGCCCGGGCTTGAGAAAGTCTGGGCTTTGCGCATAAAAAAAGGCTGTGTCAGCGTTTTGACACAACCTCTTTCATTTTGTGGAGCTGGAGGGAATCGAACCCTCGTCCAAACGAGGAAATCATAAGCTTTCTACATGCTTATCTTTGCCTAAATTTTCGTGCAGCGGCAGAACCAAAGCCATCAACCGTTGCCTTATCCTCTAAATTTTCACCCGCGCCACGAGGCTGACACGAACTATCCCCGATTTGACTGCACCACTTTATCGGAATGCTTCGGAGCAACAGCTTCCGAGTGATGTCTCGTCCTGGCACCTAGTGCCTGGATTAAGCTAATCTACTGTGATTCGATTAAGCAGCAAGAGCGTAATTAGTTTCGCCAGATAAAATTTTGATAACTGATATTTAAGTGGAAATTACCGACCCACTGCATGCTTACCTACCATTTCTGCCCGCTGTCAAATCCAGTCAACCCCAAATTTTTATTCGTACAGAATAGCGATTGTTTAGAACGCTTTCCAAGGGTACAAAGATAGGAAATGTTTTCTAATTTACGAGAAGACGTTAGCAAATATTATATCAAAGCACTATCTTTACGGAGCTATTTTATATTTAAGGTGAAAAAGCATCATGAAAAATCAACCAATAATAAGCTACTTATGATTAAGACATATCTATCTAAAACATCTATATTCAAAGCATTTGCCGCTGTTTGCATATTCGGAATCAGTATCAGTGGCTGTACTTCTAAAAAAAAGACTCCTATGGAAACAACCGATACAACGAAAAACGAACTAACCATGTTGGTGGGTACTTACACATCAGGAACCAGTAAAGGGATATATAGCTACCGCTTCAACGAAAAAGACGGGACTGCTACTCCGTTAAGTGAAACGGAAATTGAAAATCCTTCTTATCTTGTTCCGTCTGCCGACGGAAAATTCGTCTATGCAGTCAGTGAATTCAATAATGAACAAGCTGCTGCCAATGCATTTGCTTTCAATAAAGAAAAAGGTACTTTGCAACTATTAAATTCACAGCAAACGGGAGGTGAAGATCCCTGCTATATCATCGCCAGTGGAAATAATGTGATAACCGCCAATTACAGCGGCGGCAGTATCTCTGTTTTTCCTATCGCAAAAGACGGTTCACTCCTGCCTGCTTCCGATATTATAAAGTTCGAAGGTTCGGGAACCGATAAGGAACGACAGGAGAAATCCCATTTACATTGTGTCCGTATCACTCCGGACGGTAAATA
>OFMQ01001325.1_pt1 | contig 13003 bp, 10 predicted proteins | sample 1541851 | NCBI WGS metagenome assembly OFMQ01 (sample SAMN04209227, study PRJEB22552) | human gut metagenome | biome: gut; material: feces | host: Homo sapiens | place: USA: Oklahoma | reverse complement strand
CAGAAGAAATTATTCGGTATGAAGAAGTTTCACCAACGGCCAAACTTTGGCGTTACATGGATTTGGCTAAGTTCATTTCTTTGATTGGAAAGAAAAAGTTGTACTTTGCGTCATTGGAATCGTTTGAGGATATATTTGAAGGTGCAAAGGGAATTATAGAACGTAAGGGAATATGGAACGAATTTTACACGGAGTTTCTTGAGTGGGCTATACGAACGCCACCGGAGGGAAATACGAGAGATTTGACGGATGAATATGTGGAAAAGAACGCGGCGATGATTTTGTCAAACCTTGAAAGAGCGGGCGTAAGCGAAAGAAAAGATATCTTCGTAAGTTGTTGGCATTGTAATCAATATGAATCAGAGGCTATGTGGAAATTATATTCTACAAACGTGGAAAATGCGATTGCAATTCAGACAACTAGCCAACAATTATATGAAGCACTTGGAAAAGACCCATCAGTAGAAATAGGAAAAGTACGCTATATTGATTTTACAAAGCAGTTTGCACCTATAAATGGCTCGTATTGGTGTAAACGAAAATCGTTTGAGTATGAACAAGAAGTAAGGGCAGTTACACATATGAGAAAAGCTGCTTGCTGTGGTGTTGAAAAAGATGTCGATATTGAGAAATTGATTGCAGGAGTCTATATTTCGCCGTATGCACCTAAATGGTTTGAAGATGTAGTGCGTGATATTACAGAAAAGTATGGGTTGAATAAGCCAATCTTTTATTCGGAAATGAAAGCAAAACCATTTTACTGATATGCAATTATAAACAAACAGCCGCCCAGCGACCTCACGGTCTCGCTGGGCGGCTGTTGTTGTACTTATACTTACGCCAGATGGAGTTTCTCTTTCAGCGCATCCTGAAGGACGCCGGAAAAGTTGATGTGTGCCGATTCGGCGGCATCGTTGAGCCAGCCGGGAATAGAAAGGGTTTTCTTTACGGGTCTGTACCGCTTTTCGTACTCTTCCATATCGAAAGGCACCATCACCACAAAATCTTCCGGGTCAACGTGGAGCGCAGAAGGGACAGAAGGCTCCGGGCAGACTTTGCAATCTTCCAGCATAAGGCCGATGGCATCCTGTGCCATGCGGACGGCTTCGTCCATGGTATCGCCTTGGGTGAAGCAACCCTCAATATCGGGAATCTCAACAGAGTACCCGGTTTCTTCCGGGTGAAAAATTGCAGGATAGAAAATAGCATTCATAATGTGACCTCACCTTTTATAATTCAACAAACAATCAATGTACCTTCATTTAACAGGCCTACATTATTGGTTGGAAATTGTAGAATAGTCTATGCAGTGCTTCGCAGTTTCAGAATATGAAGTCTACAATCATCATATTCTTACTTTTTGAGTCCGGCTAATTTGAGAATGTTTTTCTCGGTACCGGGCTTCAGATCCTTTGCGTGAAATGGAACGACAGTGGTTTTGTTGGTAGTTGGGTTATGGTACTTGTAGTGTGACCCATTTGCACTGACTAAAACAAAGCCGTTCTGCTCCAGCAAGCGAATCATTTGCTTGGGAGTCATCGGCATGGCGGGTGCCCCTCCTTTCTTTCAGGATTACAGTTTTATTGTATACGTATTTTACGTATTTGTCAAGAGGGCAAATAAGCCGCCCAGCGACCTTACGGTCTCGCTGGGCGGCTTATTTTTTGCGTTTCCAGAGCAAATATTCTTCGTAGCGGTGCATCTCGTTCTGTTCTTCTTCGGTCAGGCGCTGGCGCTGTTTGCGGGCTTCGTCCGAGGGGTCGATGTCGGTCAGACCCAGCAGGTAGTCGGCGGAGGTGCCATAGTACCTGCAAATGGCAATCAACATCTCGTGGTTTGGGGAACTCTTTTCATGCTCCCAACTGCGGATGGTAGAGGTTGCAACATTAAGGGCTTTGGCGAGTTCTTCCTGCGTTTGGTTATTCCAATCTCGCAGGTCGGCTAATCGTGCTCCAATCATCTTTTTCCCGCCTTTCTTTGCCATAAGTATAGGTGTTTCATATCACTTTTGGTAAAAAACGCCGAGAATCTTGTTAATTTGGCTTGAAAGTGATAAGATACTTGTTAGTATGGACTGAAAGTGCTAAGAATATTATCACTTCCGCCGCAACGCTAAGGCAAAGCGAGGGAATCCCCGTTGGAACAATTGATCGACTTTCACGCACCGGAAGTGCAGGCGGTGCTGGATACGCTACTAAAAGATAAATCCACCGGCAAAAACATCATCTGGGCCACCGACCCGCCGGAGGAACTGCAAACGGTAATGTACGAGCCGGTGACGGATAGATCTCAGATCACCACCCAGCAGCTCGGGCTGACCCACTACGAGGTGGTGCTGCCCCGGATGATGAAGCAGACCAACACCCAGCAGCAGCGCACCCGCAAAAAAGGCGAGGTGTTCAGCCCCGCATGGGTCTGCAACAAGATGAACAACGCACTGGACGCCGACTGGTTCGGTGCGCTGGGGGCAGAGGAGAGTGCCGGGCAGTTCACGGTGGAGCTGCCCCAAGGCTGGCAGACGGTGGAAACGCCGGTGCAGTTTCCGGTTTGCAAGGGCAGGACTCCGGCATGGGTGCAGTATGTGCAGAGCCGCCGCTTGGAGGTGACCTGCGGTGAAGCCCCCTTTCTGGCGTCCCGCTACGATGCCGCCACCGGCGAGATGATCCCGGTAGCCCGGCGCATTGGCATTCTGGACCGCAAGCTGCGTGTGGTAAGCGAGAACGCCGCCACAGAGGACGTGTGGCGCAAATATGCCACCCATGCGGTGCAGTCCACCTACGGCTACGAGTATCAGGGCGATAATCTTTTGTTGGCGCGGGTCAACCTGCTGCTGACCTATGCAGAGCATCTGCAAGCACGCTGGCAGCGCAAGCCCACAAAAGAAGCGTTACAACCTATCGCCAACATCATCAGCTGGAACCTGTGGCAAATGGACGGCCTGCACCTGTCCGTGCCCGGCGGCAAGCCCCAGCCGGAGACAGAACAGCTTGACCTCTTTTCCATGTTCGGGGCGGCAGAGCCGCAGCTGCCCACGGTATCCTGTAAAGTGAAAAACTGGCGCAAGGGCAGCCATGGAACCGCCCAGAACTTTGAAACCATTCAGGAAGGGAGTACCAGCATGAAGTTTGATTATGTCATCGGAAACCCGCCGTATCAGGATGAAACCTTGGCGATAACAAGGGTTTTGCACCGCCAGTATATAACAAATTTCTGGATGCGTCTTATGAAATTGCAGATAAGGTGGAAATGATTCACCCTGCACGGTTTTTGTTCAATGCTGGCTCTACGCCGAAGGCATGGAATGAGAAGATGCTGAATGATTCGCACTTGACAGTCTTGCATTATGAATCTGATAGTTCAAAAATCTTTGCAAACACAGATATTAAGGGCGGTGTTGTAATTACATACCGCGATAAAGTGAAGAATTACGGTGCGATTGAGCATTTTATTGTGTTCGATGAACTAAGAAGTATTGCTCGTAAAATTGGAAAAACAGACTATGTACCGTTAAGCAAGGTGATTTATGCAGCAGAATCGTATCGTTTCACAGAAACGATGCACAAAGAGAACTCAAGCGTGGAGTCTTTGCTAAGTAAAGGTCATAAATACGACTTCAAGTCGAATGTTTTAAGTAAACTCGATAATATTGTGTTCTTCTCTGAAATGCCGAAGGACGGAAGTTCTTATATAAAGATTTTGGGGCTGGACGGAAGCAAGCGCACAGAGAAATGGATTAGAAAAGATTACGTTCGTGTCCCTGAAAATTTTGGGAGTTATAAGGTTTTTATCTCCAAAGCAAACGGTAGTGGTGCTTTTGGCGAAACTCTCTCAGCACCGATAATTGCTGAACCGGGCATAGGACATACGCAGACATTTATGTCTATTGGAAAATGCGAAAGTGAACAAGAAGCTATCGCAATAACAAAGTATGTAAAAACAAAATTTGCAAGGGCAATGCTTGGGGTACTAAAAATTACGCAGGACTGTCCGGCACCAAAATGGAAATACGTACCCCTTCAAGACTTTACCGCCCATTCCGACATTGATTGGAGCAAGTCGGTGGCGGAAATCGACCAGCAGCTTTACCGCAAATATGACCTGACTGCGGACGAGATCGAATTTATCGAGACCCATGTAAAGGAGATGGCATAATGGCTGGCATAACCCTGCGCACTGCCCGGCAGGTGGTGCCCATGATCTACGCCTATACCACCCCGGAAATTGCCCGGCACAACGGCTGGACGAAGATCGGCTACACCGAGCAGTCGGTGGACAAACGCCTGAAACAGCAGACCCACACCGCCGATGTGCTGTACCATGAGGAGTGGCGGGGCAATGCCGTCTACGATGACGGCAGCGGCGAGGTGTTCACCGACCACGATTTCCACGCCTATCTCCGCAAGCTGAACGTGGAGAACGACCGCAAAAACGAGTGGTTCCATCTGGATGGACAGCAGTCCCGGCGGTATTTTCAGGATTTCCGCATGAACCGGGGCCGGGTGCAGCTGGATGCCGCCATCGCCTACACCCTGCGGGAGGAGCAGGCAAGGGCTGTCCGCGACACCAAAACCTATTACCAGAGCCACCCCGGCGGGGAATACCTCTGGAACGCCAAGCTCCGCTTTGGCAAGACCCTCTCCGTCTACGACTTCTGCAAGCAGGTCGATGCACAGACGGTGCTTATCGTCACCAACCGCCCAGCCATCGCCAATAGCTGGTACAGCGACTATGTGCGCTTTCTGGGCAGGGAGTCCGGCTATCTGTTCGTCAGCCATGTGGATGCCCTTGCCGGGCAGCCCCATGTGCTGGACGAGCAGGGCTATCTGGATGCCGCCGCACAGGGCGAGGAACTGTATAAGCGCATTGAGTTCGTCAGCCTGCAGAACATGAAAGGCTCAAAGTATTTCGGCGGTGAGTACGACAAGCTGCGCCACCTGACCGAGCTGAATTGGGATGTGCTGGTCATCGACGAAGCCCACGAGGGCGTGGACACCTACAAGACCGACCTTGCCTTTGACCGCATCCGCCGCCGCTTCACGCTGCACCTGTCCGGCACGCCCTTCAAGGCACTGGCGAACGATAAGTTTGCCGGGGATGCCATCTTCAACTGGACCTACGCTGACGAGCAGGCCGCCAAGCGAAACTGGCAGGGCGCACCGGGGCAGCAGAACCCCTACGCAAACCTCCCCATGCTCAACCTCTACACATACCAGATGTCCGAGATCATCCGGGACGAGATCCAGCAGGGGGTGGAGATCGACGGCGAAACGCAGGAATTTGCCTTTGACCTGAACGAGTTCTTCAAGGTAAAGCCCAGCGGCAACTTTGAGCACGAAGCCGAGGTGGACCGCTTTCTGGATGCCATGACTACCCAGAACAAATTTCCGTTTTCCACCCCGGAACTGCGTGCCGAACTGAAGCACACCTTCTGGCTGCTGAACCGGGTGGACAGCGCCAGAGCGCTGGCGAAAAAGCTGCAGGCGCACCCGGTGTTCCGGGACTATGAGGTGATCCTTGCCGCCGGTGACGGCAAGCTGGACGACACGGACGAGAACCAGAAGAGTTTTGACCGGGTAAAAGCCGCCATCGCCCACCACGAAAAGACCATCACCCTGTCGGTGGGGCAGCTGACCACCGGTGTCACCATCCCGGAGTGGTCGGCGGTGCTGATGCTCTCCAACCTGAAAAGCCCGGCGCTTTATATGCAGGCGGCGTTCCGTGCCCAGAACCCCTGTCTTTTCCACGAAAACGGCACCTTCCGCCGCAAAGAGAACGCCTATGTGTTCGATTTTGACCCTGCCCGCACTCTGCTGATCTACGAGCAGTTCGCCAACGACCTTTCACAGGACACCGCCAGCGGCAAGGGCGACACCGAGGAGCGCAAGGCGCACATCCAGAATCTGCTCAACTTCTTCCCAGTCATTGGTGAGGACGAGGAAGGGGAGATGATCCCGCTGGATGCAGAAAAAGTCCTCAGCATCCCCCGGAAGATCAAGTCCAAAGAAGTGGTGCGGATGGGCTTCCAGAGCAACTTCCTGTTCCAGAACATTTCCAACGTATTCAGTGCCCCGCAGGAGGTGCTGGACATTCTGCAAAACTTCCAGCCCATCAGCGAGGCAAAGGCAAAGCCCATCCAGATCACCCCGGAGACCGGCGCAGACCTCTCCCTGAACGACAAGGGCGAGGTGGATTTGGACGAGGGCTACGTCATCGGCAAGGCAGCGGATGTGTTCGGGGAAAAAATTTACGAGAGCACCCCGGCGCTGGACACCGCCCTGCAAGACCTGACCGATGCCCCGGCTCCTACCAAAGAAGAGCATCTGGAACCCCTGAAAAAGAGCATCACCAAGGAGATCATCACCCCTATGGTGGAGCAGGCAAAGCAGGAGTATGGCCGCGACCTGAAGCTGTCCGACCAGAAGCGGTTTGAGAGCACCGCCAAAGCCAAGATGGACGTGGCGGTGAACAAGGTGGTGGACAACTACCGCATAGACCAGAGCCAGCTGGAGACCCAGCGCACCCAGCATCTGCAAAGCTGCACCACCGCCCAGCAGCGCCAGCAGGTGAACCGGGAGTTTGATGCAAAGCAGCAGCAGAGCACCGCCGCCCTGATGGAGACGCTGCAATCCACCATCCAGCAGACGGCGCAGGAAATGCAGCAGACCATCGTGCGCACCGTGGAGACCAACCAGAAGGAGCAGGAGAAAAAGGGCTACGAGGACACCGTCCGTGACCATCTGCGGGGCTTTTCCCGCACCATCCCGTCCTTCCTCATGGCCTACGGCGACGAGACCGTGACGCTGGCGAATTTTGACCAGATCATCCCGGACAAGGTCTTTCAGGAGGTCACCAGCATCACGCTGGAGCAGTTCCGCTTTTTGCGGGACGGTGGACCGTACATCAACCAGACCACCGGACAGGAGGAGCATTTTGCAGGTCACCTGTTCGATCCGGTGGTGTTTGACGATTCGGTGAAGGAATTCCTGAACCTGAAGGTCAAACTGGCGGATTACTTTGACGAGAGCCGCACCGAGGATATCTTCGATTACATCCCGCCCCAGAAAACCAACCAGATCTTTACCCCCAAATGGGTGGTGAAAAAGATGGTGGACCTGCTGGAACAGGAAAACCCCGGCTGCTTCGATGACCCCGGCAAGACCTTCCTGGACCCCTACATGAAGTCCGGCCTGTACATTACGGAAATCGTCAAGCGCCTTTACCGCAGCGAGAAGATGCGGCAAATCTTCCCGGACGATAACGCCCGGCTGGAACATATCTTTGCTAAGCAGGTCTATGGCCTTGCTCCGACCGAGATCATCTACCGTATTGCCATCAGCTACATTCTGGGTTTTGCAAAGAATCACGGCATCACCGCCCACCATATCCGTCAGGCGGATACGCTGGAATTTGCCAAGGCGGGCACCATGGAAAGGGAACTGGATAAGATTTTCAGAGACTGAGAAATAGAATACGGCATAAAACCAAAGGCGGCTGTCTGCATGGGTGCAGATGGCCGCCTTTTTGTGCTATTCGCGCAACTTTTATGGAAATTTGTTGAAATGGTTACTTTTTGGCCTTTCTCGCCGGCTACCTATTGAGAGGACTTTTTCAAAGTGGGTACTTATGACAACTTTATTACAAAGAGCTGTCAATGGGTGTCAAGTGACCTTTCTCGATGCCTACCAAGTGAGAGCATCTTTTTCAAGGTTGCTTCAGCCTTGAATACTTCCGTCGTGGCGAATTGCCGGTTTTCAATGGTCACTCGACCAACCAACGATATTTTAACTCGGCGCTTGCTTCAACTATATTTTCTAAGAACTTTTTAACAAATTTCTTTTTCGGGTAACAAAAAGCCCTTTTTCGATGCCTACCAAGTAGAGGGATAATTTTTCGGAAGCCCTAAATTCCGAGGATTTTCTATAAAAATCTGCTCCTTGAAAACAGAATAGTTCAATCGTCCGGTACTTCACAAAAGGTACTTCTGTAATTCGCAGCCCGGCCATAACGAAGGCGGGGTGGCTGAAATGCCAATGGTGCGGTGCAAGCCCGCCGCCGGACGATTCCCCACTCCTAGGGTGCCGAGGGCGAATATGGGAGACCTATATCATATTGACGCAGATGGGCTGCAAGTCTATCTGCGATGCGAGAGTTGAAACTACTGTCAGCTCTCTTTACATTGCCGCCTGACCGCAGCCTTGCTGCAAAGGATATAACCGCAGGTGGCACACACTTTTGATCTTAAACTACTTATGCAGAAGGAGTGCCCATGAAGTTTAACGATGCCTATTCCCAGATGTTTCCCGGTTACCCCGATGCCGTCAGCCTTCAGCAGGCTGCGGAGATGCTTGGTCTGAACCGCCATACAGTTGGGGACCTGATCCGTTCCCGCCGCCTGTTTGCGCTTAAAATCGGCCGCACCTACCGTATCCCGAAGCTGAGCGTGATTGAGTTCCTGCTCACCGGACAGAGCACCTTCCCGGCTGGAAATCCGCCGCTGGATGTGGTAAGCTGTGGGTGCAGCAACGGACAGCACGCCTGTTAACCCAAAGGAGGTTTATGATGAAAACTACAGGGTCTGTCCAAGAGAAAAATGGACGTTTCTATTTCGTGGTCAATCTTTATGATGCCAACGGCAAGCGGAAGATCAAGTGGATCTCCACAGGTCTGACCGTCCGGGGCAACAAGCGCAAGGCGGAATCCATGCTCCGGGAAGTATTGCTCCACTATGATAAGACCGGGGAGTTGCCCACAGGGCGGGGCGGAGCCTACGAAAAAGTAGATGCTAAAACCGCCAAGCCCCTGCCGCTGCCCCTCCAGCCCGTCAACAAGTCGGAAATGTTGTTTCTGGACTATCTCAACGAGTGGGTGCAAGTCCATAAAGCATCCATCCAGCCTGCAACCTTTATCAGCTACAATCGGATGATCACCGGGCGCATCACGCAGTATTTTGAGCCGCTGGGCTTGAAGCTGTGTGAGGTCACGCCACAGGTGCTGGATGAGTTTCAGGAGAAGATCTTGCTGGAGGGCTACACCACTAACACGGTCATTCACTACCACGCCATCTTCGGTAAAGCGTTCAAGGATGCCGTCCGCAAGGACTATCTGGAAACCAACCCGATGCTGAAAGTTGACCGCCCGAAGAAGAACAGCTTCCGGCCCAACTTCTACTCCAAGGATGAAGTCCAGCAGCTGCTGGAAGTATCGCAGGATGACCCCCTGCACCTGTGCATCCTCATTACGGCCTACTATGGCCTTCGCCGCAGCGAGGTACTGGGGTTGAAGTGGTCGTCTATCGACTTTGAGCGCAAGTCCATCGCCATCAATCACAAGGTGACGGAACAGTTGGTGAACGGCAAGTACGTTCCTGTGGTCAGCGATGTGATGAAGAACAAGACCAGCTGCCGTACTCTGCCGCTGATCCCGGCTGTGGAAGAAGAACTTCTGAAGCAGAAGGAAAAGCAGCAGCTTTACCGCAAGCTGTTCAAGAAGAGCTACAGCACTGAGTATCTGGATTTCGTCTGCACCGATCAGGAAGGCAAGCTGATCCGCCCGAACTTCGTGACGGAGCACTTCGACTGGCTGCTGACCAAGTACGGGCTGAAGCACATCCGTTTCCACGATCTGCGCCACAGCTGCGCCAGCCTGATGGTGATGAACGGCGTATCTATGAAGCAGGTTCAGGAATGGCTGGGGCACAGTACCTTTTCTACCACCGCTGACATCTACGCACATCTCGATTACAAAAGCAAACAGGGGTCTGCTGGGGTCATTGCGAACCTTTTGGGAGAATCCAAACTCCCCAAATAATTATGGATTTATCGTTCATGCATAAAGCATACTGTGATGAGGCAAAAGCGGCCTTTCTCTGCTTGATGCAAAAGAAAAAGTCGCAGATTCGTTTGAATCTGCGACTTCTGGCGGAGATGGTGGGATTCGAACCCACGTGCCCGATTAAGGACAAAACGATTTCGAGTTTTTCCTGCTTCACGGTACTTGGTGGAAGATAGAGGTAATTAACCCACTTTGCCAGAAGATACGAACCATCGAATTTACGCTCAAAATTTCATCAAAATCCAAAATCACTAGGCTCCATGCGGATTTGAACCCACTTTCCAAAACGCAGAAAAATCCGCCTTTTGGAGAGAATTGGAAGAGATTTTACGCCCTTTGGAGAGAACGGGCGAGAGAGATTCCGGGAGCCAGAATCCATCCATACAATATGTTGCTTCTGACGCTGACAAAATCAAAGCAGCAAAGGATGGATGAACATGAGGACTCTGTTAGAGTGCTATAAAATACTCGAAGAATATCCTAACGGAATGACGAAAGACCAGTTCTATCGCGTTGCCCGCATCAACAAGCAACACGCCAAGTACCTTCTGGATTCCGGCCTCGTTCCGTGTATCAATACAGGAAAGAAAACACGCAAATACCATATTGCGACCCACGATGTGATCACCTACTTGTGTGACCGTGAAGATAACCCCGAAAAGTATAAAGTGCCAACAGGCTTTTATATCGGAAAGAACGGCTGCTCCAAGCGGCACCCGGACAAGCCTGCCGCAGAGATCATCCGCTTCAATTTCACAGAACCGGAAAAAACAGGGCTGTACACCCTATGGGAAAAACTCACGGTTGGATATGATGATCTGCTGACCACCCCGGTAGTTTCGGAACTGACAGGCTACTCTGCACAAAGCATCCAGCGATGGTGCAATCAGAAGATCCTTGTTGGTTTCAAAATTCGTGGCACGCTGACGATTCCACGGCTTGCAGTCGTTGAGTTTATGTCCGGCGACCGTGCAACGGCTATCGTCCGAAAATCCTCAAAGCACCTCGATCTGCTCCGCACCTATGCACAGGACTGCCATGAAGGTGCAATGACAATTACATATTAAACGAACAGGACTGCTCCACAGCGCAATGTATGTGAGGCAGTCCTGTTTGCTTAGTAAACAATTTTCTGATCCAAGAAAAGAGTTGTCGAGGTGACTAAGAGCCGAAAGGACAAAGCAAATTCGAAATTTGAAATTTTTTATGCCGATTTTCATGTTCTCGTTCATTTTCTTGTGAATCTGTGTTATACTAGCAGTACCGCATCGTGTACACTTTGCCAACATGGGAAGGAGGTTTCTTTATGAATGACACAATTGTCAGAATAGAAAGCATTGAAATTAAAAATTTCAAGAACGTCGGCTATGGCCATCTCGATTTTGGAAATTCCAAAAAAGGCTACAAAGCAAGTATCCTTGGGTTGTATGGACAGAATGGTTCCGGCAAAACGGCGTTGATTGATGCTCTGGAATTGCTTCAATTCGCTTTTTCAGGCAGATCAGCTCCCAATCACTTCGCCGATTATATCAATGTTGATAGCGAATATGCGACCCTCAAGTATGGACTCAAGGTAAGCAGCCAAGAAAAAGGGTGTGTTTATTCCGTACTCTACGAAGTAAATCTCCGCCGTGAACTCGACCATGCCGAGCATAATATGGAACAGCCTGTTGTCGGAGAAAATTACAAAGCGGCACTGTCCGACGAAGTACTTTCCTATTCCTACGAATGTGCAGACAAGAAAGTAAAACGTCTTCCTGTCATTGACACAAGAACGTCCGAAGATACGGTTTTCCTGCCAGAAACGAAATATCACGTTCTCATTGGTAAGGACAAGGAAACGGTAACCAGTCTCTTGGTTGCAAAGCAGCTTGCGCGAACCACATCTCGTTCTTTTATTTTTTCAAGGGAACTGCTGAATGCCATCCGAAAGAATTGCCGTGAAGACTGCCATCGTTTTCTGATTGATAGTCTTGTGTACTACGGCAATCGCCAATTGTTCATTATCAACACGACGAACATTGGCCTTATCAGTATGAATGCACTGCCCCTTGCATTTAACTATGCGGGAAATGGAGAGGCAGCTTTCGGTAACATTCTGATAAATCTGAACAAGCCGTCTTTGATTCCTGAAAACACGTTGAACATCGTCCGCAAGGTTATAAGCTGCATGAATATCGTTTTGCAGCAACTCATTCCCGGTCTTACGATCAACGTCAAGGAAATGGGTACGCAGCTTTATCCAAATGGAAGCATTGGCTATCTTATCCAGCTCATGTCCAACAAAAATAGCAAAGAAATCCCATTGCAATATGAATCCGAGGGCATCAAGAAACTGATTTCTGTTTTGCAGCTTTTGATTGTGATCTACAACAAGCCGTCTATGACTGTTGCAATTGATGAACTGGATTCGGGAGTATTCGAGTACCTGCTTGGCGAGATTCTGCGCATTCTTGCAGAGAAAGGAAAAGGGCAGCTTGTTTTCACATCGCACAATCTGCGTCCTTTGGAAACACTGGATAAATGCTTTATCGCCTTTACTACTACAAATCCTCAGAACCGTTATATCCGCATGAACAATGTCAAGACGACAAACAATTTGCGAGACTTCTACTATCGTGACATCGTTCTTGGCGAACAGAATGAGCCGGTGTACGACCTGACGAATAACAGCGAGATTGCAATGGCATTCAGGGAAGCAGGTGATCCGGATGCCACGTAAGAAAATCTTGTTCGTCATTGTAGAAGGCCCTTCGGACGATGCAGCTCTCAGTGTTCTTCTGAGCCGTTTTTTCGACAGCAATGTAGTCCATGTTCACGTTATGCACTGTGATATTACAACGGAACTTGGCGTAACTCCAAACAATATCGTTCGTACCATTGGCGACTGTGTCAAGAAATTCGCTGGACGGCTATATAAATCCGGGGATTTCTGCCAAATCATTCATATTGTCGATATGGATGGTGCATTTATTCCTAATAATGCCGTTGTAGAGGATGCTTCGGCAGCCAAACCTATCTATTCTATCACAGAAATCCGGACTCGTCAGAAGTCGGGAATTGAAAATCGGAATCTTCGTAAACGAGAAAACTTGAATCGGTTGTTGTCTACCCCTGAAATCTGGAAAATTCCATATCGGGTCTACTATATGTCCTGCAATTTGGATCATGC
>OFMQ01001271.1_pt1 | contig 13417 bp, 12 predicted proteins | sample 1541851 | NCBI WGS metagenome assembly OFMQ01 (sample SAMN04209227, study PRJEB22552) | human gut metagenome | biome: gut; material: feces | host: Homo sapiens | place: USA: Oklahoma | reverse complement strand
GCCAGCGCCGCCGCGACCGTGCGCACCGCGTCCTCCGGCGGCGCGCAGCGCAGCGCCAGCCCGCAGGCCTCCATGCGCAGGCCGTAGATCTCCGTGCCGCACAGCACCAGCGCCGCAACATGGCCCAGCTCATGCACCGCCACGGCGAGCGCCAGCCGCGCGCACCAGCGCAGCGGCAGCAGAAAATACAGCCCGGCAAGCAGCGCGACCGCGCCCGGGCGCACATCGAGCGCAAAGCGGCGGCGCTTCATACGGCGGCGAGGTAAAACTCCGGATTGCAGTAATACCCGTCGTGCATCAGCTCGAAGTGCAGGTGCGGCCCGGTCGCCTTGCCGGTCGCGCCGACGAGCGCGATCTCCTGCCCCGCCGTGACCGTCTCCCCGGCGCGCACGAGCAGCTTGCTGCAGTGGCCGTAGAGCGTCGTGTAACCATCGGCGTGACGGATCTTCACATAGTTGCCGTACCCGTCATCCTGCCCGGCGGCAAGCACCATGCCGTCAGCAAAGGCACAGACCGCCGTGCCGGAATTGGCCGCGAAATCTGTGCCATAGTGAAATTTCACCTTGTTTTCCAATGGATGCAGCCGGTAGCCGAAGCCGGACGAGGTATAGCCCGCGACCGGTGACGTGTGCGCAAACGGCAGCTCGCTGACCGCGTAGCTGACATTGGTCGGCACTGCATAGCCGGAATAGACCGCCTGCTCGTTGAGAAATGCCTCGCGCGCGGCAAGGGCCGCCTGCAGCTGCGGGCTCTGCGTCGGTTCGGGCGTCGGCGTCGGTGTCGGCTCCGGGGTCGGTTCCGGCGTGGGTGTCGGCGTCGGCTCCGGTGCGGGCGTCGACCAGACGGACATGTTCACGGCGGGCAGATACTGCCGCAGCTGTTCGTCCTGCGTCTGTACCGGCGCGGGCGCAAACACGCTGCGGATCTCGGCAAAGACGGACTTGTAATCATCGTCCGCGTTGATGGCCGGCAGCAGCACCTTGCGCGCATCTGCGGCCGCCGCCGGGGCGATCATCTTCACCGCCGTCAGCAGCAGGAATACCGCCGCGCACAAATAAACTTTCCAGCGCTTCATGCACATCACCCCCGATAAAAGGAGTGTATGCAGACAGGCCCGGTTTTAGCACGACGGCAGCGCCGCCGTACCGTCCGGCCCCTGATACTGGCCGACCATCGCCATGTCCACAACGCCGTAAATACACGAGATGAGCGCGCTGCCGAACGCCGCCAGAAAGTATTTGCGGTAGATCGCGCGCACATTGTCCCCGAGCAGATCCATGGTCATCCTCCTCGAAAAAGAAAAAAGCCGGACAAGGAACAGACATTTCAGTCTGCGCCTTATCCGGCTGCCGTTTCTCTGAACAGCTCGCCCTCCAGCGAACGAGGGTGTTATGCCAGAAGGAAGATGGATTGTCAAGCGGGAAAATGGCTTACTCAATGCCCTGCTGTTTGCACCAGATGTCCATGACGGTGTCCACCGGCAGGAGCTTGACCAGGCGCACCTGACGGCGCACCGGGTGGCCGAGAATGGAGACACTCTTTTTCTTCTTGAGATCCTGCATGGCCTGCGCCGCCACCTCGTCTGGGCCATACCACTTGTCCACATAGCGGATATACTCGTCATGGTGCGCGACCTGCTGGAACTCGGTCTTGATCCAGCCGGGGCAGACGCACATGACATGGATGCCCTGCGGGCGCAGCTCGCGGCCGATCGCGCGCGACAGGCTCAGGACATAGCTCTTGCTCGCGCCGTACACCGCCTGATACGGCACCGGCTGCCAGGCGGAGTTCGAGCCCATGTTGATGATGCTGCTGCCGGCGTGCATATACGGCAGGCTCGCGTGGCACATGCCAGTGAGCGCGAGCGAATTGAGCTGCGCGCTGGCGAGCAGCTTCTTGCGGTCCGCCTCGGCAAAGGGGCCGAACACGCCGCAGCCGGCCGCATTGACCAGCATCTTGATCTCGGGCTGCTCCTGCTCGAGCAGGGCCTGATAGGCATCGATGCTGCTCAGATCCGAGAGATCGAGCGCGATCGGGCGGATGGGGTTCGTGCACTTGTCGCGCAGCTCCTCCAGCCGCTCTTTTCTGCGGGCAATGACCCAGATCTCGTCATAGCGCGCGTCCTTGTCCACAGCGTAGACGAGCTCCCGGCCGATACCGGCGGATGCGCCGGTGATGACAGCAATGTTCATACGTTCTCCTCCAGAATGAAAATATCGGTAACTCTATCATACCGAACTTGCGCCGTCTGCGCAAGGGATTGGGGAATAAAAAATCGCTGCGAACGATGCAACGTCCGCAGCAATATGGTCGGAGTGTGTTTATGAATCATTTCATTAAAACTAGGACTCACTATAAAATTGTTGGCATAAAGAAAGAGCGCCAGCAAGTTTTTTACTTGCTGAGCGCTCTTGAAACTGTGCCGGAGATTGCCGTCCGGTCGGCTATTCTCTTTTCAGGCGGCATATCGCCGTCACCGTCCTTTCATAACCGCATGGGTCTTATTTTTCTGTTCTGTTCAGCGTGAATTTCTCACCCTGTGTCGCCGTACCCTTGCCTGCGGTCAGCTCAAGCCCCGTATCGATATACGCCACCTCGTACTCGCAGTCGGTCAGTGCCTCAGCTTCAAAGTCGATAAAGAGTGTCCTGCCGGACAGCGTGAAACGGAATTTATACGGTGCGCCGGAAAGCCGCAGCTCTCCGCTGCCGTCCTCACGGAAGGTATAGACGCAACTCTTGTCGGACATTGCAAAGCTGCCGTAGATGCTCTCGTCATGAGGGCTGCTCTCGGAGCGGCCGCAGCTACGGCACAGCAGCACGATGCCCGCTATGAGCAGCACCGCCGCAAGGGCGCAGGCAGTAAGAAAGAGCGTCCTTCTCCGCTTTTGCTTTTTGATCGCCGAGCGGCGCAGCTCACGCCTGCGGAGCATTTCTGCCTCGGTCATGGGTCTTTTCTGCGGCGGTATTCTGTTATCCTGCATTGCTTCACCTTACTTTACTTCAATATTCTGACTTCATCCAGGAAGTCAAAAAGCATCGGCAGACCGGTGCCGATGGGGTGCGTCCTCCCACAGACACATCTCGCCGGTCAGCGTGACGCAGGGCTTGGTCATACGAAAAAGGAAAAATCTGTCCGTGGCGGCGCGCTTCAAATGGAGCAGGGACACCTCTCCGTCGCCGTTCGGCTGGGGATACACGGTCAGAATGTGGCTGTCGCTTGCCGCCTTCCGGTCAAACCCCTGCATATCCGACTCAAAGTAATATCGTGAATGCCCGTTCTCACGGAAAACGAACAGCAGCTCCATGCCGTCGGTGGTGCAGCGGTCACAGCTGTAGGTATGCCCTTCTTGTAAGGGCAGCAGCAGGCCGCTGAAGGGAATTCTTTCCGAAACAGTCATGGCAGCTTCTCTCCTTTTTCTTATCGTAGTGTCCTGTAGTCCTTCCGAAAAGCGGCAACGCCGTGATTGCCGCCTTTCGGAAAGGGGCTTGCTGCCGAGTCCGCTTTCAGGAAAATAGGCGGTGGCGGAATGATCCGTCACCGCCTATTGTATTTAGGATATTTCGATTTCGGAAGCGTCGGCTTATTCAGCCTCGGATTCCTTTCTCTTTTTGCTGTTCAGACCCAGCACGGTCAGAACGCCGCCGCAGACGAACAGAGCAGCCAGCCAACCGATGAGGTTTCTGCTGTCACCGGTCTGAGGAGGCTTGGTGGAGTCGTCCTTTCCTGGCTTATCGGTGTTATTATCACCGCTGCCTGTATTGCCGGTGTTGCCGCCGTCGGGGAGCTTGTCGATGACCGTGTTCTCGCTGCGCTTTGCGCCGCAAACGGTGCATTCCTCGTGCTTGATGCCGGTGGCCTCCTTGGTAGCGGCTTTGTCGATCACCCACTGGAAGCTGTGTGCTGCCGTGTCGGCCTTATCGTCGCACTCGCACTCATGCCAGTGGTTGGTGCCGTCATACTTCCACTCTGTACCGTAGCTGTGGGTATGAGTGCTGCCTGTTGCGGGGATCGGTGCGGTTTCAAGAACCTTCTTGCAGACGGTGCATTCCTTATGCTTAGCGCCGTCGGCGGTTTCGGTAGCTGCCGTGTCAACGATCCACTCGCTGGCGCTGTGAGCCGCAATATCGGCCTTGTCGCCGCACTCGCACTCATGCCAGTGATTGGTGTCGTCATACTTCCAATCCGTGCCGTAGCTGTGGGTATGGCTGGGAGGCGCATCCTTATAGGTGGCCTCAATCTTCACATCATTACCGGGCATGGTGAAGGTGGTGGTGGCCTTGGTGGCGTCTGCCAGGGTGACATTGCCCTCCAGCACGACCCACTTGTCAAAGACCTTGCCTGCCTCCGGTGCGTCCGCCGTAACGGTCACAACGGTGTTCTGCTCGATCTTGTCGGTGATGGGGGTGCCAGCGGCAACGGAGGCCGTGCCCTTGATAACCGTGAGCGTATACGCCTCTACGGGGTTTTCGGCGAACTCCGCCTCGATCGTTACATCGTTTGCGGGCATGGTGAAGGTGGTGGTGGCGCTGGTCTCGTTAGCCAGTGTAATGCCGCCTGCCTTAACGACCCACTTGACGAAGTGCTTTCCGTCAGGAGCCTGTGCCGTAACGGTGACCTCAACGCCCTCCATGGCGCGGGTGATGGGTGTGCCTGCGGCAACGGTTGCCGTACCGCCGGTGACGGTAACGGCGTAATCCCGCAGGGCGGGGATCTCGGTGTTCTCGCTGCGCTTGGCGCCGCAAACGGTGCATTCCTCGTGCTTGATGCCAGTGGCCTCCTTGGTAGCGGCCTTGTCGATCACCCACTGGAAGCTGTGTGCTGCCGTGTCGGCCTTGTCGCCGCACTGGCACTCATGCCAGTGATTGGTGTCGTCATACTTCCACTCCGTGCCGTAGCTGTGGGTATGCGTGCTGCCTGTTGCCTTGTAAGTCACGATGACGGTCTTATCCGCATCCATTGTAACGTCCAGAACATTGGCAAGCACGGGCGTTGCAGCGCCGTTTACGGTGACCGTGTCGATCTCATAGCCCGCGTCGGGAGTAAAGATGATCGTTTCGGTCGAGCCTACTGCAAGTCCTGTCTTGCTCGCGGAGATCGTTCCGTGACCGCCGTTTACCTGCGTCGTAAGGCTATAGGTCGCAACGGGTGCGTCCTTATAGCTTGCCGCAAGCGCAACATCGTTTGCGGGCATGGTGAAGGTGGTGACGGCGCTTGCAGCATCGGCAAGAGTCACGCCGCCGGACTTCACGACCCACTTGTCAAAGACCTTGCCATCGGGAATTATCGCCGTGACGGTGATCTCAACGCCCGCAGCGGCGGAGGTAATGGCATTCCCCGATGCAGACGCCGTACCGCCTGTGACGGTAACTGCATACTCGGTCGCAGCGGGATTCTTCACAAACTTCGTCTCGCCGCAGTCGGTGCGCCGGCAGGTGTAGAGAATTCCATCGCTCTTGCCCTGTGTTGCCGGTTTGCCGCCGTCCCAATCATGGCTGAGCTTATCGATAACATGACCGTAGCGGAAAATCTGTCCGCAGCCTCTTGTACACTGATAGTCGCCGCTATAGCCTGTGGTGGTGCATCCGGGCTTAACCTCATTGACCAGCTTGTAGTTGCCGGCAATTTCGTGGAGGGACGGGGTAGCGGAGCCCTTCTTTGAGATCCTGTCGCACGCTGTGCAGTATTGGTTACCGGAATAGCCCTTCTCGGTGCAGGTTGCCGCTCTTACATCGCGCAGCTCAAAGGGGCCGCTATGTTTGAAGTCGCCGGTCTCGCCCTTTACGGTGCCGCCGCAAGCCGTGCAGCGGTAGTCGCCCTCATAGGCCCGGTGCCGGCAGTCGCCCGAATTGGCGTTATAGCGTTTGCCGCCATGGCTTGCATCCGTGGTGGCCGAGTTGGTCGTACCGTAGTAGTACAGCGGCTGCAGTGGACCGGTATGACCGGCGTTTGCAGGCGGGTAAATATCCGAACCGGCACTGATGACTTGGCCGCAGTCTGCGCAGGCGGTGTCGCCGGTGTAGCCCTTGCGGTCGCAGACCTGCGCCTTCGCATTGAGCACCGTGGTGCCGCCGCTGTGGTCACAGCCTGCATAGACCGGCTCGAAGAAGAATTGGCCGCCGCCGGGGGCGCCCATGGCGCTGAACGCCGGGATCGTGCAGCCCCACTCGAGTGCAGAGCCGTTATTGACGAGCTTAAACAGGCTCGCGACCTCGGTGCTGCTCCAGTTTTTCTTAACAGGACTTCCGTCATTGTATTCGCGGAGATACTCCACCTTCCAGCCGATGGCTTTCTGACCGTTTCTCTCCTCGGGATAAAGGCGGATCTTGTCGCCTGGCTTGACGATCATACGGGTTGCGCGGCCGTTTTTCACCGTCACAATGGCGGTGTCCTTTGTCCAATCGCCGTCAATTTTTTCCGTCTCTTTGTACTCGCAGACGCTGCATTCGGCCTCCATGCCGCCTTCGGCGCCTGCGGTGTCAGGGCACAAAACCACGTTCCAGCGACCCCAGCTGTGGGGAACCATGATGAACTCCTCGCAGCCGGGAACCTTGCACTTTTCGGGGTGGGCATAGCCGGACTCAAGGATGAGCTGCTCCACCGTCTTGGTCGAGCCGCCGATGTTGAAGGTATACTCATAGATACTGCCGAAGCCGGTGTAGTCCCAGTTCCAGCCGTAATCATGGACGTGACTCTTCACAAAAACGAAATAGTCGCAGACGGTGCAGACGAGCATGTCAACTCTGCCGCCGCCTACCGCGTCATAGCTTTTTTCAAGCTTAAAGGTATGCGGGAAGATGCGCTCCTTGGAGCCGGAGGTCATATAATGTGCTTCGTATTCTTCTGCGCCTGCTTCAAACAGGCACGCGAGCTTGTGGCCGTCGCTTTTGCGAACGCTGCCTACGGTAGTATTATGGGTATTCCCATCCTTATCGACCCAAGTGACCTTGTATTCCGGCGTTCTCTTGCCGTCGTCGGTGTACACAGGCTCACCGGCCTGCTGATAGCTGAAGGCATGGGTGGCAGTCAGCTTTGCCTCCGCCGTTTTCATGGTGTCCGAAGCGTCGCCCTTTCTGCCGATGACGCAGTAGTAGGAGTAGTCCTCCTGACAGGCCTGGGTGGAAACCGACATCTTCAGTGTAGAGGTCGTCACACCCATGTAAAACCTACCCTCCGGCAGCTTGTAGGGCGCCGCCGTGGGATGCTCATTATCCTTCCGATACCACTGATAGGTCAACTCGTCGCCTTTCAGGCTTCTTGCCGAGACAGAGAAGGTGACCGGGTGATTTTCATAGAACAGCAGGCCGTTTTCCGGCTCTTCGTTATAATCATCGTAGATGGAGGTCTTGCACTTGACGCCCTTGGGCTGGCGGGTGATGACGATGGAGCTGCCGCTGATGTAGCCGCAGACCTTGCACACGCCCTTGGCGTCATATTCATGGTTGGCGGCATTCAGCTTTTTACCGTCGCAATAGCGGCAGGGGTGCCAGTGCCGCGTTCCGTCAGCTGACCAGGACGAGGAAGCGATGTGGGTATGCCCGGCACCGCTGTGCTCCGCTTTCAGATGATCTTCAAAATCAGAGTCGCTGAAGCACCAGTCGTCATGATCGCAGCCCATCGCTTTCACGGCATCGAGGCAGCAGTCCTTGCAGCGCTGATCGCAGCCGTCCTCGCAGGGGTCGCTGTCGCAGAAGCACAGGCCGCAGTCCTCGCAGAAGTGATCCGCATAGTCCGTATCCATTGCACACATTCCCGCGGAGCAGTCGGAGTTGCCCTCGCAGCACTCCTTGCACAGCTCGCAGGTTTCGCAGAACTCGTCCTCGTCTTCCTTATCCGTGACCCAGCCGTCGCAGCCCGGGCAGATGTGCTCTTCCCACTCGGCGCTTTCCACGCAGGTCTCGCCGTCCGGGCAGCCGCCGGCATCGGAGTTGTCCCGGCAGCACTCCTTGCACAGGCCGCAGTCCTCGCAGCTCTCCTTGGCCAGCAGGCATTCCTCGCACTGCTCGCAGGCCGTGTGGCAATCGACGCAGTGGATGACGCCGGTATCATCGTCGTCCACGCACTCGTCCACCGAACCGAAGCAGGCGTTACACAGCGAGCAGTGCATCGGGTCGCTGTCATCGTTTGCGCAGTCGTCGCAGAAGCCGCAGGTGTCGCAGATGGTTATGGAGCAGCAGGGACCCTTATGGCATTCGCCGCACAGCTGGTCATCCTCGCCGATGTAGCACTTGGCGCAGGTGGAGCAGTGCGTATCCTCCATGCAGTCGGCGCATTTAAAGCACTCTGAGCACCAGTAGGGCGTGTCGCCCAGGCACAGACCACAGTCGTTGCAATGGGTCTCAACCCAGCAATCGTAGTTGCAGTCAATGGTGCAGAACTGGCAGTCGCAGCAATTCTCAGCCCAGTGGTAGTGGTCGCAGTTGGGGCAATCTCCGCCGGTGTCGTAGTCGTCCCAAAAGGCGTGGGTGGGAACCATCAGACTCGGCATCAGCGAGAGCAGCATTATAAGCACCAGCAGGATGCTGACGATGCGACTTCGTGTGTTCGTTTTTGTCATACTATCATTTCCTCCCTCAAAATCATTTTGAAGATTTGTCTATGCGTTTTGTGTTGCCTGATTTAAACACTGTCGATGACCGAAGCAAAGTAGTTTTCGGATACCGAACCGAAGAGAAAAGCGTCTATCAGACCCTCGCGCTTTGCCTGCCGCACCTGCTCGATCAACTCTCCGTCTGTATCATCATCCACAAAGAGAATGACACGGCAGTTTTCCGTGTTTCGTTTTACCTTGTCACAGATTGCCATTCGTTCTTTGAACATCCATGGTGAATACGCCTTGACCTCCATTAAGAGCACGTCCGGTCGATGTGTTTTGCACCACTCGGCGGTCGTGTCAGGCGATTCGGAGATCACGACCTGACAATCGTCCAGCTTCTGCATCAGCATTCGCTCCATGGTTTGCGCATGGATATCGCTCTGAATATCCAGCACGATCTTTTTCATCCTTCACCACCGCCTTGTCTATACACAACGATATTTATACACATTTTATTCTACGGATTTTTTAAGGCTTGTCACTGGCACAAGTGCCAGTAACGGAGCGAAAAAAATGTTTTTTCAAAATAATTCTGCCTTTTTTGCGCAAAGTACCCCTTGACCTGCTCGGTCAAGGGGTACTTTGCATTTATTCGTCCTTCAAAGTCGTTACCATGAGCTTATTTTCAATTGCGGTCGCAACGAGCGCCTCTCGGTTTTCAAACCCGCCTTTTCCCACCATATCGTCCAAATTCCAGCGAACGCCGTTTTTGGAGATGCCCAATTTATCGGCTATCTCCTGATAGGTGAAGCCCTTTATATAAAGGGGCAGTATGTCCAATTGCCGCGGCGAAAATTTATCGGACATTGTGCCCTCCATCTCGATGGCGGGTGAGGAATCGGGAAAGAGCTTTTCGCCTGCCAGGGTGCGCTTTACCACGCTCATCAATTCCTCTGTACCGTGGTCTTTATACCACAGGCTGTCGGCTGCGCCCGCTTTCGCTCTTTGCAGCACCTGCGGATCGACAAGCGAGGTCGCGGCTACTATCTTGATTTGCGGAAAAGCCTTTTTGATGCGCTCCGCGGCGGCAAGACCGGAGTGCTTGTGCTGCGTCTGCACATCCATAAGGACGAGCTTTACGGTGGCGTCGCAGTGCTTTTCCGCTTCAAAGGCGTCACGGAAAACGCCGACAAGATGAAACTCGCCGTCTGCCGCAAGACGATCGACAAAGTGCTTTTGGATGTACAGATCGTCCTCTACAAGTATGGTGCTTATCATAGCTCATTCTCCTTTTCGGGAATCGTGATGAGAAGCGCAAAGCGCGGCTCATGGGAAATATGCATCTCGCCGCCGTGGCTTTCAATGCTGTGACGAAGCGCGGAAAGTCCACTGCCCTCTCTGATCGGCCCCGTGGGCACTCTGCCGTTATTGGTTATGGTAATGTCGTGGCAATGATTGCGCTCGGCAATGCGGATATATACCTCATTCCCGTCTGCGTGCTTGATGCAGTTGGTCACGCACTCCTTGGCGGCGGCAACGGTCAGTTCCTCGGCGGCGGTATCGCGCGGAAGATAGCCCTCGACCTCAACGGCTACGCCGAGCTGCTTTGCGGTCTGCTGCACCTCCTGCATCGTGCCGACGGAGGTGACGCGGTTGCTTGCCAGCATACCGACGGCGTTTTGCAGGGCTTCGAGCTTTCTCTCGGTGTCCTCGCCGCTGCCGATGATGTCACGAATGGTCAGGAGGCTCCGCCCGATGGTATCGTGAATATAGACCTTTAGGTCAAGGCTTTCCTTCTCCTTGACATCGTCCTCCATGCGAGCGTACATCTTCCTGAGCTTTCGATTGACTTCTGCCAGTTCTTTATTTATTTCCTCTTGCTTTTGGTAGCCGTTATACAGCTCGGTTACATTGTGCGCCGTTATCTGTTGCCAGCGGTCATCGCTCTCCACGGTGATAGTTTGTGTGCGAAACTGCCAGACGGTCTTGTCGGGCAGGATGTAGCAATCATCCTTGACGGTTACGGATCTGTCCGGCACGCTCAGGGCATTTTCCATATCGCTTTTGATTTGCAGCTCGTGGCCGCAAAGGGCAAAGGACAGCCTGCGCATACGGTTGTTGCACAGGATGATCCTGCCGTTCGGGTCAGCAAAGCAGATGCCCATAGGCAGCTTATCCGTTGCTTCCTTAATGGAGAACGGCGAGAGCTCGTTCTTTTTACGGCGGTATTCCCGCGGCAGAGCAATGGCAAAGTGAACTGCCGCAAGGAAAATGGCAGCGGCAAATATCAGCCACGGTGCGCCCAGCAGAAATGCGTCCCCGATATTATCGGGATCTGCCCGGGAAACGGAGAACAGCAGTGGGATCATCACCGCCATAACCGCCAGACTCAGCAGGCTGCGCACCGGCTTATTGCTGCGAAGAAGCTGATACATAAACAGCCCGATTTCAAGGACGATCTCCACAAGCATGATAAACGGCAGCATAGTCTGCCAAAATTCAGAAAGGGAAGAAAATGCACTCATTTCCTGTCACCTTCTTTCGCTTCAAATACAAGGCGCTGGTATTCCTCGTCATCCTCTTTTTCACAGCGGATACTGTCTCCGCTTGCCAAAGCGGAAAGGTCGGCCTTGCAGCACACATTTAGTGACAAGCGCAAGCCGTTTGCCTTTATGAGGCTTACCTGTATGCCTGTTAAATTCAAAATATCGGCTTCAATAACCGATTCGTAAAAATCAAATACAGCAGTCGCCGTTTTGCCGGAGAGCATGGAAAGAGACTCGTCCACATAGAGCGAGCTGCGGACGCCCAACAGCTTTAGCGTTTGGAGCGATTCATTGAAGGCACGGTGGAGTTCCGTTGCCGCTATTTTAATATCTCGGTCGGTAAGGAGCGTCAGATGCTTGCGGCGTTTAATATAGCTGCACAGCACGGCAATCTCGGCAAGGAGCGTTTTGGCGCTGTCGGGATCGGTGCTTGAGATTCGGCGGTATTCCTTAGTGAGCTCCGCAATGCGGTCGATCTGCGTCTGCGTAGCGGAACGCAGGAGGTCATACAGGCGGTTTTGCTCCTCCACCTTGCGGCGCTTAGCTTCGCGCTTGTATTCATAACGGAGTATTTCGTTCCTGTCGGCAAGCTCGTCTGCAAGAAGCTCAGAGTTCTCCTTGATGTCACGCAAAGCCGACACATCCTCTGTCCATACGGCATAGCCGCCGTCAACAGGCATGGTGTGAACGGTCAAGCCGCCCATCGTGACCGGGCTTTGCTCGGCTTTTTTCATCGTTTCCTTTGAGATAGGCGCAGTGTTTACAGCTGCATACCGAACGGTAAAGTCCTTGTCAGTAATCTCTGCCGATGTGCCGACAGAGGAGGCAAACAAGTCCACATAACGGCTGTTTGAATGTATATATCCGCAGGCGATGCAAAACTCAAAGGTCAGAATATACATCACACTTTGGAACGCGGCAATATCGCCGAACAAGTGGAGCAGCCAATCCGCACCCGCATAGTAAAGTGCGCTGTAAACAATCGCCAGCAGCATAGGAACAATGGGAAGAAAGTGGAGCCTTCCTTTTTGCACACGGCATTTGAAAAACATAATTACGAGTGCGGCAAAGGCGCACAGCACCTGCCAGCCTGCAATCATGAAGTAGCCTATCGAGTAACCGTTGTTTTTGTCTGTCCACACGGCGGCGTCCTTCGGAAAGGTAAATACGAATTGGTGCAAGTCATTTGTAAGCACGAGCAGAAGCAATACGCCGGAGATGATCCACAGAACCGACATTCCCTTGGGAAATTTGTATTCGTCCGGCTTTCCCAATGACATGGCAATCAGCAGTGCCAGCATAGGCACAAACAGCATGGGCAGATAGAACAGATACCACAGGTAACGGACGGCATCCGGCTGCCAGAATATAAAATACTTTGCCGAACGGACTACCATCCATATGATGAGCAGTACTGCGGTGACCGTCATAAACCTGCACACCTGCTTTTGCACGATCCGCTGACGGACGGAGAGCCCCCAGGCAGCGAATAGGCCAATATAGATAAAGCTGCGCAGATAGGAAAACAGCATCGGGTAGAAGCTGCCCCTGCCTACAATTCGGAAGCAATATGCCAGTATCACGGCAAGTACAGCGATGCCGCTTGTTATGATAGTATTCTTTTTCTGTTCGGTCATAAACAGACCCCATTTCGCCTTCATTCGTTTTTGTTTTTCCTTGGGTATACCTTTTCAAATTAATCTATAGCATAAATCCGTCTGTTTCTCAACTGCCTCTTATAAGGCTTTGCACAAAAGCCACACTTTTTACCCACAACAGAGAAAAAGGGCGGTCTTTGACCTGCACAAGTCGAACTGATTCCATCTTATACTCTGCCTTGATAGAGTTATTTGTCTTTCCTTTCTGCTGTAGTTATTTTTCAGTTGGGTAAGTTCACTTTCTCCTTCCGTCATGACAGGTGGCACCTGTCACTTCGTCGTCGCAAACTCCGCACTATTCGTTTTGCTAAAGAGTTTGTCGGATATCCTTTTGTTCGCCGCCTGACCTGCGACATCGTTGTCCATGCAGAGATAGACGGTGTCGATATTGGAATTCGCTTTCAGCATTTGAAACAGCACCTGATCCCCGACACAGCGGGCGGCAGCGTAGCTGTGACTGCGCCAATTTTCCTTGTGCAGAGAAATAAAGGACCGCATATCTGATTTCTCCTTTTTAGGGTAATAAAAAAGGCAGATAGATTTTTGCTTTCTATCTGCCTGTGTATCTGATATTTACTTTTCGGGAATTCAAGTCTATCCACAAAGGGAAAACGGCGATTTTACATCTGTGTTTTGGTACAGAGAAAAATCGCCGTTTGGGTAGCAAAAAAGCCCGATA
>OFMQ01001270.1_pt1 | contig 13421 bp, 10 predicted proteins | sample 1541851 | NCBI WGS metagenome assembly OFMQ01 (sample SAMN04209227, study PRJEB22552) | human gut metagenome | biome: gut; material: feces | host: Homo sapiens | place: USA: Oklahoma | reverse complement strand
CTTTTGTGAGTTTTCTGTGAATTTGATTAAAAAGTCCTTGACAATTTGTCTCTGGCAAAACGGCAAAGTCAATCCTTATTTCCTGCGGTGCCAGATTAGCCCCATTTGATATTGCGGAGCTGCGTGACCTTATGGCCTACGATGAAATGGAACTGGATTTGCTGGGAGATCGCCGCACGGCCTTGTTCGTTATCATTTCCGACACGGACGATACGTTTAATTTCGTGGTGTCCATCATGTACACCCAGCTTTTCAATCTGCTTTGTGACCGTGCAGACGATCAATGCGGAGGTCAGCTAAAGTATCATGTGCGGCTGCTGCTCGATGAGTTTGCGAACATCGGTCTGATCCCGAAGTTTGATAAGCTGATCGCCACCATCCGTAGCCGTGAGATCTCGGCATCCATCATCCTGCAGTCGCAGAGCCAGTTGAAAACCATCTACAAAGATGCCGCAGAAACCATTATCGGTAACTGTGACACCATGCTTTTCCTCGGCGGTAAGGAAAGCTCAACGCTCAAAGAAATTTCTGAAACGCTGGGAAAAGAAACCATCGACCTATATAACACATCCGACACACGCGGTCAAAGCCCATCCTTTGGTACAACCTACCAAAAGACCGGAAAGGAACTTATGAGCCGGGACGAACTTTCTGTCATGGATGGCAGCAAGTGCATCCTGCAGCTGCGCGGAGTCAGGCCATTTCTGAGCGACAAATTCGACATTACGAAGCATAAGCGGTACAAAGAACTGTCGGACTTTGATAAGAAGAACGCTTTCGATGTGGAACGCTACCTGAAGCACGAACTCAGACTGCGGATGGATGAAGAATTTGATTGCTACGAGGTGGATGTGTCCGAAGAAAGCACAGCATAGGAAGGAGGTCATTATCCGAAGTAAATACACCCGCCCGCCTGTCCGGGCAGACCCCGTGGCAGGTAACTTGTCCGACTGATTTCTACATTTTGCGATTCCAAAAGGCTGATTTTTTATGAAAATGAAAGGAGAAGCCAGAATTGCAGGAAACAGGTAGCACCGAAGATGTGCCAGCCTGTTTTTCTTTTGGAATCGTACTTTTTATCAATGCTGCAATCTGGCGAAAAACGACTATGGAATTCTTCAATCAGGCTATTACCGTTCTGCAGACTCTCGTTGTTGCCATCGGCGCGGGCCTTGGTGTTTGGGGCGTTGTGAACCTCATGGAAGGGTACGGAAACGACAACCCCGGCGCAAAGTCGCAGGGCATGAAGCAGCTCATGTCCGGCGGCGGTGTCATCCTCATCGGCACCCAGCTGATCCCGCTGCTCTCTGGTCTGTTCGGCTAATCAACAAGCGATAGGAGGAAAACCCGCCATTGTTCGATAATATTTTCGCAGCAATCGAAAAATGGATGAGGGAACTTCTTTCCGGCATGGTGGAGTCCAACCTGAGTACGATGTTCACAGCGGTCAACCAACAGACCAGTGAGATCGCTGCTCAGGTCGGGCAGACACCGCAAGGGTGGAACAGCAGCATTTTCAGCATGATCCGTAACATTTCGGATTCGGTGGTGATTCCCATTGCAGGAATCATCATTACGCTGATCCTCTGCTATGAGCTGATCTCGATGCTGACGGAACGGAACAATCTGCACGATGTGGACACCTGGATGTTCTTCAAGTATTTCGTGAAGATGTGGATCGCAGTCTATCTCGTCAGTCATACGTTCGATATTGCAATGGCGGTATTTGACATTGGACAGTCGGTGGTAAATTCTTCCTCCGGCATTATCCGTGGCAATACCGCCATTGATATTAGTTCTCTTTCCATGCAGATGCAGGCGGCAATGGCAACAATGGCGATTGGCGAACTGGTGACGCTGGCATTGGAAACCCTTGTTGTAAGCTGGTGTCTGAAAATTCTGTCGGTGGTTATCACGGTAATTATGTACGGCAGAATGATAGAAATATACCTCTACACTTCGCTTGCTCCGATTCCATTTGCAACCATGAGTAACCGTGAATGGGGTCATGTGGGTACGAACTACTTCCGGGGACTGTTCGCTCTGGCATTTCAGGCGTTCCTGATGATGGTCTGCGTGGCAATCTATGCAGCCCTTATCGGCAGCATCCGGGTATCTTCGGATATTCACTCGGCGTTGTTCGGCACGATGGCCTACACGGTGATTCTTTGCTTCTCGCTGCTCAAAACGGGAAGTCTGTCCAAACAGATCTTCGGCAGTCACTAAATCCGGGAAAATCCAATGAAAGGAAAAGACAGCAGACAACGCCGTTTCCCGGCGGCGGTCTGGCTGTTCTGGTGATAAATGGCCTATGTAACGATTCCCAAAGACCTTTCCAAAGTGAAGAACAAGGTCTTTCTGAACCTGACGAAACGCCAGCTAGTGTGTATGGGGTTTGCAGCAGGCATTGGCGTTCCGTTCTATTTTCTTATGCGCGACACGCTGGGAACCAGCAATGCAGCGGCAGGCATGGTGCTCCTGATGCTGCCGGAATTTTTCTTTGCTCTGTACGAGAAAAACGGGATGCACCTTGAAACCATCCTGACGAATTTTATCAGTGTCCGATTCAAACGCCCATCGGTACGCCGCTATGAGGTTGAAAACCTGTATGACAGGGAGCTGGAAACCGCAGCACCGATCCAGAAGAAAGGAGGCATCCTTGGTAAAAAGTGAACCGAAGAAGAAACCGCAGTCGGGCGGCTTCTTCCAGAGGTTCTTTCGGAAATCCGAAAAGAGCCAGAAGGAACAGCGGTTGACTGTGCAGCGTTCCATTCCATATCTGGAAATGGGGCGCGACGGTATCTGCCGGGTGGAGGAACATCTGTATTCCAAAACCGTCCGATTCTACGACATTAACTACCAGCTGGCACAGAACGAGGATAAGAACACCATCTTTGAAAGCTGGTGCGACTTCCTCAACTACTTCGATGCCAGTATCCGCTTTCAGTTGTCGTTCATCAACCACAAGAGCGATATGAGCGAGTACAACAAGGTCATCCAGATCGAGCCGCAGCACGACCAGTTCGATGATGTGCGTATGGAATATGCGCAGATGCTGAAACAGCAGCTTGCCAAAGGCAATAACGGTCTGGTTCGGACGAAGTACATCACGTTTAGCATCGAAGCAAAGAGTGTCCGGGAGGCAAAACCCCGGCTGGAGCGTATCGAAACCGATATTCTCAATAATTTCAAGGTGCTGGGCGTGAAAGCCTATCCACTGAACGGCGTGGAGCGGCTTCAGATCATGTACGAAACCTTTCATCAGGAAGAACAGCACAAGTTCGATTTCAGCTATGACCGCATCCTGCAGAGCGGCATGACCACCAAGGACTTCATTGCCCCGACCAGTTTCCTGTTCAAGAGCGGCAAGGACTTTATGATGGGTGACACCTATGGTGCTGCATCCTATCTGAACATCCTTGCCCCGGAACTGACGGATAAGGTGCTGGCCGAGTTTCTGGACATGGACAAAAATCTGGTGGTCAGCATCCATGTGCAGTCGGTAGACCAGTTGAAAGCCATCAAACTGATCAAGGGCAAAATTACCGACCTGGATCGTATGAAAATTGAGGAACAGAAGAAAGCTGTGAGGTCTGGTTATGATATGGAAATTATTCCGAGCGACCTTGCAACTTATGGTGGCGAGGCCAAGAAGATTCTGGACGATCTGCAAAGCCGCAATGAGCGTATGTTCCTTGTTACGGTGCTGTTCCTCAATACGGCCAAGAGCAAGCCAGAGTTGGATAGTGCTGTGTTTCAGACTGCTGGTATCGCGCAGAAGTTCAACTGTACGCTGAACCGTCTGGATTATTTGCAGGAGCAGGGCCTTATGAGCAGCCTGCCGCTGGCAAATAATCTCGTTCCCATCAAGCGCGCGCTGACTACCACCTCCACCGCGATTTTTGTGCCGTTCACCACGCAGGAACTTTTCATGGAGGGCGATTCCCTCTATTACGGCTTGAACGCAGTGTCTAACAACATGATTATGGCAGACCGGAAGCAGCTGAAAAACCCGAACGGCCTGATCCTCGGTACACCCGGTAGCGGTAAGTCGTTCAGTGCAAAGCGTGAGATCACCAACGTGTTCTTTACCACAACGGACGATATTATCGTGGCAGACCCCGAAGGAGAGTATTATCCGCTGGTGGAAGCGTTGGGCGGTCAGGTTATCCATATCTCGTCCACCAGTAAGGACTACATCAACCCGATGGACATCAACCTGAACTATGCGGACGATGATAACCCGCTGGGCATGAAATCGGACTTTATTCTTTCCCTGTGCGAACTGATTATGGGCGCACGGGATGGCATGGAGCCGGAAGAAAAGTCGGTCATTGACCGCTGCCTGCCGCTGGTCTATCAGAAGTATCTGAACGACCCGAAGCCGGAGAATATGCCGACGCTCGGTGATCTGTACGACTGCCTGCGGGAGCAGAAAGAGCGGCAGGCACAACGTATCGCCACGGCACTGGAAATCTACGTCAATGGTTCGCTGCGGGTGTTCAACCACCAGACCAATGTGGAACTGGATAACCGCATTATCTGTTTCGACATCAAAGAGTTGGGCAAGCAGCTGAAAAAGCTTGGTATGCTCATCGTCCAGGATCAGGTCTGGAACCGTGTCACCATCAACCGCAACAGCAAAAAGAACACCCGGTACTATATAGACGAGTTCCACCTCCTGCTGAAAGAGGAACAGACCGCAGCATATAGCGTCGAGATTTGGAAGCGGTTCCGAAAATGGGGCGGTGTGCCGACAGGAATTACACAGAACATCAAGGACCTGCTGGCCAGCCGGGAAATCGAGAATATCTTCGAGAACAGCGATTTCATTTATATGCTGAACCAGGCATCCGGCGACCGGCAAATCCTTGCAAAGCAGCTGAATATTTCACCGTTCCAGCTGTCGTATGTGACGAACAGCAACGAGGGCGAGGGGCTGCTGTTCTACGGCAACACGATTATCCCGTTCAAGGATAAGTTCGATACATCGCTGAAACTGTACAGTCTGATGACCACCAAGCCCAATGAGATGGGAAAATACAAGGAGAAGAAAGAAGCATGAACACACCGAACATTTTTGACCGACTGAGCCGTAAGATTCATCATCACTCTGACATGGAGCCGCACGAAAGTGATTCCGGCCCGCCTTTCGATGAGGTGGAGCCGCTCAACTTCCACGATGAAGAATCGGTGGTGCATACGGTGCTGGAAGATTTCTATGCCGTTGGCACACTGGCCGATGAACTGACTGACGGCTTTCACATGGAAGCCCACGGTTATCTTGACCGTGAGGAAGTGAATGCCCGTCTGATCGCCTTTGCCCGGAAGCTGGAGCAGGTGCTTGACAAGTGGGAAACCCACGCAGCTCTGCTCGCATGACGGCTCCAGCCGGAAGGAGGTGATTTCCATAGCAGACAAAAAGTTTCGGGGCAGAGATAAAATCGTCCAGAAAATGACCAAGGATGGTCTGGTGGATGAAAACCTCCGCACCGGGGAACAGAAGTCCGCAACCGCAGAAGAAAAGCCGGAGAAGGAAGATTCGGCAAAAGAAACTGCGGAAAAAGAAACCGATGAAGAACTGTGCATGGATGTCGAGGATGGGGAGGAGGATGCACCCCGGCATCACAGCACCGCCAAGCAGAGCGCAGACTATTATAAAGCCCATCAGGAGGACGGCAAGCCAAAGGATGCGCCTGCAGGATCGGATGCAGAGCCACAGCCCACAAAGAAAGGCCGACTTTCTTTTGAAGATGAAAAAGGCGGCATTGTCCGTGGCATGGGGATGGGCGTTAAAAAGGTGGCGAAGAAAGGAGTAGACGCTACCACCGGGTTTGCCCATCAGAAAGTACATCAGGTAGAAAAGGACAATTCCGGCGTGGAAGCTGCTCATAAGTCGGAAGAAGCCGCCGAACGCCTGCACCACTTTGTCAAAGGCAGAAAAAAGCCCAAAGATAAATCTGCCAGAGCGGAGAAAAGAGGTGGGGAGGATCAGAAGTCCAGCCGCCTGAAATTCTCCGAGAGCGAGGGCGGCACGGCAGAAAATGCAGCAGAACCGTCGCTGAAAAAGAAACAGCCCCAGCCACCGCCGACTGCCGCAGGAGGTGAATCAAAAACAGTCGGCGCGAAGTTTTACCAGAAAAAGCAGTATAAGGATGCTTATGCAGCCGCCAAGCGCGGTCAGAAAGCCGGAACTGCTGCCAGCAAGCAGGCAGCAGCGGCAACCAACACCATTACGGAGAAAGCGAAAGCGGCGGTGCAGGAGATCGTCGTGCAGAATAAAACCCTGTGGGTCAGTATTGGTGTGGGCATCCTGCTGGTGATGGTCATGCTGGGGGCCTTTTCAAGCTGCGGCGCAGCAATTCAGGGAACAGGCAGTACCTTTGTGGGAACGACCTACCCCAGCAAGGACGCCGATATGAAAGGTGCGGAAGAAGATTATCTGGAACTGGAAAAGGAACTGGATAAACAGATTCGGCAGATGGAATCCACCCATCCGGGCTATGATGAATACCGCTATCAGCTGGACGAAATCGGGCATGACCCATATCAGCTTATTTCCCATCTGACTGCGGTTTATGAGCAGTTCACCAGAGGACAGGTTAAGCCTGTTATCAAGGAACTGTTCAAGCAGCAGTATCTCCTGAAAGTGTGGGAAACCATTGAGATTCGCACTCGCATGGAAACCAGAGTAGGGGTTCGTCCAACGATTGACGCTTTTGGAAATGTCAGCATGGAAACCTATACCTATCAGGAAGAAGTGGAGTATGAATACAAAATCCTCAATGTCCTGCTGAAAAATAAGGGCTTCGATACCATCGCGCGGAAGAACATGAACCGGAAGCAGACCGGGCGGTACGATGCCTACAACCTGACCTACGGCAACCGCCCGGAACTGTTCGGTGCAGGCTCCCCGACATACAGCGGCGGCACAACGGGCAGTATTGGCACGGGCGGCGGTACTGGTGGCTCCGGCGGCTTCAAGTATGATATTCCTTCGGAAGCCCTTTCGGATGAAAAGTTTGCAAGGATGATTGAGGAAGCCGAAAAGTATCTTGGTATGCCGTATGTGTGGGGCGGAAGTTCCCCAAGCACCAGTTTTGACTGCTCCGGCTTCGTTTGCTGGGTCATCAATAACAGCGGCAATGGGTGGAGCGTTGGGCGTACAACAGCCAACGGTCTGCGCGGAAAGTGCAGCTATGTTTCTCCTGCGGATGCACAGCCTGGTGACTTGATTTTCTTTGAGAAAACCTATAACACCGTTGGCGCGTCGCACGTTGGAATCTACGTCGGCAATGGCATGATGATCCACTGCGGCGACCCCATTTCCTATACCAGCATCAATTCGACCTACTGGCAAAGCCACTTTTTAGGCTTTGGCCGCATCAACTGAAAGGAGGGCCGATGGGCAAAAAATTACAGAAATATCTGGATGAAGCCGAAAAAACGGAACAGCAGATCGCGGAACTGGAAGAACGGCTGAGAACCATCCGGGCAGCACAGAAAAAGGAAGAGGACAGCGAGATCATTCGTGCCATCCGCAGCACCAAGATGGGAGGGCGCGAACTGCTGGCTCTGCTGGACAACATTCAGGCGGGCAACGTGACGTTCCTGACCGCTGTAAACAACGCTTCGGAAGAAGCAGAAACGGAGGAAGCGATTGAAAAAGATGCTTAAACGGCTGGGAGTTGTTATCCCCAGCACAATTCTGACCCTGCTGATGGCGGTGGGCTTTTCGACTCCGGCCTTTGCCTATGTGGATACCACCGAGGTGGCAGAGGAACCTGTGCAGGTGATCGAGGAAGAGGAACCGACCGAGGAAGAAAAAATCCCGTTCACCATCGCAGGCAACGGCGAGGTGGAGGATAACATCGTGGATGACCCCAGCAAAGAGTTCTTCACAGTAAAGACCAAGGGCAGCAACACATTCTTTCTGGTGATCGACCGGGCGCGGAACAGCGAAAACGTCTATATGCTCTCGATGATCGACGAGTACGATTTGCAGGAGTTTCTGGATGATGAAGAACGGAACGGCAAGCAGGAAGAAGAAACGCCTGCGGTAGTTCTGCCCGAAACCAAACCCGAATCTACCCCGGATGTGGAAATCGAAGAACCGGAAGAGGAATCGAGCGGTGGCATGAATAAGATTCTGCTGCTGGTATTCGTGGCGGCACTGGGCGGTGCAGGTGCTTTCTTCTACTTCTACATTTATAAGCCGAAGCCGAAAGAAGAAACGCCGCAGAGTGAAAATCTGGAAACCGACCAGAGCCTTGCGACTGTGAACGAGGATAATCAGCCCGGCAACGAAAATGGCACATAAGAAAACCGTAACATAAGGATGCAGGGGTAGTCGAAAGGCTATCCCTGCTTTTTTCAAAAAGGAGAAAGCGTTGAAATATCTGGTGATTGCAGAAAAACCGAGCGTATCGAAATCCATTGCAAAAGTGATCGGTGCATATCGGCAGGAGGACGGGTATCTGGAGGGTGGGGATTGCGTGGTAAGCTGGTGTCTGGGGCATCTGGCAGAGTATGCAGCCCCGGAACATTACGATGAACGCTATGAAAACTGGCGTTTTGAGGATTTGCCGATTCTCCCTGCCGAGTGGAAACTGCTGGTACACAATACCAAAAAGCCGCAGTTCAATGTTCTGCGCAAGCTGCTCCGCAGCAAGAAATTTGATTATGTGGTGAACGCCTGCGACGCCGGGCGCGAGGGTGAAGCGATTTTTCGCCGTGTGTATGCCCTTGCCGGAAGCAAACTCCCCATCAAGCGGCTGTGGATCAGCAGCATGGAGGATGCCGCCATCCAGCAGGGGTTTGAAAACCTGAAAGATGGCGCGGCGTATGATAATCTGTTTGCAGCGTCCGAGTGCAGAGCAAAAGCAGACTGGCTGATCGGCATGAACGGAACCCGTGCTTTTACGAAAAAGTACGGCAGAAAGCAGACCATTGGCCGGGTGCAGACCCCGACGCTGGCGATGCTGACCGAACGGCATGCTAAAATCCAGAACTTTGTAAAGGAACCCTATTATAAAGTGGAACTGTCCGGTGGGGGCATGGTCGCAGTATCGGAACAGATGGCGCAGGAGCAGGATGCCGATACCATGTGGGCTGCCTGTGACGGGCAGTGCGCGGTGGTAGGCAGCATCGAACGCAAGAGGGTAGAAAAGAAGCCCCCGAAGCTGTATGACCTGACGACCTTGCAGCGAGAAGCAAACCGCTATTATGGTCTGCCTGCAAGCCAGACCTTGCAGGCATTGCAGGAACTGTATGAAGAAAAGCTGGTGACATACCCTAGAACAGACAGCCAGTTTGTGACTGAGGATATGCGCAAGACGGTGGAATCTCTGGTGCTGGCCTTAGATGGCGCGGCGGCAGACGTAAGCTGCGTTATCGACAACAGCAAGGTCACAGACCATCATGCGATCCTGCCGACTATGCAGGGTGCAAAGTGTGATAAGGAAAAGCTGTCCGAAACCAAGCAGAAGATTCTTTCGCTCATTATCTGGAAGCTGGTGCAGGCTGTGCAGCCGCCGTTCATCTATGAGGATATTTTGGTGACGGTATGCTGCCAGGGCAGGAACTTCACGGCAAAATATAAGGATGTTCTGCAGCCCGGTTATACTGCAAAACCTGTTCCGTTTGCAGAGCCGGAAAAGGACAAAGATGTACCGCTTCCGAAAAAGATGGAGCAGGGAATGGTTCTTCCTGTGGTACGGGCAGAGAAAAAGCAGGGCTTTACTTCACCGCCGAAAGTCTACACCGAAGATACCCTGCTGTCGGCCATGGAAACAGCAGGCAACAAGGAATTTGAAAAGGACACGGAGAAGAAAGGTCTGGGAACCCCTGCAACGCGCGCCGCAATTTTGGAAAAGCTGGTATCCGCCGGCTATGTGCAGCGTAAAGGCAAGCAGATGATTCCCACGGAGGACGGTGTGGCCGCGATCCGCAATATCCCGGACTACCTGAAATCCGCCAGCATGACAGCTGAGTGGGAAAATGACCTACTGCGGATGGAGCGCGGCGAGATCAAGCCCCATGATTTTATTCAGGGCATCCATGGACTGCTCGACAAGATGCTGGCTGACCTGCGGCAGATTCCTACCGTCGTGGTGGCTCCCTATCATAATAAGGTAAGCGTAGGAAGCTGCCCGGTCTGCGGCAACCCTGTACATGAGAGCAAACTCGGCTTTTTTTGTGCAGACCGCAGCTGCAAATTTGCGCTTTGGAAAGAAAGCAGATACTTGTCCAACATGAGAAAGACGCTGGACAAGAAGATGGCGGCAGACCTTTTGAAGAATGGACGCACCCATGTAAAAGACTTTTATTCCGCGAAAAAAGATAAGACATTCGCCACTGACCTTGTGATGCGCGTCGAAGATGGCCGCGCACAGTACAGCCTGGAATTTCCCAAAACACCGATGAAAACGAAAACGTAAAGGAGGTTTGACACTTGCCACAGATTAACGATATTCGAGAATTGGCGCAGCAGAACGCCCGGTATGTCAGTAACTCGCCACAGGACTGGATGAGTTATCTGGATGTGGCGGCGCGGCTGTACCGCTATTCGTTCACCGATGCACTCCTGATCCACGCGCAGCGGCCTGATGCAACCGCCTGCGCAGAACTGGAACTCTGGAATCAGAAAATGAGCCGATGGGTCAACCGTGGCGCAAAAGGCATCGCGCTTCTGGATGATACCGGACCGCGTACCAAGCTGCGGTATGTGTTCGATATTGCTGACACCCATCTGGTGCGCGGCGGCAGAACACCGCTCTTATGGAATCTGGACAGCCACGAGCATGAGCAGACGATTTTAGACCATCTGGCAGACACCTACGGCCTGTCGCAGACAGACAGCATGAATACTGCTCTGCTGGAACTGGCACAGCAGCTGACCGCCGACAATCTGGATGAAGCGATGGACGGTCTGGCCTATGAGGTGGCAGATACGTTTCTGGAAGAACTGGACGAAGATAACATCCGCATCCGCTTCCGGGAATTGATGACCAACAGTATCTTCTATACGCTTTCCCGGCGTTGCGGGCAGGAGCCTATGGATGTGCTGGACGATGATGATTTTATTCGTATCGTGGATTTCAACAAGCTGCCTGTGCTGTCGTTCCTTGGCAACGCCGTTTCCGAACAGTGCGAAGCGGTTCTTTTTGACATTGGCCGAGAGATGCGGAAAATTTACAAAAAAGAAATCACGCAGCAGCTTGAAAAATCCGTTGACAGCTTGTATAATACCAATACGGACTTTAGCACATTAAAGCGTGAAACCGAAGAAACCACGACCAAAGGAGGACAAGAAAATGGAGTTGACGTATTACCGCAAGGGAGATTATCTGTTCCCGAATCTGGCCGTGAAGGACGAGCCGCAGACCATCGGGAAGTACGGGATGCTGCGCAGGACGTACCTGAAAGAGAACCGCAAGAACTGGTATCAGAGTATGCTGATGAGCGGCAGACTGAACCAGCATCTGGCGCAGATCGAGGAAGCAGCGGAGAGCCGGGTGGAAACCCTGCTGGACAGCCTGAACGAGAAGTTTCCGGCACCGAGCAAGGAGAAAGACCCGCTGGCATGGGCAGCGCACCAGAACAACCTGACGGCGATGGCCGAGGAGATCGTCTTGAAGGAATTGGTGTACAATTAACCGAAACGACAACGGAACAGGATTTGAGCGAAGCAGAGGAAGAAATTGCCTCTGCTTTTTCTTTGCCAGATCTGCCGACCGTGGAACAGCAGATCCGCGCCATTGAAGCACCGATCCAGGCGCGGTATGCGGATGAAATTGCACTTGATCCCGAAGTGGTCGATGAAATCCTGCGCACGGGCAGCAACCGCAGCAAGGGCCAGCTGCGTCTGATCTACAATTTCATGGTTGAGAAAACCCCGGAAGAATACACAGAGTTCGTGAAAAACGAATATGGTACGGGCGGCAAAGGCTTTGAAATTGACGGCGCAAAGTATGCAGTCTGGTTCGATGATTTAGGGCTGCGTATTGCAGTAGGCAGCACGGCAAAGGGCGGCACGCTTGTCAATGCGTTTCTATCGTGGGAGGATGTGAGCAATCGTATCCATGAACTGCTCCGGCAGGGCGAGTATGCTCCGCAGGCGGTTCTGGATGCTGCACGGCAGAATGCTTTGCAGGAACACGCGCAGACATTGGCCTATATGGAGCGCGACTTGGCAGATGGCGTTGCCGAAGCAGTCTTTCAGGATACAGAAATCTTCCGGGGCGGTTTCCCGGAACTGACAGACAGACTGGCAGGCTTGCTGGATGATACGGATTTTCTGACCGATCTCAATGAGAGATTGTCCGCGCTGGGAGAAGCCTACGTCGAAGATAAAGACCTGATGCGGATGCACTTTTATAAGCCGGATAAGGTTGCGGCTCTGTTCCAGCAGTTTGCAAAGCCTTATCAGAATTTTGCCGCAAGAGATGGCTTTCACTGGAATGAGTATAAAAAGTTCATCACGGAAGATGAAATCAATGCTTACTTCACACGGGGCAGCAATTATTCGGACAGTCGGCTGGCAATCTATTCGTTCTTCTTAAACCATGAAGATAAGAAAGAGCGAGCAGACTTTCTGAAAGACCATTACGGAATCGGTGGCAGCAGCCATGCACTCTGCGGGGCAGATGATTCTCACGAAGATCACGATAGCAGAGGTATTGCTTTGGAGCGTGGCTCATACGGGAATCCGTATGCCAGTGTACATCTGAACTGGAATCAGGCCGCAGGCCGAATTGACCGGCTGATCCGTGACAGTGAGTATTTGAAGCCGGCAGACTACTCCCGGATGCCTGCTTATGAACGGGAACAGATGGCAATGCGGGTGATGGGCTTCTATCATCATCTGCCAAACGAAGTGGAACGTCCTTTCCCACAAGATCTATACCATGAAGAAGGCCGAAAGGCTCTCGTCGAAAAGCTGGCAGACCTTGAACAGGCGGTGGAACTGCTGGAGCAGATGGACAATGCACTGCTGTCTGTACCGCTGGATTCGGAAGAATATGAGCGCAAGGCAGAATCCCTCTCTATCCTTCACCAGTATGTCGAGGGAACGTACACGATTTTCCCGGAAAAGAAAAGGGCTGTTGAGATTGCGGTTCCTGAACAGGGGCAGATTTCCATGTTTGACTTCATGGAGCAGGAGCCGCAATCGAAAGAGCAGTCAACCGCCGCAGCGGTTGAGAAACCCAAAAAAGATACGCCTCTTGCAGATGAAAAGTATTCGGAGCAGACGCTGCAGCCCCTGCCACTGGATGCCGCCAACGAATATAACGCACTGAAAGAGCGCTACCCGGATGCTCTGGTCGGCTATGAGCAGTACGGAAACTTTGAGTTCTACGGCGAGGATGCAAAGCGCGTTTCAGAACTTCTTGGCAGCAAGCTGTTGGAAAAGGAAACCG